>Ga0222716_10004378_pt1 | contig 11080 bp, 20 predicted proteins | sample C33_13DmetaG_FD_165044 | JGI IMG/M metagenome (GOLD analysis project Ga0222716, IMG submission 165044) | Estuarine water microbial communities from San Francisco Bay, California, United States - C33_13D | ecosystem: Environmental > Aquatic > Marine > Unclassified | place: USA: California... | reverse complement strand
TGAGGCTACGGTCTAGTGCTTCCATAGGTACAAAGGTATCACCCTTGTTCTTTCCTATATTGATCTGATGTGTTTGGTAGAACGCTTCAAGAAACAAATCACCCATCATAACTCGCATCTTAAACCAATCCCAAGGTGCTAAATCTTTCGGATCATAATTAATATCGTCTAGAATATAGGTGCCAATCGTAACGCTAAGATGCGTTAAGTTAGCTTCACCTTGGTATGATTTATTTCCACGAGTACTATTCCGTGTGAAGTGTTGCTGGATAGTATCCATTGCAAAGATCAGGTAGCTCTCAAGATCTTCTGGGTATGTTAACTTCAGAAGACTGCAGGCAATATGGGCTTTAGCTTTTCTTATTTTCTCCTGGAGATATTGGAGTTGAGCCTTCATATTTTATCCTATCTAATTTTAGTTTAGAAAGTAAAAGTAATTTACCGGTATCGTCGGTATAGTCTTCAGAGAATACTACTCTTTCAATTCCGCTTTGTAGTATTAGCTTAGCACATTCAATACAAGGGGTGAGGGTACTATAAATTGTAGCGCCTTCAGAAGACCCTGTACTTCTTGCGAGTTTACATATTGCATTTGCCTCAGCGTGAATCACTTCACGTTTTGTTGCGCCTGACTCGGACTTACATTCATTATCCATCCCAGCTGGCATCCCGTTGTAGCCTAAGCTAAGAACGTTTCCGTCCTTAACTATGATGGCCCCAACCTGTCTCTCATAATCATGGGACATGCCTGATACTTGGTAAGCAATACCCATGAATAGTTGATCTAGTTTTTCTTGACTTGGCATTTATATACTCGTAAAAGTTTCGGAACCGGCTCTTAGTCTTCCGGTTTCTGGGTTGTATTTTGCAGAGCCAGCTCGACCAGTGAGGCCAGTGAAGCGTGACTTAAGGACTCTGAACTCAATTGTGTTTCGCTCGAACGGATCGTCCGAGACAAGGTTTCGCGCGAAGGCAATGATGTCGAACGAGATCTGCTTGATCGAGCCACTGCCTTTGATGTCATCGATTGACGCAAGGTTTCCCTCCTCAAATGATTTACCACCACCTGGTGCTTTTCTTAAGTGCGAGATTAAGCCGAGCCAGACGTTGTGTTTCTTTACGATTTTTAGAAGATCACTCATTAGTTTATCTACAGCTTCATTACCACCGAGTCCTTCTGATCCTTCAGAAACTGCAATAGTAATGTGGTCAAGGATAAGATACTTGCATCCCATTAGTGCCATGTATTCGATCTTGTCTAGCAATGAGGTATCTGCACAAGAACCTTGGTGATCGAGCAATACGAGACGCTCATCTTTAAAGACTTGCTCAAAGCCTTTACGTAATTGGTTGTCAGGCAATACTCGTAGATCATCATTTGATTTCATTAGTGACATAGCAATAAACTTTTCAGCAGTATCACCAACACTTTCTTCAAGTGAGATCAAACCAATTCGATCTTGGGTCTTATCAAGTAGATCAAGTGCAATCTCTTTGATGACTGTAGATTTACCGCTACCAGTACCTGAAGTAAACAAAGTAATTTCACCTTGCCGAATACCCTTTAGCTTTTCATTAAGGCCGTCTAAGCATTCAGGGTATGGGATACTTTCAACAGCTTGACGTGCTTTAAACTGATCCCAAATAGGTTCGCCCATAACAATACCGGCGGGTGACCAGGTTTGCGCATTCCAGATAGCATCAATCAAAGATTGACTACCATGTTTTAGTAGCTGTTCATTTGGATCTTTCTCTAATAGGCGTCCAACTTTACAACGCCCCGCGCCAATAATCTTTGCGGCGTGTTCAACTGCTCTCTGTCCTGGCTCATCGGTATCGAATAGTAGCACGATAGTTTCAAACTGCCGGAGCCATTCGAGTTGTTCCAGTAGTGCCTTTGTGCCAGACGCTGAGGGAATTGATACGACTGGATAGAACCTTTGATAGCGGTCATAGTATGCCTGCGCAATTGATAGCGCATCAATCTCTCCTTCGGTGACGACAAGCATCTTGCCACCTGAAGAGTTGGCTTGGCCAAATAATTCATGACCTTTAGTGTCTCCATGAATGAAGAAACTTTTGGGTAGTTGTCGTTCTTTGTATCCAACGATTGCTCCGTTCTTAGTCAATGGATAGAAGTGGCTGCCACCCGAACCGTCGGGGTTAACAGACATCTTCACTCCAAAGTGATCTACAATTTGCTTACTAATCCCACGACTAGTCATAGCAAAACTATTTAGGTCTGCAATCTCAGAGACCTGGATTCTTGTATTGTTTGAAGTGATTGGTTCGAAGTCAGTCATTTCAGTAGTTACTTTCTTTGTTGAATAGTTACAGGAAAAACAGTAGCCGCCATCATCATATACTGTAAAGGCATCTGATGAATCGCAGTTCGGGCATTCTGTTTGTTTATAGCGTGTCACTTCCAGAGTTCCTCTTCTTTCGCTTTACGGATTTGTCTACGTCTCGAAGAGCTTTGCTGCTTCTTCTGCATGCGAAGCGCCTTCTTTGATTTGTTCATCGTGTACTCTTCTAATTCTGACGTATAAAAATTCTCTTCCTTTGGGGACAATTGTTTTGTGTAGTTCTGCATGATATACCTTATTATCATTAAACTCTTCGAAGATACCTTGGTACGTATCAAAGAGTGGTTTAAGTACATTATCTAAGTCAGCTCCTCTATTTGAGAAGCCAGCTACAATAAAGAATGTCACTTGGTCATCGCCAAATGGCCACTCCATATCAAGAATCTCATCACGTAATTCGTTCTGATAATCAATGTATTGCCTCTGCTTTATCGACTTGTTCCGGTATGTCATGTTGTTTGCTGACAGGGGCTTGACCCTGAAGGTGTGTTCTAATGTCGTCATATTCCTTCCATGAGGTTAGCATCCTTAGTAGTTTATAAGACACCTCTAATTGTTTAAGACTACCGCCATGGCCACGCCAAGCAGCACGAATCCTATTCCAACGACGTGGTTCAGGAACACCGGCTAATATCTTCTCAGCTTTCTTTGGTCCAATACCTTTAAGGCCTGGTATACCATCAGTAGAATCCCCAGTAAGACATTGAATCATAAGGTTATAATGCGCTTTGTCATCATCAATAAATTCCCATACGTCTTTCCCATAGTTATAATGGTTGCCTGGGATTTGTTTTAAGTCTTTATCGATACCACAAATTACATATTGATCGTCGTTTTCCCGTGCTTCATAAGCCCAGATAGCAACAAGATCATCAGCTTCCATACCATTAGCAGGGATTGCACCTTGATCTAATGAATACTTATGTAAGAAATTTAGCTTGTCTTTAATCTCTTGGTCTAGCGTAGGACGATTAGCTTTATATTCAGGGTAAAGATCTTTTCGGAAATTACCCGAGCCTTTAATAGCGTAGTAGATATTAAAACTTTCTTCTTCATCAAATGGATTAGCAAGTTTTTGTTTAACAGTTTGTTCCATGCTTCTACAAAAGGAATCATAATTCTGTCGTAAATCCGATTCGCTAGTTGCTTTATAAGCTATCTTGAAAAAGATTGAGTCAGCATCAACTAACATGTTTATGTTTTTACTGGAATCCATTGGACCTCCATTCCTACTTCTGTTCCGAGGATTGTCGGATACATTGGGTTTTTATCTGTGTATTCATTGTAATAGTTTTTGATACTCCTTATCATATGACCTTTGCCTGTATGATAACAAGATACCATATGCTTCCACTCAGATAGACTATAGTTATCTGGTTTGGGGTGTAGCGTATGGTTGTAACCATCTATAAAATTATTCTGTAGCATTAGCTTTCTTTCTTGGTAGGTTAATACTATGTACTTCCCAAATCCCTGGTTGATTACGAGCAACCTCACAAGCCTCAGCAAAAGTGTCGTACTCTTGCTGAAGTTCTTGTTTAGAAATTGGAGAATACAAATGATACTTAGTGAACGTCTGCGTAGTTTTTACCAATTGATCCTTCACCATCCATGATTTGTACACCAACACGCTTTGGTCCTTCAGCAAAAGACTCTGTTAAGATCTCGAGTACACGAGCAGAATCTTTTTCAGCAACAGACCATGCAACTTCATCATGATAATACAAACGAGGTTGAGCATCTAACCCTTCTTCTCTGATCTTTTCAATTTGATATGCAACAGCAGACTTAGTAGTGATTGCTTCGCAAGATTGAAGTAAGTAGTTCAGAGTTTGGTAAGGCTGTGGTGTATAGACTTTACGACCATCAAGACCTGGGATATAACCTTCAGGTCCGGTATATGATGTTTGTTTCCAGATATCTTCAATGCGATCCTTTAAGATCTTCAAACCTGGAATAGCATCACCATACTTTTCGATAGATTCATTACCTGCTTTAACAATCTTCTTGCCTGTTAGTACTTGGCCTAGCTTAGTAGGTCCAGCACCAAACAAGAAAGCATAGATCCAAGTCTTAGCTGTACGTCTATCAGTACCGATAATGTCGGCATTGTATTGATGGATATCTCCAGATAAGATTTGATTAGTTAGGTCTGGAGAATTTACGTAGTGAGCAAGGCTACGAAATTGATTACCACTAGAGTCAGCGCCAACAATATTACGACCAGGCTCTGCCACGAGTAGCTCTCGTAACTCTTTTCCCCATGGTGCAGTGACTGCTGGGAGGTTGGCAATAACTTCGTGTCGGCATCGGAAGGTTGGAGTTCCGACAACCCATAATCTGCCATGCAATCTTCCGTCTTTAAGTTGGTCAAGCCATCCTTCGAGGACGCCCTTCCTTGATCTGAGTGTTGTCCATTCATCAATCATCTTTCCATGTTCACCGCATTTAGCAAGTGAAGTAGAGGTTAGCTTAGGTGATTTCTTTTCCCAGCCATGAGTACCACGTTCCATCTTCCAGTCATCTGGTTCCCAGCCAATAGAGTAAAGATACTCTTTGACTTGATCCATATTACCAAGAGTTGCTTTAACAATTGTCTTACGCTGGAACTCACGACCTGCTGCAAGAACATGGGTGTCAGTTGGTTTTACTTCACGTCCTACATACTCGCTAAGCATACGAGCAGTTGTTGCAGTGTACTCGCCTTTCTTAGTGAACTTTGGTGTCTTAGGAACCTTATCAATGTACCTTGTAATAGGTGGGAGATGTGGTTCAACAGCTAATTCAATAGATTTCATGCGACCAAGTAATTGTTTCAATGTTTCTTTTGCTTTAGTCTCATCAAACTGCCAACCATAAAGACGACAGTAAGCATCAAACTTAGCAGCTTCCATTTCAGCGCTAAGGCCAGGACGAATTAAAGGTTGTCTTGCAGCTAACTCAGTAAGCTCTTCCATAAGTTTCTTAAAGATAACGGTGTTCAGTTGTACATCACGCACACAGTAAGTCATCATTTCATCTGTAAAACCTGACCAATCGTCATAGGTAAACTTCGGATATCCAAGATGCTCACCCCAACCAGCAAGACCATGCTTATGTGGTCGGCGATAGTTTAGAACTTGAGATGCAATCCATGTATCAAAGAACTTGTTTGGGTATAGGTCAAGGCCGTAGATCTTAAGGATCTGTAGTGCATCAAACCCAATACCGTTATGAGCAACAAGTAATTCTGCATTCTTTAGCATGGCCAAACCATCTTTGATTTCGCCATTGTATTTAGTTGAGTGGTCAGTATACTTCATAATTCTACCAGTGTCAATGTCTTCCATGACTAAGCACCAGATTTTAGTAGCATCTAAACCGTCGGTTTCAATATCAAATGTCAGCCTCATTGGCTTCCTTTCTGTTTTCGCAAGGTGGGCAGATGTTCATTGTTCCATCAACACCCATTCGGTAATACTCTTTCTTACACTTTGGACATTTAAAACTTTCAAATGGCTTGTCTGTAAGGTGATCTTTTTTATTCCTGTAATAGTCTTTTGACATCTACATAGTATCCGTTGTATTTAGAGGTGCGTAATGCATTAACAAGATCCCAGTATGGGATGGCTCCTAATACATTGACAGCAACGACGTCGCCATCTTCAAGGAGACGTTCAGGTCTTTTAACCCATTCACAAAACATAAAGTGTTCTGTGATATCTCGTTGACGCAGTAAGTAGATTAGCTTTTGGCATGAAAGGTTATACCATTTCTTGACAAACTTAACATCTACATTGCCATAGATGGGGCAGACACCATCAATTTCCCAGCGATCATCATCATCCCAACTACCTTGAGAGATCATCCACCATTCGAATACTTCGCATTCAATGTCTAATCTGAGTTGTTCTTCTGATCGGCCTCGGGCATTGTAAATCTTTGCCCGCTCTTCGCGTTGATCGATGAAGGCTTGAGTAATTTTAATGTCTACGATTTTATTATCGGTCAATGTCTATTCCTTTTCTGGAAAGATTCGTGTGAGGAAACCTGTAGTGTGCGTATGGTCCGGTCCAACCCATCCCTCAGGTTTAATAAGGTCAGGAAGACCCAAAGGATTGGGACGCGAAGGCTTGATACCAGGTTCTTTTGCCATGTTGGCATCCATGACTTCGGCCCAAGCACTATCGGCGTCACAGCCGAATGCATCCAGTGTACCAATGGCGATAACACATATGTCAATAAGACCATCAACAATTTCTTTAGCATCGCCTTCTTCAAATGCTTTTTCTGTTTCATTTAATTCTTCTTTCAGAAAGTTAATACGAAACTCTAAAAACTTTTTCATCGCTTCGTTATCATCTTTAATAAGTTGCTTATCAATCCATTCGTTGACACCAAACTTTGCGTGCATGTCTTGAATATGATAGTGCCACGGAACATCTTGTCGTGTGTTATACATCATTAATCCTTTACATTATATTTGATTGCGTCTTCGTATTTATACTCAGTAAGCTCTAAGTCATCTGGTTTAAATGAATATACATCTGATTGTTTCTTAAGCTGATATTTAGGTGGAGCCCACGGTAATCTGCGAAGCTGTTTAGTTGCATCATTGATATGCTCTTGATAAATGTGAGCGTCTCCTACAATAAATTTAACATTCCCAGGAGTATAGCCAGCCACATCAGCAAAACATAAAAGCATAACTGAAGCAAGAACCACATCGCTGGGAACACCCACCATCCAGTCTCCGGATCTTTGGATCCATAACAAATCCAATGAGTTACCGTTAGCATAAAACTGGTAATTGTGGTGACAACAGGGAAGACTAAGATCATTGAGTTTATCAGGACGCCACCCACTAATAACCATACGGCGATCAGCTGGATTGTTCCGCAGACTATCAATGACATGCGCCATTTGGTCGACACCATTGAAGTCAATCCACGCATTACCGTAGTCAACATTGATTGTACCATCTTCGTTAGCCCATTGATTCCAATAGTTACAGCCCCATTCTTCAAAGTCCTTAATATGTTTAGGACCTCTAATCATAGCGGCATACTCACCGAGTACGCCTTTATAAAACATTTTACGTGTTGTTAGCAATGGAAAGAAGCCATCAGCTAGATTAAAGTCTAAGGTTTGAAATGGCAAGGATCGAGTCACTGCATTACGAGTTTCTCGGTCTAAGCCATTGTTTATAATTGTTTTAGCAATACGTATGTACTGTGCTTCAAGAGCCCATGCCATATTATTTCCTTTCTATTAGTCAACAAGCCGTAAGATTTTTTCGCTGTACACATGTAAAACGCCGCGGTCATCTTCTACTACTAAGCGAATAACACCACTTAGCTTTTCAAAAACTGCGACTACAACCCCTACAAATGTATAGTCACCACCAACCTTTTCAACTTTGTCACCGACTTTAAATGTCATATTAATTCCTTCTATTTTGTTATTGCAAACACGACAATGCATTTGCAAATCTTTAAAACTTTCTAATATATGCTGTTGATTTTTGCAATGCTTACAAGTGTGTATCATTCTTTTTGTTTTCCAAATAGGCTGCAAACATTGCGCAATAAACTGCCATATCTACGAGAGTATCTTCAAGTGCTTCGAAGTTTGTCTCTTGACTACCTTCAACAATATTCCGCATCCGCAAGTATTTAGTGTGGATCATATGAATATAAGACTGCTCGCCAAATGGGAAGTAATCTTCTTCAGACCACATACCACCTTGATAGTCTTTGCTTTTACGTTCTTTTAGTTCAGCTGCTTCTTTAAGGATTTGAACAGCGGTTACTTTAGCCATAGTTGGCTCCTTTCGTTTATTCTTGGGATGAGCGGCGTTAGCCGCTTCTATGTCCTTTATGATTTTCCGATAGTCTGTCATCAGCTTTTTCCTTATTTCTATCATATTTCTTTTTGTTTTTAGTTACTTGAGGTTTATATTTACGATCCTGTAGTAACTTTGCATATGGATTAATAGGTTTTATCCGCATACGGAATCCTCCGGATGTGGGTTGTTAAAATTAAATGTCTCCTTAAAGACTTAACTTGGAGGTTAACATGGGATACGAGAATTGCGGGAAACACCCGAACTCCCTGAAGCAGCTCAAGCCCTATATGGACTCTGAGAAAGCTCGGGAAATGCAGGCAAAAGGCGCAGAAACACGGCGACGCAATAAGGCATTGCGAGAAGCCATGAAGTTATCTGCGGCAGAATTTAAGAAGATTCGTGATGATATTATTACAGAAATGCCATCCGCTGTGGATATTCTTAAAGTGCAATTAGTGAAGGCAATGCAAGTTGAGGATCAAGAAACGATTGAGCGTCTTGCAATTGCTTTGGCAGAATATGAGCAGCCTAAGCTGCAAAGAATTGACCAGACCACGAAGAACCTTGATGCCTCGGAGCTTTCGGAAGAAGAGCTTGCGCGGAAAATTAAGGAACTGACGGATGTGGGTTAGTAAAAAGTAATTAAAGCCACTAGAGATACGTAAAGTATTTCTAGTGGCTTTTTTAATTCACTGAAGGTAAGCTAGAAAGGTGTGATAGAGACCTATAAATGCATAGAAGTATAGCGTGCATTTTGCTAGTGTAATTGTAAGATTGTGTAAAGACATTAGGCAGGCCTTGGTGTAAAGCGGCCTGTGGTTGCATCGCGTGAGATGCGAAGATAGCCACGGTTAGAACTTAGTGTGCCTTTAGTAGCGTAGCGGTTGGTTACGCGACGGAACATAAGATTCTTGGAGCCGATTGGATTTACAATAATTTTGGATTTGCGTTTAGTAAATGGATTTGGTAGCATATTAGTCCTCTACAAGAAAGGGTTGAATGGGTTGTTTCGTCCAAAGGATGGCAGATTGTTTGCACTCAGCTTTGATAATTTCTGCCATAGATTGGATGGGCCAGTCTTTATCGGTTGTTGAGATTGAGCGGACGACAGTGACTGCTTCTTCTTCAGGTTCGTTGATGTCGTTCCGCCAGATTCCGTTGGCCTGGTAGATTGTGGCTCCACCATAGTAGATGGTGAAGAAGCTAGCGACGTGCTCGATGTGTGTTTTGAATTCTGAGGGAATGTAGATTTCATATTGAAACATTAGACGTCCCAGACGTAGTGGATGGTTTCGTCGATCATATCTCGAAGAGGTTCTTCTTTGAATAGTTCTTCGAGATCTTCGAAGTCGAGACCGTATTCGTTAGCTAGGCCTTCGAGTTGCTCGACGATGCTATCGGCTGTATCGATTTTAGCATCTTCGATTGTGCCGAGAGCTGTATCCCAGCGGTCTTGAGCTTCGTTGTTAATTATTTCTTGGACACGTAATGATAGATCTTTAAGTTTACCCATTGGTTGGAACCTTTCCGGATTGTTTCCATTCGCTGAATTGATATGCGCCCCAGTTGCCTATGACTTCACGGGCGCGTTCTGAGAATGCTTCGAGACCATTCCATTCGTCGAAGTTGAATAGTTCGTCGGTTTCTTCGCATAAATGTGTATGGATTATCTCGAGTTGGTTTTGAGTTCTTCGTATGTCGGTACGAATATCGTCGCATATTTCGTCGTTGCATAGATTAATGAGATGCTCGATTGCGTGGTCGAGATGAAACATAGCTTCCATAAGATGTAAACGAGATAGACCAGCTGATTGAGTTTCTTCAGGTGCCATTGTGTTGCTCCGCGAATCGTGTAAGCATAATATTAATAACTTGTTCAGTCATACTTGCGGCATCACCGAATATTTTATCGTAAGAAATATCGGTTTCTTCATTGATGTAGTCGTTGATGGTGACATTATGTGCAGCGCATACGGAGGATTCACAAAGTGTCATGATAGTTTCGCCGTTAAGGACTCCTTCGGTTTTGAACATGAATGTGAAGTCATAGAGCTCTTGTTCGAAGTGCTCATAGAATTTATTAGCAATGATTTGTTGAATATACATTAGTGACTCGCTTTCGAATAACCGTTGTTGAGTTCGTTGCGATTAGTAATAGCTTCTTGGCGTTGCTCACGATCAACATCTTCGTGTTGTTCTTTGATGAAGTGCCATAAGAATTTAGCGATTTCCGCTTCTTCTTTAGTGTCAGTTATAAAACGACTAGCGGGTTGAATTGCAAGACGAATAAATTGTAGATTTTGTTGAACGCGTTTTATCATGAGGTCATCGAGTTTAGACATAGGAGATTCCTTTAAAAAGATTGCAGAGCTCGGATTATGAATAATACAGGGAGAAAGTATCCGAGGAAGGTCATGATTTCAGCAAGTATCATATGATTTATACGCCTTTGAAAATACGATTGAAGGTGGCTTCGGGCATGTTTGGATGCATTTTGCGAGCATGTTCGATGTATTTATCGTAGGACATATATTCTTTACGGTTGTTAATACGATGGAAGTACACACCATTGCTGCGTAGTTCGTCATCGTTCTGCCATTCTTGTTTAAGACGGGCGAATTCTGCAGCACGTATTTTACGTTGTTGACCGGTTGATAGACCAGTTGCGATTTCTTGAGCTAGCTCGTAATTACCTGTGGAATCTTTGTGAACGTAAACATCGAATCGCGAAGCATATTTATGTTGTAGATTAGAATCGCAGTTTGAATGTAGACGTCTGCCGTATTTATCGCGGCGTTTGCCACGAGCCATTAGGCTAACACGAAGTAATTGGTTAGAGTTGTAGCTGTTAAAGCGGCGAGCCATTGAGCGAACGCGTTTGTTGTGA
>Ga0222716_10004377_pt1 | contig 11081 bp, 6 predicted proteins | sample C33_13DmetaG_FD_165044 | JGI IMG/M metagenome (GOLD analysis project Ga0222716, IMG submission 165044) | Estuarine water microbial communities from San Francisco Bay, California, United States - C33_13D | ecosystem: Environmental > Aquatic > Marine > Unclassified | place: USA: California... | reverse complement strand
ACGTTGGACCACGCCGAGTCTCCAGCCAAGGTGCTCCAAGGTTTGTGCGAAGGCCTCCGATTCCCTCCGGAAGTGGCTGCGGGCATTCACGAAGAGAACTATCGCACCAAGCTCGAGTCCATCATCTCATCGAATAAAAAGCTCGAAGACGCCGACGTCGAAGCCTTGGCTCGCGTTCGCAAGCTCTTGTGCGTGCCGAAGGGCGTCGTTGAGAAGCTTCACTTTGAAATCTGCGGCGAAATTTACCGCACCGCGGTTCGCTCGGCGCTTTCCGTGCCGACCGAGTCCTTCACTCCGGCGCTTCGCGACCGATGCAAGGCTGCCAAGGCAAACGTTCGTCTCGACGACGAAACCGCGCTCAAGATTCTCGGCGCCGAGGCTCGCAAGCAAATGAGTGGTTTCATCCGCACGTCCAAGTCCATTAGAAACAAGACGGACGCGCAGAAGGAGATTCGCAAGATGATCTTCTACAACCAAGGCGTCGTGACGCCGCTCGTGCAGGACGTGACCAAGGCAAAGGCTGAGGCGGCGGCGGAGGAGCTCGCCTCGCTCTTGAAGGAGGCGCAAGAGGCGGCGGCGAAGGAGGAAGCGGAAGAGAAGGCGAAAGCCGCCGCGGAGGCTGCCGCGGCGGAGCCTGAAGCCGCCGCTGAGCCCACGGTGGATGATAGCCTTCGAAGTGCGGCGGAGGGTCAAGGCTTCGCCAGTGACACCCCCAAGAAGGTTGAGGAAGTGAAGGCTGAGGCGGCGACGGAGACCGCGGAGGAGGAAGAGGAAGAAGTCGTCGTCAAGGAGGAAGAAGTCCCGCACCAGAAGGAAGTCACGCTCGCCGAAGACATGGATGTGGTCACTCGCCAAGCGATGTACAGAGAATACCTCATGTTCTGCATGACTGGTGATCAAGTGAACGCCCCGATGGGCGTGCGCATCAACATCGAGCGCGACCAAAGCGAATTCAAGCGCTTGTCCCAGCTCGGCGATATCCTCGGCCTTAACATGATGGAAGTCGGTCAAGTGCACAAGGATCTGGCCGACAAGGCGTTCCGGACGCAAGCTGAGCAAATGCTCGGCGACGGCCGCGGCCTCACCGCCGATCGCGCCGAGAAGCTCAAGGAAATTCAGACGCAGCTCAACTTGCCCGAGGACGAGGCGCAAAAGATCATCAAGGGCATCACCTCGCAACGCATGATGTCCAACGTTCAGCAGCAAATTGCTTCTGGTACGCTCGATGCGGCTGAGGTGAGAAAGATGATCGAAGCTGGTGTCGAAATCGAGCGCATGATTCCGGAAGACAAGCGCATGAACTTGTTCCGCAAAAACGCCGAGCGTCGTTTGGGCGACGGAAGCGGAAGCGCCGACATCGAAGCGCTCACGGGTACCTTGGTCGAAGATCTCAAGATTGATGGTGAGAAGGCCAAGACTGAGCTCAAGACCATCGCCGCCGAGAAGAAGCGATCTCAAATGATTCAAGGCGTCGCTGTCTTGCGTCAAAAGAAGGCTGCCGACGTCCTCCTGTGCTGCCGCAACTTGGTCGCGTGCCAATCCGTGGCGCCCGACGCCAAGTTGGAGTGGAAGGTGGAATCTGAGGTGTTCGACATGTACTCTGTCTTCGTCCAAGAGTGCTCAGACGTAGAAGAGCGCAAGGTTCTTCAATCTGCTTTGAGCATTAGCGACGAAAGCGCCCGCAAGCTTGAACAAGTCGTCGCCGACGGCGCGTTCAAGTTTTCCGAAGACTCGTTAGACGAGGCCCTCTTCTAGTTTCTCGATCTAGATTGAGAAACGATCCACCGTAGCAAAGAATTGATTGATTCGAAACTTAAAGCTTTATTGTTGTCATTACGCATGTGGCACGAACAAAAGTCATCTAGATGCTAACGCTACTCTTCGCTCCGCGCTCAACTCGCGCCGATGCCTCGAAACGCGCCAGCGGCGTCGAGAGCTTTGACGCTGCACGCGGCGACCACACCGACGGAAGTCGCCGCGCACGCCCCGACGACGAACGGCGCCACACCGACGCCGCTCAGCGCCGACGCGCTCATGCATAAACCGACCGCCGCCATGGATGTCGGCAAAACCACGTTGGACGCGAAATCCCCCGTCGCCTTGTGGAAACGCTTCCACCGCGCGTCGTCGCGAACGGATTCCGTGGCGTCCCCGAGCGAACGCAGCGCCGCCATCGCGACGAACGCGATCAAAAACCCCGGCACGAGCGCCGGACGCTTCGCCGCCGCGCCCGCGCCCGCGTCCGCGCTCCTGAACGCGTACGCGAGATACGGAATCGCCAACGCCAGGGTGAGATTTCTCGTCAACTTTGTCACCGTCGCCGCCTTAAACGCCATCTCATCCTCGAACGCGTCTCGAAACGTCATCCCCGCCCCGACGACCTGCGCCGTATCGTGCACGCTGAGCCCCAAAAACACCCCCGCCGGGACGCCGCCCTCCGGAAACAACCGCTTCGCCGCCCACGGATACGCCAGCATCCCGAGCGTCCCGTACGCCGCCACGTTCGCCACCGCCACCCCAATCTCCCGCTGACTCGCCCCGATCGCCGGCGCCAGTCCCCCGATCGCCGTCACTCCGCACACGCTCGTTCCCGCCGCCAGCAGCGCGCCCACCTTTCGCGTCAGCCCGCTCGCCGGTCCGAACCTTTTGCTCGCCGCCTTTCGCAGCGCCGGCGTCGCCGTCAGCCCAGTCGTCACCGTCGCCGCGATCGCCGGCGCCGCCGCCGTCGCCGTCTCCCCGATCTCGCTCAACGAAAGCTTCGCCCCCAGCGCGGCGATCCCGAGTTTCAGCCCTCGATCCGCGCACGCCCGCGCGCCCGGCTCGAAGATTCTCACAAACATCGCCTCGCGCGTTCGAAATCTTCGTCGCAGCAGCGCCCCCGCGGCGATCGCGAGCGGCGCCGCGGGCGCGGGCGACGCCCCGTCGCGGTTCGCGACGCGTCCGATCGCGCCCGACGTCGCCGTCGCCGACGCGCACGTCGCGAGGGCGAGCGCGCAGCCCGCGGCGCGCGTCGCCATCGATTCGATCGCTCGACGGTTGGCGTCACAGAGTGACGATTCGAACGCCGCGACGGTCGACGACGTCGACGCGCTCGATCGCGCGCGCGCGAACGCGCGCGATTCGCGTCGCGGCGATCGACGTCGCTCGACGGCGAACGAGGGCGACGACGCGGCGCGTCGAATCGAATTCATCGACGGTTCGGGACAGAAATGACGGCGCGGACGCGAACGACGCCGGCGCGGTACGCGCCGCGCGACGCGGCGCCGGACGAGGTGTTCGAGGCGATGATATTGGACTGGCGAACGCACCCGCGGGTGAAACTGCGAGCGCGAGGGGAGACGACGTGGGACGCGCGGGACGCGGCGACGACGGCGGCGCTGAGCGCGGCGTGGACGCTGGGGCCGGCGACGCTGGCGTGGACGGCGGTGAAAGCGTACGCGAGCCGAGGAAGCGCGATGGAGAGGAAGAGGAAAAAGTGGACGGTCGCGATGGCGCTCGCGGCGAGCGAGTTGGGGTGGTACGCGCACAGGCGAGGGGTCGGGAAGCGATTCGACGACGACGAGAACATGAAGGCGACGCCGACGCGACGGGATTTCGATCGGTTTTTGCAGCTTCGCTACGACGGCGTGTTGGACTTTAACGCGTACATCAGGGGATGGATGAAGACGTGGAAGAGTTTGGCGTTCGGTGAACGCGAAGATCCGTTTCGGGCGACGCCGTCGAGCCCGCCGTTGTCCAGGGCGTCGACGCCCGGGATCGACCGCGCCGAGTCGCCGGCGTTTCACCGAGAGACGGCGCTGGATTTTTTACGCTTTGGCTTTCACGACGCGCTGAGCGCGGAAGAGATCGGCGAGCGCAAAGAGCGGGAGCTGAGGACGTTCATGGAGGAGATCGAGGCGCACTGGAACTTGAAATTCGACGACAACGCGGCGAGGGAATCGTTCGAGTTCATGTTTCACACAAAGGAAAAGCTCGGGGCGTTGCATCAACCGCTGTTGTTCACCGCGTGGGTGAACGGTGTGGCGGGCGTGACCGGGCTGGCGTTACACGCGTTGGGCTTTAAATTGTATCACGGCGCCAACGGGTGCTCGTACTGGGCGAATTGCGAAATCTTAGAGAATAATTGGAAGCGACGACGCGCGAGGACGGAGACGCGAGAGACGAGGCACGGCCGGGGCGTGGAGACGAGACCGGTGTTGTGCGGAGACGCGGGCGCGGCGAGTGACGGCGATACGAAGCCAATCATTTTCATCCACGGCCTGGGCGTCGGGCTCGCGCCGTACATTCCGCACATCGCGCAACTTTTGCGCAGCAAACCGAATCGCAAAATCGCCATGCTGACGCTTCCTCACATTAGCATGCGAGCGGTGCCGAAGGTGCCTGAACTCGACGACATGGTGGACACGGTGGTAGAAATCACGAAAAAGCACGCGTTTCGCGCGCCAGCGCTGTACGGACACAGTTTCGGCACCTTTGTCGTGGCGAGGACGTGTCAAAGGTTTTGCGTGAGTTCAATCGTGCTCCTCGACCCGGTTTGCGTGTGCTTGTGCTTACCGCAGACTGTCGGGATTTTATACCAGCTCAATAAGAGCTGGGTCGATTTCAGGAATAGACTCATGGAAGGTCCGCGAACGCTCGCGACCGCGTCATTTTGGCGCGATGGAAATGCGTTGTTGTACTTTTTGTTGCGAGACTACTTTCTTCTTCGAGAAATCGGCGTCATGACGGCGCTTCGAAGAAAGTTTTGGTGGGCTCGTTATAATTTGTGGGCGGACGATTTGCCGGTGGACTCACTCATCGTGCTCGAATCGAATGATTTATTGCTCGACACGGACGCCATCTGCAGGCACGTGTTGAGGCAATCAAAGGCGCGAATTATTTGGCAAGAGAAATTCGCGCACGGCGAATTTTGCATGCCGTGGGGATATGGCTTGCGAAGCGACGTTGTCGACTTCTTAGACGCGTTAAAGAACGCGTAATAGGCGCTGATGCCGTGATATTGGTGTAATGATAAGTATTGCTAATTGATCTTCGCTCTTTTACACGCAAGCGAGCTAATGGTACATTTGTTTCACATTTTTCTAGCGCCACTCGACAAAGTGTTGGCGCAGTTGCTTTGGTCGACAAGAGCGACCTTCTTCGAGGTTGAACTTGTAGCAAACTCCTTGACGCAGTTCCATCGGGAACAAATCCGGGTGGAGAATTCGAGCTAAAGTCTCCACACCATCGACGAGTTGCGGACCAGCTTGACAAATCATTTCGTGGGAGAGAACGAAGACGCGGCGATCGCGCACCGCGGGAATTACCCACCAACCCGGCTGGCTCGCCAAATGTTCGAGCTGTTCGAGCGTCCTCTCCATGGTTTCTTCGGATGATTTACCGATGTAGCAAGGCACGAGAAGCAACACATCTGGGCCGTACGACAGCACTTGCTCCCATCGCATGCGCTCGGCCGAAACGCCCGGTTCGTGAAGTTCGTCGATGCCGCCGGCAATGGATTTCATCTCGGGAAGCCAGTGTCCGCCGGCGACGAGAGGTTTGATGCCTTCCAAAGACATGACCTTCGGCCTTTCGTCAGCCGTGGCGACGACGCGAGCGATAGTACGCAAACGCGATCGAAGCTGCGTCAGCAAAGTCACCGCCTTTTCCTTTACACCGCACAAAATCCCGATTTGAAGAATCACGTCCAAGACGTCGCTCAGCGTCTTTGGAGCCACGGGGAAGATTGACGGTCGCGAAGCGTCGACTTCCAAGGAATCTTCGTCCGAATCAAACTCTGCGTTTGTCAAGAAAACTTCGGCTTCGTGAAGGAACTTCGCGGTGCCAAAACGCACATCCGTGCACTGTGAGCACACGTCTGGGGTGAAGATGAGTCGAGCCTCTGCGTGGCGCACAAAGTTGACGTCGAAGAAAGACCATTTGTCGAGCGCGCTCGCGTGCGACGACGTGCTATGCCTGGCCTCCAAACGAGTCAGTGAGTTGTAGCTCGACCCGTGTTGATGAGCTCCACCGAAAAATTCGAAATCGCTGTTCAAAGAGTTCGAAGACTTCTTTCGATTGTCAGCGAGACCCGCGCTCGATTGCGGCGAAGCGAGCGAGTGCGAGTGTCTGGCGACGATTTTTGGGCAATCCGTGATGTCCTCTGGAAGCATGCACGCCTCTGTGATGCCGACGATTCGATCGCCGACGCCAAGAGCATAGAGGATAGATGTCGCAGTCGTGGAAAGGGAAATTATCGAACCCACTGATTGCGGCAACGGAAGCTGCAGTTGCGAAGGCGTGTGGAGATGATCCGCCATGACTTGCGGCGCGGCGCCGAAGTATAAGTGCAGAGCCACATCGAGCTCGGGTTGCGTCGTTGACTTACGAGGTATTCCCGAGAGTTTCGATATTTGCGCACCCAGCGACTGCATCGACGCCGAAGAGCGCGAGCGGAACATTCCTAATCCCTCCGCCGAGTCCAAGTCAACCGAGTACTCGCGAAAGTCGCGAGACATTGCTCGAGCGCGCCGCGGCGGCAAAACCTGTTTGACTTTTTCTGGTGAATCCGACTGCGCCGACCGCGCGAGCATCTCTTCTTCGCTCATACTCCTACTTCGTTCGAGAGCCTTGTCGAACTTTTTCGAACTGATTGGCGTCAGAGGTCCGAAACTCTTGCTCATCGTCCTTCGGGAAACCATCGCCGCGCGCACCGCGGCTTCCGCCGCGCCCGGCGGCACGCTTCTGCACGACTCAACGAACGAGGAAGCCAAAGATGGATTAGCGCCGAAGTGAAGGTGCAACTGCGACACCAGCACGTTGTTCCAAGCGAAACCGTCGAGATCGATCGCGTTTTTGCCCTTGCCGAATTTTCGTTCCTGCTTCACCTCGTACGTCGCGCCCCAGCCGATGGCGACTTTATCCTCCGTCACGCGCATCTTGCTCGGTCTATCGCCGTATATTTCGCTGTATCGAAACGTCTGACCTCGAACAATTTCACCCTCTTTGAACAAAGGATTTCCGGGCGCAATCGTGATCTCGGCGTATCCCGTCTTCACCGAACTCGTGAGTCGCGTCGCAAAGGGCGCGACGCCGCACATGGATCGAGGCGAGCTCCCATCCGGCGCCGAGAGGGACTGCGAAAGGAACATCAGTCCACCGCATTCGGCGTACACCACGCCTCCTGCTGTCGCAAACGCCGTCACCGCCGATCGTAAAGGCCGATTCTTCAACAACGCTTGCGCGTGAAACTCGGGATAACCTCCGCCAAAGATGACGCCTTGGACGTCGCTCGGCAATCCTTCGCCGGCTATCGGGCTAAAGTAGACTAATTCCGCCCCCGCCTCTTCCAACTTGGCTAAATTTTCGGGGTAGTAGAAGCAAAACGCTTCGTCTCGAGCGACGGCGATGCGCACTTTGGGCTTCGACGGCCCCGCCTCGAGTTCCTCTCGCATGGCGCGTTCGAGCGCCAAATCGCGCGCGACGCGTGGCGAAATTTCATACGCCGGCATCGCTTCGAACAACGCGTCGAGATCGACGTTTTGCTCGAGCAACATCGCCATGTGCTGAATTTGCTGCTCCATGGCGTCGTCACTCGTCGTCGCCGCGCTCGCTGGATCAAACGTAGGCCCGTTGGCGTCCTTGGGAATCCCCCCGAAGACGTCCACGTGCGCCATCGCCGCCAAGAGACTCTCTCGCAAGTACTCCGTGTGCGCCTCACCACCGGTTTTATTAAAAACCACCCCCACCAAATTCAACTCCGCGTCGAACTCTCTGTACCCCTTGATCACCGCCGCCACCGAGCGCGCCATGGCGTTACAATCCACCACCAGCAGCACCCCCGCCTCGAGCCACTTCGCCATTTGCGCCGTCGATCCGTCCTCGCTCATCCCATCTCTCCCATCGTACAGCCCCATCACCCCGTCCACGATCGCCACGTCGCACGTCTCCGCGTGTTTCGCCACCACCCTCGCCACCGCTTCCGCGCTCATCATGTACCCATCCAGATTTTCGCTCTCCCGCGCCGCCCCGCGCTGGCTCCGCAGCGCCGATCGGTGCGCCATGGGGTCCACGAAATCGCACCCAACCTTGAACGCTCGCACTCGCAGCCCCCGTCTGGCGTACGCCAGCATCAACGCCGTCGCGATCGTCGTCTTCCCGACCCCCGAGTGCGTTCCCGCGACGACGAGCACCTTCATCGCGCGCGATCGCGCGTCGCTCGCGAGTCACGCGCGCGCGCGTCGCGCGTTCGAGCGCGCTCGAGCGCGCTCGCGCGCTCGCTCGCGCGCGCGCGCGCTCGAGCGCTCGTCCGCGCGCGCGCTCGCGCCTCGCGCGCGTCGACGCCGTCGAGCGCGCGTCGCGTCGTGCCGCGCCGCGCCGACGGGTCGCGCGACCAACGGGTCGGTCGGTCGCGCGGTCGGTCGGTCGCCGCGACCGACGGCGCGTTGGACGTTTCGCGCGCCCGTATACGCGCGCGAGACGCGTCTTTTCGCGATGTAAGATCCATCGCGAACGGTCGGTCGCCGCGGTGAGAGGTAGGGCTTGCGACGGCGCGCGCGACACACGGCGACGCGACGATGAACGCGCTCACGCACACGATGCTCGCGTCGAGGGCGACGATTAGAGGGAACGGCTTAGCCACGTCGGTGACGACGACGCCGCGGAGAGGTGCGCGCGCGAGACGCGAAGACGCGAAGACGCGAAGACGCGAACGCGAACGCGAACGCGGGCGACGCGCGATGGGGCGCGATGTCGGACGCGCGCGAGGGGAGAACGGCGCGGAACGACGCGCGGGGGGAGGCGAAGGGACGGGGGAAAAGCGCGGGCGTCGAGCGGGACGCGCGCGCGCGCGACGTGGGGGTCGCGGCGCGGGAAATCGGCGCGACGCGAATGGGGCGCGGAAACCCCGAGGGTTGGGGAAACCCTGGAGCGAGGGTCGGCGAGCGAGGACTGACGAGTGATGAACGATTCGCGCGCGCGCAGCCGCCGTGGTGACTTCGGCGAAGATGACGCCCAAGGAAGCGAAGCGTCAGCAGCGACACCGCAAGATTCGGTCCAAGGTGCGTCGATGGATCGAGAGACGCGAAGACGCGAGCGAAGACGGACGCCCCCTCGAGAGACGGACGCGAGGCGAGACGAGCGCGAGAGACTGACGAGCGATGCGATCGTCCGTTTCCATCGATAGATTTCTGGATCGTCCGAACGCCCGCGCATTTCCGTGTACAGATCGAACCAGCACGTCTACGTCCAAGTCATCGATGACGAAAACCAAAAAACCATCGCCGCGCTCGGGACGATGAGCGCGTCCGTCAAGGCCGTCATCGGGAGCGAGGAGTGGAAGGGCAAGACCGTGGAGTCTGCGGAGCAAGTCGGGAAGATGCTCGGTGCCGTGTGCGTCGAAAAGGGCATCACGCAGGCTGTGTTCGACCGCGGTGGATTCCTCTACCACGGCCGCGTCAAGGCCATCGCCGACGGCGCTCGCGCCGCCGGCGTCGCGATGTGAGCGCGCTCCGCGAATGCGACGCTCGCGCTCGTCTCGATCGCCGCGCCTCGCGCGCGCGCCTCGGTCGAGCGCGTCGTTGTTGTTTAGATCATATTCATCTTCACTTTGTAATCGTGAACTGTTAGCAGCAAAAAACTCGCCGCGCCGCCGCCTCGGGTCGCGCCTTGGATAAGGGGATAAGTGACGTCAGCCATCGCGACGAGGTCGGCGCGATCCGTGGCGACACACGCCGCCGCGTCGAGACCCGCGTCTTGACGCTCGATCGAACGCGCGTTCGACGCACGAACACTTCGCTCGCGCGCGCGCACCGATGCGCGCCCAAGCGCGCGTCGCGCGCGCCGTCGACGTCGCGCGAACGACGTCGAAAAAGCAAAAGCATCACAGCCATCGCGCGGTGTCCGCGCGCGCGGCGGCGACGAGCGAGACGACGACGAGCGTCGGCGTGAAGATAGGAAGCGCGAGCGTCAAAGGGACGGTTCGTAAGCAAAACGAGGATCGATTCTCGACGTACGCGCCGAAGACGAAACCCGAAGACGGGACGCCGAGCCTGATCGCGAGCGTCTTCGACGGCCACGGAGGCAAAGCGGTGAGCGAATGGCTGCGAGAAAACTTGAATGAGTTCATTCTGGGGGAGTGGAAGCAGGCTGATTTTCCGCTCGACGCGCTGCGAACGGCGTGCTTGAAGGCGGACAAGGTTTTGGTGGCGCCGCAGGAGGGATTTTTCGCGTCGTTTGGCGAGCGAGGCGTCGGCGGGTCCAAGTGCGGGAGCACGGCGGTCATCGCGGCGTTGTATGAGGAGGGCGGTTCCAAGCGCTTGGCCACGGCGAACGTTGGCGACGCGCGTATTTTGTTGGTTCGCGATGGGAAGGCGTTGCAGTTGAGCGTTGATCACGTGCCGGATGACGAAGCCGAGCGCAAGCGCATCGATCGCGGCAACCCGAACTTGCGCCAGTCGCTCGTGAAGTTTACCGAAGGTTCGTGGCGAGTCGGTGGTGTCTTGGCGCTTTCGCGCGCGTTCGGTGATTCCTTCTTGAAGGAAAGCGGTCGCTTCGAAGGCATCGGCGAGAAGAACGCGGATTATGGCAGTGGATTTGGCTTGAACGCCGAGCCGGATTGTTACATTGAGCAAATCACGGCGGCCGACTCGTGGGTCATGCTTTCCTCCGATGGTTTGTTCGAAAATCCCGAACGCGGTGGTGGCGGCGGTTGGACGAACCAAGAGATTGCCGATTTCTTGACCTCGCAGCCCGCGGACGCGGAGCCGGAGACGCTCGCGAAGGAGCTCATCGCGCAAGCGGTCGCCAAGGGCAGCACGGATGACGTGACGGTTCAACTTTTGCGCCTCTGAGCGCGTTCGCGCGAGCGAAAATCATAGTAGGAACCGGGAACCCCATCGACGATCCCGACGAGTTGTTTTGCAATAACGATAACAAGGAAAAAGCTGCTCTTTCATTTCAAAGTACGTGCGCGCGAAATTCCGTTGCGAGAAGACTAGTTTACATATTAAGCGCCGTCGCGAATTCGCCCGACCGCCGCGTGGAGTATTAATCCATCAAGTATCCCGCGATGAAGCACAAGAAGAAGAACGCCAGCGAACCGT
>Ga0222716_10004375_pt1 | contig 11085 bp, 5 predicted proteins | sample C33_13DmetaG_FD_165044 | JGI IMG/M metagenome (GOLD analysis project Ga0222716, IMG submission 165044) | Estuarine water microbial communities from San Francisco Bay, California, United States - C33_13D | ecosystem: Environmental > Aquatic > Marine > Unclassified | place: USA: California... | reverse complement strand
AGTACTATATATAGATAACAGGGCGGCAGTAACTCGTGCAGCAGACCAAACAGAAGACATTAAAATAGTCATACAAATTTAGGATAATAGAATAATGCCAACACCGTTTACTTCAAATGTCTTTTCATCAACATATAAGGACGACTTCGCGGATAGTGATAACTATCATCGTATTCTTTTCAATAGTGGTCGCGCGTTACAGGCACGCGAACTCACTCAGATGCAAACAATCATCCAAGAGGAGATTGCAAGATTTGGTCGTAATATATTCAAAGATGGTGCTGCAGTAAATCCTGGCGGTCCAAGTCTTAACAATGATTATGAGTTTGTTAAAATTAATACCACTGGTCAATTATCAACAACCTTTCCTACAGACCCAACAACACTTGTAGGTACAGAATTCACAGGTCAGAATTCAACTGTAAAAGGAAGAGTTCTAGAAGCGCTTTCTGCTGACCCTGTTACAGGAGACCCTGCAACACTTTATGTTCAATACACAAATACTTCAGGTGGTTCAGTAGGAACTACTCCTGTTCGTTTTAGTGTTGGAGAAGTAATTGGTAACGGAACAGTAAATCTCACTATACAATCAACAGATAGTTTAGCAAATCCTGCTATGGGTTTGGGTACTAAGATACACAACTCAGGGGGCGATTTCTTTGTAAGAGGTCACTTTGTATTTGCTAATCCACAAGGGCTTATTTTATCTAAGTATTCAAACTTTATAACAGAAGTTATTGGTTTCAAAATAACAGAAGATATTGTAACCGTAAGTGATGACACTGCACTCTATGACAATCAGGGGGTAACTCCTAATATAACTTCGCCAGGCGCAGATAGATATCGTATCAAACTTACATTGACAACAAAGACCGCTGCAGAAGCTGCAGGGGATAACTTTGTATTCTATTGTAGTGTTGAAGACGGCGTTATCATTGACCAAGTAACAGGAACAGATGATTACAATAAAATAAACGATTTACTCGCACAAAGAACATTCGAGGAATCAGGAAACTATATCGTAAAAAGATTTAAGTCAAGTGTAGCAGATGGTGGAGATAACACACTCATTACTGCCTCTTCAGGTATTGCATATGTGAATGGATATCGTGCGGTAAACGAATCACCTACAACATTGACTATACCTAAACCAAGAAAGGATGGGTCAGATGGTCTTGAAGCTATAGATATCACTAGCATAAACGCCAATCCGACGGCAATGTCATATGGTTCTTATTTCATAGTTGACACACTACACGGATTACTTGACTTTAGGACATTCGGTACAATTAATTTAAGAAGTGCAGTCACACATGGTGGTAGTACGATAGGTACTGCACGAGTAAGAAGTGTTGAGAGAGAATCTTCTGGAACTGCTGATACTTCTACATTTAGAGTATACCTATTTGATATCTTAATGACATCGCCTAACTCTTTACGTTCAGTCAGGTCTATTGGTACAGCTGCTAATAACTATGCGGATATTGTGACAGAAGCTGGAAATGCAGTTCTCAAAGAACCCGCAAAAACAAGTCTTATATTCCCAACAGTATATCCTAGACCAAGAACAATTAGTGATGTAAACTTTACCATCCAAAGAATATTCACACCCATAACTGCTAATGGTAGTGGTGTAGCAACTATAAGTTTATCTGCCACTGGGGAAACATTTCCTATAGAAGGAGCAAATGATGTTATCGTAACAACAGTTAACGGTGACCTTATTCCAACTACACAATCTAATATCACAATTAATAATAATGTTAACATGTTGATTTCTGGATTAGGAAATGGCACAATAGTTAATATATTTGCCAAAGTTAAATTGGGTGCGCCTGTACTTAGGTCAAAAACGGTAACACAAGTAGAAGTAACAACAAGTGTTACAACATCAGGTAGTTTAAAATATGTCAACCTTGGAAAAACAGATTTATTTAGAGTTATGGAGATAAGGGATGGAAGTTCATCTGGTACTGATATCGCTTCTAGGTTTACAATCGATAATGGACAAAGAGCTGGTTACTATGATAACGCAAGGATTATTCTAAACTCTGGAATGACTGAACCGAGTGGTAATGTTTATATTAAATTCAAACATCTCGAACACTCTGTTGGAGACTACTTCTCAGTAGACTCATATACAGGACAAGTAGACTACGACCAAATACCAGACTTCAAAGCAAACGAAAGAAGTTCAATAAACTTACGCAATGTTATAGACTTGCGTTCAGACATCAATGCTGCTGGTACAGCATTTGCTTCAGCAGACATAAATGAATTACCTGTGGGTAGTGGTCAAACCTTCACTGCAGATATAGATTTTTATAATCGTCGTTCAGATAAAATTGTCATAACAACTGCTGGTGAATTAAAGAATATAAAAGGTGTTTCAGGTCTAGACCAAACTCCTCCACCTCCAACACCAGAAAACACTCTTGCTCTATTTGATGTTTTCCATAACCCTTATGGATTAAATGCAAGAGACCTTACAATAAGACCTGTTGAAGCAAAACGATTTACAATGAAAGATATCTCTAAGTTAGAGAAACGTGTTGATAACTTAGAAGAAGTAACTTCTCTATCACTATTAGAACTAGATACTTCATCACTATTAGTTTTAGATTCTGCGGGTAATCCACGTACTAAGTCAGGTTTCTTTGTTGATAACTTTAGAAATAGAACTTTTTCAGATGTGCAAAACCCTGAGTATCGTGCTGCGATTGACCCATCATTTGGCGTATTGCAACCGCAACAGAGAAACGACAATGTTACTCTAAGGTATGACTCTGCTGCATCAACAAACACTATACTCAAAGGTGATACAATCTACATCAATCATACTAATGATATTGTTATTGCTCAAACTAAAGTTACAGGTACAGAGAACGTAAACCCATTCGCGGTTATCACGGGAACAGGTAACTTAACAATGTCTCCCGCATCTGATGAATGGGTTGACATAGAGTTTGCTCCAGAGATTATAATTGAACAACAACAAGAGATATTAACTGCTGAAGACGGTACAGTAACTGAAGGTGCAGTATCACCTATGCAGTGGTCAACAAATAACTTTGTTCCTGTAAATGGATTTGGTGTTCTTGATATAAACTTATTTAATGGTTGGAACGGATGGGTTCAGTGGAACCAAAACGGAACCACGACTGCTCCTCCACAAATGTTCCCTGGCGTCGGAGGATTTTCTCCTCGTATAGTAACAGGCACAGATGTAGTCAGAGAAGTTATCGAAGATAGAGAACTATCTGTAATGTTCTTACCTTTCGTAAGGTCAAGAAAAGTATTCTTCAAGGCAGAAGGTTTATTACCAAATACACAATACTTCCCATTCTTTGATGGTGTAAATGTCAGTGCCTTTGTTAAGTCAGCTGGTGAAACTTTTGCAAACTTTGCGGAATCAGAATCAGGTGGAGTTGAATATGGTAGTGAGTTTAGAAATAACACTTCTCACCCTCAAGGTTCTTCAGATATAGTAACTAATGCTAACGGATATGTTGATGGTTCATTCTTTATTCCATGTAACGATAAACCCGTAGAAGTAGAAGGTGAAGAAACAGTAGATACAGGAATAAGATTTACTAATGGTGATAATGAGTTTAAACTCCTTAATATAAGTATTGATAATGAAGATACAGCAACAAGTCGTGCTGCAAATATTTACACTTCTGAAGGTACTCTTCAAACAAGACAACAAACCGTAACATCAACTCGTGTAATTCAAACAAGACCTAACAGATGGCAACAGAACCAACAAACAAGAAATCAAGACCCTCTTGCTCAGTCATTCCGAGTTACCAAACCATCAGGAATGTTTGTTACCAAAGTAGATTGTTATTTCAAAACTAAAGATGCAAGTGTTCCTATTCAGTTACAGATAAGACCTATGGTGAATGGACAACCTTCATCAACAGATATCATTTCTAATGCGGTCAAGTTTGTAAACGCAGGTACTGTTGCCCTTCCATCAGCACAAAATTCTACTGCTGTGAATGCAGCACCTACAACCTTTGAGTTTGATGAACCTATTTTCTTAAATCCCAACACAGAGTATGCAATTGTACTTCTTGCTGAATCAAAAGAATATGAGGCATATGTCGCTGAGACACAGAAACTAGAGTTAGGTTCTACTGAGAAAATTATTAATCGTCAACCTAATATGGGTTCACTCTTTAAGTCACAAAATGGTTCTACATGGGAACCAGACCAAACAAAAGACTTGATGTTTAGGATACATAATGCAGTATTTGATACTGCTGGTGGTACTGCAGTATTTGAGAATGTTGAAATACAAAAGAGTAGTTTCTCATTCGCGAATCCTTTATTCGTAGATAACACTATTGATACAAAGAAAGTTACAGCAATATTACCTAATCATGGATTTGACTCAGGGGACACTGTTGTATTTTCTGGATTAGATAGTGCAGAAACACTATCCACAGGATTTAGAGGAATGTCTATTAATGGACCTAGAACAATTACGGGAGTTGATGGGTTTGGATTTACATTCAATACTGATAGTGATGCGAATGCAGCAACAACCTTTGGTGGTGCTTCTATTCGTGTTGTAAAACAAATTCCTTATGATGGAGTTATACCAAACTTTACAACTCTTATCCCCGACGATACAAGTATAACATATTCTTCTGAACTCACCAGTGGTAGGTCTCTTGCGGGTAATGAGAATCGTTATGGTAAAGCTGCTGTATCTAATATAGTGGTTGGTGAAGAAAACTATTTCGGTGAACCAAAAATAATTGCAAACAGAACAAATGAAGTTGCAAATATTACTGACCCATCTGGTTCTGCAGGAACTAAGAAAAAGTCTGCCACTTTCAGTGTTGCATTGACAACCTCTAATAAAGATGTATCACCTATCGTAGATGCCCAGAGGTCTTCAATAACAACAATATCTAACTTGATTGATAACCAAGTGTCAAGTGGTGCTATACTTGGAGATGGAACAAATATTCCATTGAACTATGTTGCAGAGACTAATGCATTCGGTGGTTCACACATCGCAAAACATATTACTTCGGCATCTAATTTAACAGAACCCGCAGTTGGTCTTAAAGTCATTGTATCTGCTTTCAGACCTGTAGGTGCAGACTTTGACCTGTACTTCAGGACTACTTCTGAAGGAGAAAACATCTATACAAAAGATTGGACATTATCATCTTTAGAACAAAGTGTTTCCACAGATAATAGAAACTTTAGAGAGTATCGTTTCTTAATCGGTGGACAGGGTGGTGATGTTGCTGAATTTACTCAGTATCAATATAAGATTGTTATGAGAAGTAGTAACTCTTCTGCTGTTCCTGTATTTAAAGACTTCAGGTCAATTGCGTTGGCGGTGTAATGAAATCTAGGTTCGTATCGGTAGATAATGCAATAGGATTTGCTCGTGATAGGAAAACGGGTGGGATTGTTAATATAAATAAAGATGAGATTAATGAAGCGCGTGAAAGAAAGAAAAAAAGAATAAATAAGGAAATGGAATTCGAACAACTCAAGACTGATGTCTCTGAGATGAAAGAACTCTTAAACACAATAATAGAGAAACTATAATGACCGCAACAGCAACACAACTTATCATTACAAATAACTTCTCGGATTTAGTTACTAAATTCAATATAGTTTCTTCTGACTTGGGAGCAACTGATTCTTTAACCACAACCGCAAAGAATACTATCGTTGCATCAATAAACGAACTTGATGCGTTACAGGGTAATATAACACTGGGAACAGATGCATCCACAGTAACAGGTGCGATTGCTGAAATAGAAACTGCGTTGCGAGGTAGTACTGCAAACTATACTTTAACAACTAATGCTACTGACTTTCTTGGAGGGATAAACGAACTCGAATTAGGTCTTCGTGGTACATCCAATAACTTGGTCGCAACTGATTTATCAATGTTCACTGCAAACAATGTGGTGTCTGCACTAATAGAACTAGATGTGGATATTCATGGTTCTGGTGGTGGTTCAGCTGCATCAGACTTAGATACATCTGCAACCGATTTGGTTGGAGCAATCAATGAAATAGAAGGTGTCTTTGATGCCTCTGCGAAAGGTATTAGTGCGGGTTCAAGTGCATTCGATATAACAACTACTCATGCAAGCGGTATATCTCTTGCCGCACCAGTAGTTTCTTTGACAGGAGACCTAACTCTTGTTGACGATGAAAAAATAAAACTAGGTACAGGCGCAGATTTACAAATCTATCACGACGGTAATCATAGTATTATAGATGAAATAGGTGAGGGTAATTTATTTGTTCGTGCAACAAAAGTAATCATAAAAAATAGAGACGCAGACCCCAATGAAGACATGGCAGTGTTTAATGCTGGTGGTTCTGTCGATTTGTATCATGATAATGTTAAGAAATTTGAAACTACCGCCGATGGCATAAATGTAACAGGTACAGTTACGCTTGATGACACACTAACAGTAGAAGCCACAAGTGGTTTTGGTACTTTGGAAGTTGGTGGTCCTTCTGGTGGATACATAGACCTAAAAGGCCCAATGTCAGACGACCACGATTTGCGTATTACAACTACAGGTACAGCTAGCACTATAAACGCAAAATCAGGTACTTTAAACCTACAAAGAGATGGTAGTACAAAACTACAAGTTTTGGCCAGTGGAGTAAATGTAACAGGTACATTGAATGTAAATGGTGGGGCAGATGTAATAGGTCAACTAGAATTATCTTCACACTTGGATATGCCAGATGCCGCACAAATAAAACTAGGTAATGACGACGATTTCATATTACAACATATAACAAGCGGAAGCGTTTCATCAATCCAAGGGGAAGCGATTAGGATAAGAAATCTTGCTGGAACCGAAACAATGGCATCATTTAATGCCGATGGTTCTACAAATTTATTTTATAACGGTAATGCAAAACTTGCGACAACCAGCGACGGCATTGACATTACAGGAATAGTAAATCTAGATACTGATGCTGTAATAAAGGGTGGTACTTCTACTGCAATAACTTTAGATGGTGCGAATATCACTATGAGTGGAACTATAACGCCAAGTATTTCTCTTGATACAAGTGCTACCACAGTTGCCGCCTCAATAAATGAACTTCATACAGATATTGGAACTAACGCTAGTAATATATCCACTAACGCTAGTAACATATCCACTAACACTAGTAACATATCTTCTAACGATACTGATATATCTACTATCAATACTAAACTTGGTACTATCACTACAGGTGTAATGTTAACTTCAGCATCTAATGTTGGTGCTGCGATAGGTGAACTTCACGGAGATATTGGAACCAACACAAGTAGTATTAATACAATTAACACCAAACTCGGAACAATAACTACAGGAGTAATGTTAACTTCAGCATCTAATGTTGGTGCTGCGATAGGTGAACTTCATGGAGATATTGGGACTAACACTACTGCAATAGGTCTGAACACTACTGCAAGAACAAATAATGCTAGTGCCATAGGTACACTTGGTGGTTTAGATTCAGATATAAGTGCAGATGGCAATTTAGTTGCCGCAATAAATGAACTACAGGGTGATATAAGACAAATCAACGCGAACGGTGCAACAGCAAACAATACCATAATAGGTACACTGGCACAATTAAATACAGATGCACAGAATAATATCGTTGCCGCAATCAATGAAATAGAAGGTGTCTTCGACGCATCCGATAAGGGTATAAGTGCGGGAACAGATGCATTTAATGTTGTTTCAGGTGCATTTGGTATTAATGCTTCAGGTGCAATTACTCTTGATGCTACAGGAGATATAGTACTCAAAGATGCAGGAGTTGTTTTCTCAACCTTAGAAAATAGTGGTGGTAATTTAATTCTGAAATCTGGTACAACAACGGCATTAACCTTTAGTGGTGCTAATGTTACTATGGCAGGAAACATAAGTGTAGCAGGAACTGTGGATGGAAGAAATGTTTCTGTAGATGGTACTAAGTTAGATACAATAGAAACAAGTGCTACCGCAGACCAAACTGCTGCAGAAATTAGAACATTAGTAGAATCAGCAACCAATTCTAATGTATTCACGGATGCTGACCATTCTAAACTAAACGCAATAGAAGCAAGTGCTACCGCAGACCAAACTGCTGCTCAAATACTTACTAAAGTAAAAACTGTTGATGGTGCAAGTTCAGGATTAGATGCTGACTTGTTAGACGGACAACACGGTTCACATTATGGTACAGCAAGTGCTGTATCCACAAACACTACTGCAATAGGTACACTTAGTACTTTAACCACAACTGAAAAAAGTAATCTTGTGGGTGCTTTAAATGAATTGAAGTTGAGACTTCCTTTAGTGTATAATGCTTCAGGGACACTTTTGAACTAGGATTAGTTGATGTCTAGATTACCATTAAAATATAAATCAGGAAGTGATGTTCAGGAGATAACGACTGCTGAACATAACTATCTTGCATATCTCGCAGGGTTAGAGTTAGAAACCGTTTCAGGTACTTATAGTGAAGCAGTGCTTGGTTCTCTTGGTAAGACAAATCAATCTAATGATTTGAATGTTGGTTCTTTTACTAATACAGAATACACAGGTTCCAATGGTGATGTAGGTGACCACGGAACACTTAGTATCACAACAACAACAACTCCAATATATCAACAAGATGCCTCAGTTTCTATTCACTCTAATTTCCGCAATCCTTTATACCAAAAACAAACGAGTGGACAACAGGAGATACAAGAGTTCAATGATACAGACCAAAAAGATTTGGGGGAAACTCTTGCAGGTATCATATATACAAATGATTATCCTGGCACATTTAAATTAGGTTCCTCTGCACCGAGTAGTGATTATAGTGTTGCGGTTGCAAATGTTATGACCGACACTCGTACAACAGGTGCTGATGTTGTTTACAATATTTATCAAAGACACACAATGACTGCCCCAACCGAGATTGATTTGATGGCAGTTGCAAGAGGTTCTTCTTCACCTTTCAACGCAAGTACAGGTGACTATAAAGGTCTCATAATAATGGCAGATAGTCATAGGTCAAAAACTGCAAAGGGTTGTCTCGATAGACATCTTGCATCTATTACTAGTACTAATCTACCAATAGGTTCATATCTAATCAGAAGTTCTTCTCAGGGGGCACCAACTCAGACAGGTACTTGGGTCGCAAAAGGAACTGCGACGGACACAAGAAACGAAATAGAAGCAGAGAACTATACAAACACATTTCAGGACGGTGCGTTTACTAAGACTATCAATTCAAATTTCTCAGGAAACTATACAGGATATTACTCTCGTGTAACTCGTACTGCTAATGTTTCAACATATAGTCAATCAACCAATACATCGTTTCCTTCAAACTTCTCAGGAAACTATACAGGTACATATACAACGAATTACACAGGCACAAGTTCTGTAACAACAAACTATACTAACATAAGTTCTGCAAACAGATGGGAAAGAGTTTCTACATCAACTCCTGCCGTTGGAGATGGTGTTGAGGTTTATGTTGGTGGTTCACTCGTTGCGAGTAGTATTAATGCAAACGACACAACTATTACTGTTGGTGGTACTGTTTATGCTCGAGGTGATTTAGATAGTATTGTAAGTGTTGTAGGTACACCTCCCAACCGAACAACTACAACTTGGTATGAGTTTTCTGCGACAGCTGATGAGACCACAACTTCCACAGTAAGTTCAACAGGAACTTATACGGGTTTCTACTCAGGGACGAAAACTAGTACTTTTGAATCTGTAGGATATATCCAGAACCAGTTTACTTCAAACTTTGCAGGAACTTATACAGGGTTTTATGGTGGAACTAAAACGACCACATCAACTCCTGCTGCATCTACAGGAACTTTTGTTGGTGACACTATTCAAAATACCACAGAAAATATCGAGACCTATACCCTATATGTAAGGACTGCATAAATAACATATAGATATACTTGACTGTGGAGATATATGATGGAACGAACTTGGTTAGATAATGCCTTTTGGGAAACTCCCAAGAAACGCATACTAAATTGTATTAGCGAACATATCGACGAAGAAGGTAGAATTGTTCGTAATGTAATGAAACTCAAAGAACAACATCCCCAATTTAAAGAGTGTGTAGATTTTCTTGGTGAAGATGTTATTGATGCATATACAAAAGAACGTAAAGAAAGAAAATTTCTCGAAACAGAATTAGAACGAGAGAAAGATGCAGAACAACAACGAGCAAGGAAACTAGAAGTACTCTTCAAGTATAAACTAGAGACTTTCGAAATCCCCGAAATAAAATCCACAACAAATCGTAAACTCAAATCAAAACTTCGTAGGTCAAAGTCTATACCCGAAGTCAATCTATATGCTATGATGATACTCCAAGAAAGTCTGAAAGATGAATAAGGGATTTGTTGTTGTTGCATCAAGAAAAAACAACTTCTACATATATGCCATTAATCTCATAGAGTCCATCAAGGACTTCTATCCCGAAGCACATGTCACTCTTGTTACGGAAGAAAGATTTATTGATGGACGAGAAGACATTGCTGACAATATTATATTTTGTGATGACCACTATCGTGCAAAGTTATGGGGTATGGCAAACTCACCTTATGATGTAACAATGTATGTTGATGCAGATATGGAATGTGAACACGAAGATATAATGACCGTATGGGACAACCTCGGTGACAAGGATATGGTGTTTCATGAACTCACGGAGGAGAGGTCTAAGTATTATACGATAAGACATTTTGATATTGAGAATAAAGAGAAAGAGGGTTGGTTCAGTCTATGTGGTGGTGTGTGCCTGTATAGAAGTTCCAATCCTCTTGTCAAGGAGTTTATGAACGAGTGGTATGAGTTATATGATTTACAACACAGTAATGTATGGAGACCCGATTGTTTCACTAACGATGAGCAATGGAATAGTCTCAAGAAGTTTGACCAGACTACTCTTTGGTATATGGTAAATACTATGGAAAAGTACAAAGACCTCAAGATAGGTTTCTTTCATGATGACATTCGTTGGAACTACTTTACACAATATCAATATGAGAACCTAAAATCAATTGAGAATAAA
>Ga0222716_10004374_pt1 | contig 11086 bp, 26 predicted proteins | sample C33_13DmetaG_FD_165044 | JGI IMG/M metagenome (GOLD analysis project Ga0222716, IMG submission 165044) | Estuarine water microbial communities from San Francisco Bay, California, United States - C33_13D | ecosystem: Environmental > Aquatic > Marine > Unclassified | place: USA: California... | reverse complement strand
AGTTCTCTAGACAGAGCTGCATACTTATTCATCGTACCTTTAGGTTTACCTGCAGGATTTAAAGATGGCATCCCTTTATAGAAGTTAGGATTACCTCTTTTCTTAGGTTTATTCTCTTTATCTTCAAAAGGTGTCTGAGGTGCTAAAGGCGGTGGTCTTTCTGACATATTAAATGCAAATGATAACTATTCTCAGTTAAGTATATCATGTAATAGTTTATACACGAACTTTTTTTGAAATTTCGTTTTTTGTGGCTAGGAGATAGCCTACATTATATAAAAGATTTAGTAGGGGGATGGCCCCTCTAATGCGAATGATTATCATTATCGTTTGATCCTGGAGAAATAAAGTTTACTGTCAAGAAACACATAATACTTGAGTAAATTAGTAGGTTATTCAATATTTTTAAGACAATTTAGACAAAAATTACAAATTAAAATATAAAAATAAAAATGTCGGATAATAAATATTTTTCAATCTTTTTATTATTTGATTTAATAACGATCTTAAATTAATTGACATAATTATCTGATTGGCTGCCATCATTTAAGCTATCAAATTTTAGATATTAGAGGAGTTAATTATTTAGTTATTAATTAGGTTAGAGATAATAAAAAAGCCTCTGTTAAGAAAGGCTTTTGTTTATCGGTTGAATTGATACTTTAGAGTTTAGCTTATAAATTAAATAGACACATTACAATATTTAATAAATTATTTAATATGCTCTAATATTGCCATATTTTAGATATTTGGGTACTTTGTTGTTTGGGCTTGTAATGCTATGTCTTTTTAATAATCTCAATTTTGGCATGTTTTCAAGACCAAAAAAAACCCCCAATCAAGGGGGTTATTTTCTCCATATTAGTAAATATTATTCTTGGTATTTCTCCTCGATTTGTTCCTCTGTGAGATAAGCATCGTCACAGTTTTCACAATCTGTATTGGAGCAAAATTCATCCTCGTCAAGTTCCTCTTCACAATAATCACAGAGCAAATTACATTCATAATATAACTCTGTAAAGTATTGCTTCGTATCTTCATCATCATGATATGACAATGTGTACTCTTTAAGGTCTTTGGGTTCTATTGAATAGCACTCCAAGACATCTCTCATATCGTAAGCATCAATATAACCATTACCCACTAAATGCGACAGTATGTCGACTCTTGAATGATGCTCAGTTCTAGTCTTTATATCTCTTACATCTTTATCAGTATATGACATTTTATTTATCTCCTTTTAAATTAAAACCTTTGATTATTTTTTTTAGTTGTCCATCTTTAACAAACCTTCTTTTTATTAACTTACCATCAACAAAAAATCTAAATTCTTGAAGGTTGTTTGAGTGTCTTACAACTGTTGTCCTGTGTGTTAGAAAATGGTGTGAATTGTTCGCACTTGTTCCAATGCAAATATTTACCAGACCATCTTTTTTTACTCCGTATGACTTGTCAGATTTATATATACAAGCCGTTATTCTGTTCCAGATTGGATACATCATTTTTTTACCTCCTGCAATTGCTTTAATTGTTTTGCAATGTAGTCATGAACCCTGCTCCACATATAGGGGTCAGTACATCTTGTCTGATTGAGTTTATTATCAACAAACCCTTTTAAAAATTTAAGTGTTAATTCATCCATTATTTACGCTCCTCTTGTTTAGTAAGTCTTTTATTTAATTGTTTGAGCATTGCTTCAGTAGTTCTCAAACTGTTATATATAAGGTGTATGGATTTTTGTAAATCTTTAATGTCTTGTTTAATGTTATCCATTGTTTTTATCTCCTGTATGAGTCCATCCGTTTATATGTTTATAGATAGGCATAAAACACATCATAAAAATTGAGCATGAAACAAGCACACCCAAAATAAAAACTGCAAAGTGTAAAAATAATATTTCCATAATTTAAGATCCTTTATTAATTGACAAAATTGTCACTTATTAATATACAGGAAAAAAAGAACCTTCAATCGAAATATACACTTTTGACACACTCAATAAATTAACCTGTATTTGATATTAATTTCATATCAATAAAGCAACCTGGATTTTTTACAATGCCACCAGGATCTTAAAACCCCTTTGTATTTAATGATAATGATTATCATTCTTATTTAAGCGGTCCAATGAATTTTTAAATCGATCATTGTTGTAAAACTCATAATAGTCAATACACGAATAGTCCATACACGATTTTTCTACACTTTAGGTTGCAATCATTAAAAACATTCTCTATAATAAATACAACCCAACATTTTGTTGGACTAACCTAAGAGGATAAAATGAAAACTAAATATAACATTACAGAAATAAACCCAGAAACTATTAAACAAGTTCGTCAAATAATTAAAGACTCATTATCTGACATCATGGAAGATAACAATTTAAAGTTTGAATTAGGCAACGCAACTTATGATGATGACTCATTTAAGTTTACTGGTTTTAGGATATCTTTATCTGATGCAAAAACGGAAGAAGAAAAAGCATTAGAATCAGAATTACATTATAGACAAACAACACCATATGCTTACAATCTTGATGCTTCTATTGTTGCTACTGATAAAGGTAGACAATTTAAATTAGTTGGCTTCAAAAAACGAGCAAGAAAAAAACCTTTTATCATTCAAGATATTATCACTAATGATAAATTCGTTTGTTCAGAATCAATGGCAGTTCAACTTTTTAGGGCAAATAGCTAATGAAAAATTTACTTAACGAAATGTACCCAGATGGAATCAGAGTTGTATCTTGCTTTGGTGGAATGGAAGGACTTATGATTGCTTTAATAAATCAAAAAGTAAAAATTAAGTCATATAAAAGTTTTGAGATTGACAAACATGCTATTGATTTAACATCATTCAATTTTCCTAATATGGAACATATGGGTGACATTATGAACGCTAATGTTGATGATATTGGTGAGTGTGATTTAATGGTTCTTGGTTCACCATGTCAAGGCTTCAGTAATTCTGGCAAAAGATTAGGACTAGAAGATGAACGCTCTGGTTTATTAATACCTGCCTTAGAATTAATGAAAAAGGTAAAGCCGAAATATTGGATATTCGAGAATGTCAGAATGAAAACTGAATGGCTAGAATTGCTAGACAATATTATTGGTGTTAAGCATGTTGAAATTGATGCATCATTAGTATCTGCTCAATCACGAAAAAGATGTTTCTGGGCAAACTTTCATATAACTCAACCAGAGGACAAAGGCATTATGTTAAAGGACATATTAGAGCCAAATGTTGAGTCTGAAATCATATATCGTGAACCATACTACAAGCCAAACGGAAACACTACTGGAGTTTTAGGTTATGTAGGCAATAAACCTGCACAAGCTACTAGAGTTTATTCAATTGACCAAAAATCTAAATGCTTAACTGCTAATGGTGGTGGACAAGGTGGAAAAACTGGACTCTATGAAATTAAATGTGGTGCTTGGAGGGGTCGTAAGATTAACGAGCAAGGTTTTAGGGATGATAAAAACCCAGATGCTAAATATGTCCAACAATTAGAGATTCGTGATGATGGCAAAACTAACACACTTACTACAGTTGAGAAAGATAATGTAGTTCTGAGAGTGCCAGAGGCTACCAAAAAAGGCTATACAGACATAGAAAATGGTGATGCCTTTGATTACACCTTTCCAAACTCAAAGACACGAAGAGGGCGAAATATGAAGCACAAGAGTAATTGCTTGGAAACCAAGCCAAACTTTATGGTTTATGAACATCCTACTGTAAGAAAACTAACTGTTAAAGAAGCAGAACGCTTACAAGGTTGTGAAGATTGGACTATAGGTGATGGTACTATAAGCAATACCCAAAGACTAAAGATGCTAGGAAATGGCTTTTGTGTGCCAGTAATAGAACATATACTATGCCATATAGGTCAAGACTTTCCACCTAATATGCCACAAGAATCTTTTGATTTCGATTCTCGTTTATCTATTACCGAAAGTGTATAATATTAATTAACCAGAGGAAACAATATGTCATACAATCAATCATTATTAAACGCTCATTACGACAGACAAGAAAAAAATGAGTGTGTCTATACAATATTTGAACACGATTTAACTCGTGAACTATATCTACTACCACCCCATGAAAGGCAAAGTATTAAGGTTCTTAATGACTTTATACAATCATTGAAGTCTGAGGCTTGGGTAAAACAATTTGAGATGTCTGGAGAAATTTGGGATTTCTCAGATGATGTGCTTGAGGCTACTGAAAATGCAATTGTAACTTGCAATGAGTGGGATAACTTAAAACAATCAAAAGGAGGCTACTGTGGGTAGAATGAGCGACTTACATATACAAATGACTGAAGATGGTTTTTTTGATGAGCAAAACGACCCATCACCAGATGAGATGAATGGCTCTGTAGACAATAAAGATCTTTCTGACAAAGATGACATTTCTATTGATGATTTCAGTCACAATATTAAAGAATTTGTAGACAACTATAAGCCTGTAACAAATTCATTTAAAGAAATATTTGGAGGTGAAGCATGACTTATAAAAATCTTAAAATAGGAACTCGTGGTTTCAATAAAAACAATAAAGGTTTAGCTAATTTAATAACCGACAATAATGTTTTAAGAAAAAAAATTGCAGTCTTAAAGTTTCAACAAGAAATGGAAAAAAAGAAAATTGCAATATTAAAAAAAGATTTAAAACAATCAAAACTAGGAGAATAACATGCCAAACTGGACAACTAATGAAGTAACTGTAACTGCTAAATCTGCTAAAGATTTATCTAAGTTTATTAAGCAAATTGAAAGTGAAGATAACCCTTTTGATTTTGAAAAAATTGAACCTATGCCAGAAAAAATTTTTAGAGGCAATCTTGGGAGAAAGGAAAAAGAATTGCATGGTGAAAATAATTGGTACGATTGGTCTTGGAAGAACTGGGGTACAAAATGGAATTCTTGCTATACTGAGTTTCAAAGATTTGATGACAAAGTAGGAATGTACATATTTCAAACTGCATGGTGTCCACCAGTTCCTATCTGGGAAGCACTAATGAATATTTACTCTGGTCAAGTTAAAGGGTGTCCTGCGATACATTTTGAATGGCATTGTCTTGATGAAGATGATGATACTGATGGCGAAGGCTACCAGATAGAAGAGGTTGCTAATGCATAATTTGATTAGTCAAATTGACTTATCTAGCATTACTTATTATTACAAGCTAGGTGAATATCCAGACTTGGACTCTGCTACTGTAAGAAGTGGCAGATACAAGGATGGCAATGTGCTTACAAAAGAAGATAAAATTCGTTTTAAGGATGAGTATCCAGAAATGTTTTATCAAGGATTGTGGGATTATATTGGTCAATTTGGCAAATAGGGTATTAAATGATTATCGGATTTAATGATGAATTATTAGAGTGTGTTAGCACTAAATTAAGGCAAGAGCAAGACAAGTATTTTGATGCTATGTTTGAGGACAGGGATGAAGATGCAAACAAGCACAATATGAGAATTAAACATTTAAAAAAACTCATTAAAAATGGTGAGGAATTTATACCTAAATTTTAACTAGAGAGGAGTGGCTATGGCTACAAAAAGAGAGAGGTTGAACACACTCTATAAAAAGTTCGGATTAGAAACAGAAGATACATTTAAACACGCTCATTACACTATTTTGACAAGAAGTGGTATCGAGAAAGTACAGAGAGGGTGTGAAATTAAAATAAGCTATGAGGTTATTGTCTGTGAACCAGAGTTTGCTTGTGTTAAGGCAACTGGGATTATGGGTAGTGCTATAGTTGAAACATTTGGTTCTGCAAAGAGAGGTAAAGTTCCAACAACTAAAGGTGATGGTTCTACATCATCATGGTATGTGATGGAAATTTGTGAAAAAAGAGCATTATCAAGATGTGTTTTAAAACTTGCAGGTTTGTATGAACTTGGTCATATGGGTGAAGATGAGTCTGAAGACTTTAAAGCACCTACTAGAAGTCAACAAATTAGTACCGAAATTAAACGATTAACTGATGAGTTAAAGGATAAGTCATGTACTTTGGAAAGAGCCAAAGAAATCATGGAGGATATGCAAGAGCGTGAATCAGAAAATCCTAACTCACCTTGGATGGCAGTTATTAATGTAGCAATGAATGAATTTGGTGATGAGTTTTACACTAGAGGGGATGAGTTACTAAAAGATAATCTATGAGATTAGCAGGGTTTGACTTTCCAATGCTATTCGGTCAAATATTAATCCTCGTTAGGCATTTACTCCATAGGTGCTTTTTAATATTTGGTCGTTAGGTTAAGAATAAGTCTGGTGCTTGGGTCTACCATAAGTGACCCTTCAATTAACTAAGGAAACAAAATGAGCGAATATGATAATACAAATACTGGTGCATTATGGAAAAGTAAGTTTACTGACAATCCTAAATCACCACAATATACAGGGCATGTAGATATAGAAGGAGTTGAGTGGAAACTTTCTGCTTGGAAGAGTTCAAGTGACAATCCTAAAGCACCTGTATTAAATTTTCAATTACAAAAAGCAACAGATATACCTCAACAAGCCTCACAACAAAATGTGGAAGCAACGCTTGAAGATGATGTTCCTTTTTAATGATCTCAGAAAAACAAAAGAAAAATCTTGAAACAATTAATGGTAAAGAATATTTAATTGATAAAGATAAAAAGGGTCGTAACAAGATATTGGTTTTTACATTAGATGATGGTACAAAGCTAACTATAAAGATGTTAGCAGACATTTTAAAATGTGCAGAATCATGTGCTAGGGCGAGGTTGAGAGCCTCGTCTGACCCTAAAACGGTCTTTCAAAAAGTTCGAAAGATACAAGGTAGAACTAGACAAACTAATAATGTAGCCCATTTAATGGATGCTCGTGATTGGTATAAAGACCCAATGATAAAACTTTTAATGAAAAATATATAGGAGATAATATGCTAGTAATATGCCCACATTGTGCAAAACCACATGAGGTTGAGGCTAAAAAAAATACGAAGCCACCAACTGATGAGGAGTTGATAGAGTTTGATATATTTAGAGATAATTACAAAGGTAAAAAGCGAGGTTTAATTACTGAAATGAATAACTTTGTAAAAAAACATGAGGATTGGAGGGAGGTTTTACCAATGCTTAACAAGTTGCATGTAGAGTATGGAGCAAGTAAAAAATACATACCACATTTTCAAACCTTTATAAATCAAAGGCAATGGGAGATGTATGAAATTAAATCAGTAAGACTATACAAACCATATGGTGATGAATATGATTGGAGGAATCAATAATGGACACAGTACAAATTAAAAAAGTAGATAGATATACAAGAGCAGGTGAAGATGGAAGGGTTATAGTCTGTAAATGTAATGCACCAATAAGAGTTTTTCATTTTTCATGGACTGCTATACAATGTGTTGATTGTGGTCAAGACATAGAAAAAAAAGATTGGACTATAGGCCTTACAGACGAGCAGAAATATAAATGGGTCTGGGAAGGTCGAAAAGGACATAAAACTTTAGTTAAAAGAATTAATACTGCTTTAGTTGATGTTGAAGATATAGATATTAATAGAAATGATTATCCAGATTTTTGTGATAGTTATATAGTTGAGGCTAGTTGGGCAGATGGTTCAAAATTAATTGATGAAGAATTAGATGAACTAAATATGGATGGTGATTATTTATACAAACAAATTGAACATCATTTATATTAGGAGATTTTATGTCAATACAATATTTCGGAACTAAAATGCAAATGCACCAACAAAGAGTGCAACTTGACAAAGAACAAATAATAAAACCTAAAGGAGTTAGTATGAGATATGTTAAAAGATTTTTAATTTATGCCTCATTTTTATCAACAATAGTATCTGCTAGTTGTTTAATTTATATAGTGCAATGGCTTGAAGCATTAAGGAAAGGGTGGCTAGTATGAAATACGATTCACTAGATGCAGAAAATGCAGTCGTTGGTGGTTTGCTTATCGATCCTTGTTGCGAAAGAGTTCTTGCGACAAGATTAAGAGAAGAAGATTTTAGCAATAAAAAGATTGGCTATATTTTTAGAACCATTATGAACATGCACATTGACAGTAAACCAATAGATATTGTTACAGTCAGAGATTTTATAGAAAATGATTATCAACCTAAAGACAGAACTTGGATGGTAACTTTTGAAGATTTAGCTTTAGTGGCAGAAAATTCTACAGGAACACAAAACATTGAATCTTATTGTAGGCATGTAAGAGAGTGTCGTATTAAAAATGAAATTGAAAATTTTAAACAAGGCATTAATTATGATAATTATCAAGATACTGTTTCTGGAATACAAAACCTAGAATTAGAACTTGAAGATAAAGATGAGAGTTCGATAAAAGCTATTGTAGGTAAGACTGTAGATTACATGCAAAGTTTAACAACTGAGGGCATAGGGTTGCCTACTGGTTTTAAGTCATTAGATGCCTTAATAACAGGATTTAGACCAGAAACTTTAACTGTTATAGCAGGTAGACCAAGTATGGGCAAGTCTACCCTGGCCCTAAATATTGCAGATGAAGTTTCTAAACATAATAATGTGTTGTTTTATTCTTTAGAAATGAGTCAAGTCCAATTAATGTTAAAGATGGCAGCCTCACACTCTTCAGTTCATTTGACCAAAGTTAATAAACAAAACATGTCAGACAATGAGGCAGATGTTTTTTATCGAGCATTAAATAATATTGGCAATCAAAACATGACTATCATTGATAAATTTGGCATGACAGTTTATGACATTGTAAGCAAGTCAAGACAACTTAATAGTGAAAACAAACTAGACATGATAGTTATTGATTATTTACAAATTATTAAGTATGACAAAGGCAAAGAAATTCATGAGTTAGGAAACATAACAAGAGAGTTAAAATTCTTGTCTAAGGAGTTAGGAATACCTATAATTCTTTTATCTCAATTAAGTCGTGGGGTAGAGCAAAGAGAAAATAAAAGACCCTTTATGAGCGATCTACGCTCTTCTGGTGAAATTGAACAAGATGCAGATTGTATTATTATGGTTTACAGAGATGAATATTATCATCCAGAAGAAACCGAAGATAAGGGTTTGGCAGAACTTATAGTTACCAAGAATAGAATGGGTGAAATAGGTTATGTTAAGACAGAGTTTCATGGTCAGTTTTCGAGATTTAATGACATGGAAATAGATATATATAACAAGGGAGTATAGTATGAACAAAAAAGCAATAGATAGTGAAGTATTAAGAATATTAATTGGTGTTTTAAAAAACCAAGTTAATTCATCAGATGAGGAAGGTGATGACAGATGGCGAGATGATGCTCAATTTTATTTAAATATAATTGGTGAGGCGTTTATTGATGTTACTGGTTGGGAGTCATCAACTGTTGAAAAAACACAATATGAATTTGGCACAAGTGATTTATCACTAGAAGATGTTATAGATGAAGCATTAGATGATGCAGGTTTTGAGAAAAAAGATGAGTAAGATTACTGAAAGTGCTAGAGGTAAGCAATGTCAACTTAGGTTGGAGGGTTGCTTATCTCCTAATACCGAAACTACTATTTTTGCACATTTAAATGGGGCAGGTATGGCTATGAAACAAAGGATCAATAATTTTGATTTTGGTTTTTACAGTTGTGCTAATTGTCATGATTTATATGATGGAAGGATATCACTTGCTCCACCAATAGAAAAGGAATGGTTAGAGTTACAAGTCCTAAGAGCAGTTATAAAAACACAAATGATAATGGCCAAAAACGGAGTAATATAAATATGAAAAATAATATTAAATTAATAACTATATTGTTTATAATTGGGTTATTGACTGCATGTAATACGACACAAGAACAACTACAATGTCATCCTATAGAAGTCAATGAGTGTATTGGTTGGTTGGGCGATAAGCCTATCATGTTAGAATAACAGTTATAAGAAATTAGGGTACTCTAATGTTTATATGCCCGAGGGCATGGTATTACATATTAAGTGCTTACAACTTAGGTTTTTTCCTCCATAATTTTTCCTAAGTCTTAATCAGTACCCTAATCTGTTATAACAAGGGGAGAGAAGTATGGAAAAGGTAATGGAAGTAGTAAACACAATCCTAAAAAATAGATCCTTAACAATTTTCTTAGGTGTGTGTGTCGTGGCTTTATTCTTTGGATGGGTTGGTGGATAACATAAACGACAATATTAAGAACCCCTCACACTATACTCAAGGCAAGATAGAGGCTAAGACATTTATAGTTGACCAAGATATGACTTGGGCAGTTGGTAACGCAGTCAAGTATCTTGTTAGATATAGATGGAAACATAAAGGTGAGGGGCAAATTCATGATTTACGAAAGTCGATAGAAAACATTCAAATAGAAATTGATAAATTATTGGCTTTAGATAAATGACTTACAAAGTTATTTATAAAGACAAACCTAAAGAAGCAACATTTAAATCTTTAGTACAAGTTTTTTTTAAAGAATACCCAGATGCAGATATTGCAACAGTATATATAGAAAAAGGTAAGCCTAAACGATCAACTGCTCAAAATAAACTTTATTGGACTTGGATAGGAATCATAGCATCAGAATTGGGTTATACAAAAGACGAAATGCACATTATTTTAGGTGATCGATTCTTAAAAAAGATAGAAGTTGTTACAAAAAAGGGCAAAGAAATTGCCCAGATACCATCAACTACTCAATTAACAGTTGATGAATTTATAGATTATTTATGCGAAATTGAAATGTTGTGTGATGAATGGGATATGACACTTCCTAGGAATGATGATTATCAATTAGCAATTTACGGAAATGCCAAGGTATAGTACAAAAGCAAAAAGATATCAAATATTAGATGAGATAACTGAAAACACAAAAGATGCTTTAGAATTAGCAAGGGAAGAAGATACGCCTAGAGATGTAGAGATTAGATGTTTATTGTCTTTGGTTGTTAATGATTTAGATGTCCTAAGAGGCGAAGAGTATGGGGAAAAAATATAAGAGGATAGCGTTAAAATTTAACATTAATCCAGTTCCTGCAGCCAGACCAAGAGTTTCAAGATGGTCTACATACTACCCAAAGAAGT
>Ga0222716_10004372_pt1 | contig 11089 bp, 9 predicted proteins | sample C33_13DmetaG_FD_165044 | JGI IMG/M metagenome (GOLD analysis project Ga0222716, IMG submission 165044) | Estuarine water microbial communities from San Francisco Bay, California, United States - C33_13D | ecosystem: Environmental > Aquatic > Marine > Unclassified | place: USA: California... | reverse complement strand
CGGGTGGAAAACCAAAAAGCGACAACGACGCCGAAGACGAAGACGCGTTTGAAGATCCCGAGGAAACCGCGCGCGCGTGGGCTGAATTAAGCGCGCGAGCCGCCGAAACGACGACGGAGGATTGGACGCGATGGGTTGCCGCGTGTCTCGCGCTCGACGCGTTTCCAATCAAAAAGACGTCAAAGCGCGGCAACTCGCGTACGGTGGATTTGAAGAAACAGCTCATCGACTTACAGGTGCTCGACGACGACGCGGTTCGAGAGATGCTCGGGGGCGAGTACGACGTGCCTATTCCTCGCGAGCTTCAACCCGGGACGGCGTGCTTGAAGTTTACCGGCGAGTACACGGGTGCGGGTGGATTATCCGTCGACGGCATGCTTCAAATGCTTTCATCTGTCGCGGGCGTGAAAATCGAGCCCTTGCATTCGCACCGGACGTCGATTCACTTGCGCGAGATGACGCCACCGCCGCCTGATAAGCTCTGGCTCACGAATATTACGCGCGCCGAGGCGTTCATGGCGATGGAGCGCCAATGGGACGAGAGCGCGCGACGTCGCGGCAGCAATCGCGGCTTTATGGGCGCGAGTGGCGACGTCGATGGACGGAACGCCATCGATAACCACAAAGACATCGCCCCGCGTTAGGAGTAAAACCCGTATGTAAATGTGTAGTATTGAAAAATGTCGTGCAAAACTAAAAGAAAAGACGTTTTAGGCTTTCAACGCCTTGTTCGCGGCGACAAACGCCATGAAGAACAACGGTAAGTCACCGAGGTGCGCCAGCATACCGCCTAATTGACGCTTCTCCGGCAAACCAGTGCAGTAACCATTGATGTACAACACTCGCCCGATGCACCAAATCCCCACGCACGCCGCCGTGGTCACGGGGAAGATCAATCCGTCCACGACGGCGAGCGCCGCGACGGCTGGAAACGATTCGAGCGTGTTTTGATGCGCGCGCTGGCAGCAATCGAACTCCTTCTTATTCGCGTGTCCGTGCGGGGCGTACAAGTCAGGATACTTGACATTGTATTTCTTGCGCGCCATGATCACCTATGCGCGACGCGAGGCGTCAGTCGTTGCGTTTCAATCGCGTCAATCCTCGAAACAGTTGGAGCTCAATCCAAAAATATATACGCGTCGACGCGCCGCGCGCCGCGCACCTTGTACGCGCCGTACGCGCTCGGGACGAACATCGATCCGATGGATGCGATGACGTAGCCGTACTGATTCGGGATCGTGATCGGCATGGTGCGATGCGGCGCGGAGAGTCGTTGAGTGTGGAGCTGCGGTCGATGGCGTGCGCGCCGTCGTCACATCGCGCCGCGACGCGCCGCGACGATGAAACTCGCCACGTACGAGCGCATACGCGCGGTGTTCGCGTCGACGCCGTGCGATGCGTACCCCGATCTCGACGCCATACGCGCCGAGTGTCCCGAGTGCACGCTCGATGCGTTGGTGAGCATCTACTCGCAAGAGAGCTCACGGAAGATTCGCGCGACGCACGGCAAGCACGTGCGCGCGATCGAGGCACACGCGAAGAGATACGTGTTGGGGGAGGATGTGTTTTCAATCGCGGCGAATGTGGATTTTCCGGCGTGTCAGTTGATGCGATTGTTGTTGGAGTATTTGCTCGGCGTCGGGCATAAGAGCGTGGGCGGCGTGTTGAGGGATCCGTTCGGGCGGATTCCGGAAGTTCCTGAGCGTGGAACGCCCGCGGCGGAGTATGGGGCAAAGTTGTGCGCGCGATTACGCGCTGATGTCGAACGTGTGGTGGCGTGGGATCATCAAGCGTCGCCGGCGGTGGACGTGTTGCGGCACAACGCCGGGAAAGAGTATGAAGATTTATTAGAAGAGTTATTGACAAACGAAGGCATTCCATTCGTCACTGAGCAAGATTTGCGCGCGGATGGACACGCGAGGACGCCCGATATTAAGCTTGAGGTGCCTATCGCGGTGAAAGGGCGCATAGTGAATTGGATTGACTCGAAGGCGTCGTTTTCGGACCCCGTGGTGCACGTGGAAAAAGGCACGGAGCAATTTCAAGGATACGTCAATCGTTTCGGCCCGGGGATGGTGATTTACTGGCATGGAATTATTGACGAGTTGAATACCGATCCGAACGTGTTACTCGTCGATGCGTTTCCAGACACGAAGGATATCGTCAAGCTCAAGATGATTTGACGACGAAACGCGCGCGCGACACTCGCACATATATAGAACCTAGTATGCAATTGTACAACAACTCTAGAGGTAAACGGAACACGCCCGTCCCTCGTCGCGCACAACGAACATAATGAATCGAATGACGCGCATTCACTTGTTACCCAGCGAAGGTCGCGCCGTCGTACCCGAGATTTTCTCTCGCGTAGTCGTCGAAAGTGATGTAAATCCGCTTCCCATCAATCCCAAACTCCCCGAGCAATTCACACAACTCCGCACTCAACGCTTTGTTATTCGCCAAATTAATCGCCCCGATGCTCACCACCGAGCACAGCGCGCACGGCGCGTCGCTGCCGCCAAAGATTATATCCAAACCATCCAGCGCGCACACCGCGACGTACGACTCCGGCTTGGACAGCGCCTCCGCCGTCGCGCGCGACGTCGCGAGCATGAATGGCATCTTCTTCTCCCCCATTTTCACATTCGTGCGCACGACAACAGATGGGTCACCAGGCAGCGTGCACAAATCTTCTCGCAAGGCTACGGACGCGCACCGTCGCGCATCGCGCGCCGCGCGCGCGCACCCGGACGCGCCGGCGCGAGCGCGAGCGCCGCCGCATGCGACGCGAACGGCGCTGGCGTTGGTGCCGGCGAGGGCGGCGTCGACGGCGGCGCGCATGACGTGTCGCGCGCGACAATGGCGTGAGCTCGAGCGTTGCTGGCAACGATCTTCATTCGCTCGCACGCGCACTCGTTCACGAGCGTCGACGCCGCGATGTACGGCGCGCCACCCCCGGTACCCGGTCCGCCGCAATACGGCGGTCCACCCGCGGGCGTTCCCGCGCCCAACGTCCCGGGCGCGGGTGTCCCGGGGGCGTATAATCCAGCGCAAAATCAGCAGCAGTTTCAACAGCCAATGCCAGGATTGCCCGGCGCGCACGCGGGCGGTATGGGTCCACCGCCGCACGCACCCGCGCCGGGAGGTGCGCCACGGATGGTTACGCCCATGGGGTACGGCGGTGCGCCGCCCGTGGGCGTGGGCGCGCCGCCGGTGCCTGGCGCGGGCGCGGGACCGCCGACGCGATCGACGCCCGGCGCGGGACCGCCGCCGATGGGCGGTGCGCCGGTACCTATGATGCCGAGCGCGGTGCCGACGGCTCCGATGATGGGTGCGGTGGGGCCGCCGCCGACGATGATGAGTGCAGGACCGCCACCGACAGCGCCGCCGCCGCGCGCTCCGCCGCCGATGCAGCAGCAGCAGCAACAGCAGCAGCAGCAGTTTGGCGCTCCGCCGACGTCGCCCGCGATGCCTGGGATGGCGCTTGCGGTCGGCGCGCCGCCCATGGGTGGGCAAATGCCGATGACAACGCACGCGCCAGTACCTGGGATGGGGCAGATGCCCCCTGGGCCGCCGGTACCGGGTATGGGACAGATGCCGCCAGGCGCGCCGTTGGGCGCTCCGGCTCCGGCTCAGGGTATGGGATATCCCCAAGCCCCTGGGCCATATGGGCAGTCGATGAGTTTCGTTGAAGACTTTGCATCGCTTAATCTAGCGCCGGGAGGAGGTCCAGGAGGCGAGCCTGGGATGGATCCAGCGACGTTTCCGCGTCCGGGAGACGATCAGCCGCGACCAAATATGGAACTATCGTGCGATCCGAAATACATGCGACTCACGTGCGGTGTTTTGCCCGCCAATCCAAGCCTGAAGACGCGGTTTGCAATGCCCATCGGCTGCATCGTTCAGCCGTTGTGCCCTGGAGATGAACACGTGGTGAAGACGGCGCACTTTGGGAGCTCGGGCATCGTGCGCTGTCGCCGGTGCCGCACTTACATCAACCCGTTCGTACAATTCACCGATGGTGGGCGTCGCTTTCGCTGCAACGTCTGCGCTTTACCTAATGAAGTTCCAGTGGACTACTTTTGCACCTTAGATGCTAACGGCGTGCGCAGAGACATTGCAGAACGCCCAGAGTTGAACAGCGGGACAGTTGAATTTTTAGCAAGCCAGGAATACATGGTTCGACCGCCCATGCCTCCGGCGTACTTTTTCGTCTTGGATGTTTCGCATACGTCTGTGAATAGTGGATTCTTGAAGAAGACCGTAGAGACGATTCGGGCGTCGCTTGATGCGTTGGAGAAGAAAAGCGAACGCACGCAAATTGGCTTTTTGACGTACGACTCGACGCTTCACTTTTACAGCTTAAAGGCGAACCAGTCGCAGCCGCAAATGATGGTTGTCGCGGAACTGGACGATCCGTTCTGTCCGATGCCGGATGATTTGTTGGTGAATCTCGCGGAATCGCGAACTGTGATTGATGCCTTTTTAGATATGGTGTGCACGTCGTTTGCGCAGACACAAAATATGGAGAGCGCCATGGGACCGGCGATTCAGGCTGCTTTTATGGCCATGTCGCACGTTGGTGGAAAGCTTTTGGTGTTCCAGTCGTGCTTGCCTACGCTTGGTTCTGGGCGTTTAGTTAACCGAGACGACACCAGAGCGAGTACGGATGCGACGCGTGAACACTTGCTGCGCGGCCCGGTGGATGGATTCTTCAAAAAGATGTCTGCTGAGTGTTCGAGGCAGCAGATCTGTATCGATTTGTACTCCATCGCGGCGCCTTACAGCGATCTCGCATCGATGGCCGTGCTTTGCAAGTACACTGGAGGTGAATTGCGTCACTACCCCGGATTCACGTTGGAGAAGGATGGATTTAAATTTGAGAAGGAATTGCGTAACAATCTTGAGAGATTCACGGCTTGGGAAGCCGTGTGTCGCGTGCGGTGCAGTCGTGGTTTTAGAATTTGCGCTTTCAACGGCCACTTCTTTATCCGCTCTATGGATTTGCTTGCGCTCCCAGCCACAGATGGTGATAAGGCTTACGGTGTACACATCGCGCACGATGAAGTCGTGCCGAGTACGAACATTTCGTACTTGCAATGCGCGTTGTTATACACCTCCGCTGAGGGCGAACGAAGAATTCGTGTGCACACGATGGCTGTGCCCGTGGTAACGGACATTGCGGAGATGTATCGGGCGGTCGACGGCGGCGCCATGGGAGCATTTATGGCTCGTTTGGGTGCCGAGCGTTCGCTCACGGTGCGCTTACAAGATGCGCGAGAAGCGGTCATGTCTAAACTCGTCGCGACGTTGCGTGAGTTCAAGTTACTCAACACGCAAGCCTCGCGAGCGTTCAACCGATTGATCTATCCGGAAAGTATGAAATTGTTGCCGTTGTTTATGTTTGCCGCGTGTAAGAGCAGCGCCTTGCGCGGGCACGCCAGAGACGTGCCTGTCGATCAGCGCATCGCGTCCGTGTTTGATTTCATGAGCGCATCCACGGACGATATCTTAAAGCTGCTATATCCGTCCATGTATGCCCTTCACTCGATGCCAAAGGAGTCTGGCACTAAGGATGAATATGAACGCGTCATCTTGCCGCCGCGTACGGTGTTAGCTGGTGAGAGAATCGACGCACGCGGTGCCTACTTAGTTGACGACGGTCGAAGATTATTATTGTGGTTGGGTAAAATGCTCGAACCAAGCTTCGTGAGCGCGGTGTTCGGGCCTCAAGGCCCACCGAGCGCCGACGTCGACTGCGTATTGCCCGCGGACGACGCCGACGACGTCTCCAAACGCGTCCGCGCCATCATTGAAGACATTCGAGCACGCGCATCTCGTGCGCGCCACCTAGCGCTCACTGTCGTCATTCAAGGACACCCGAGCGAAACACAGTTGTTCCCATACCTCGTCGAAGACAGAGGCGCGGCGAACGTCGACGGCGCCTCCTCGTACGCCGACTTCCTCGTCTCCGTCCATCGACAAGTCAGCGCCGCAAACCGCTAGACGCGCACACGCGCCACATTAACTCCACATTGCAATGTAAAACTAGCCCTATCCCACACGCGCGCCACGCACACGCCATCCCACGCGACGAGAGCGCCAGCGCCGAAAACGCGACACAGCACAGAAAGCGTTCCACGTGTTCTCGGTGCCACACACGCCGAATGTCCGAACATCGACCCCACGCGAACCTCACCGCCCCATCGCCGTCGCCTCGGTCTCTTTACACGACGCACGCGAACGATGGATAAGGTACGTCGACGACGACGCGCAACGACTGGAATATCACGCCGCCGTATCGCGCTCGACCGCTCGCACACCGCGCTCGGGACGCGACAGCGGCGACGCCGACGCGATGGCCATGAAGGGAGACTAGGGTTCGCGAGCGATCATCGATGACTGACGGTGTTTCGTGTTCTCGCGCGCAGGTTGTCGTCATCGACGCCAAGGGCCACTTGTTTGGCCGATTGGCTTCTATTGTGTCCAAGCAGTTGCTTCAAGGGCAGCATGTCGGTACGTATCGCGACGTGCGCGTTGGGTGGATGATGATGGGTTGGCGTCGGGCGCGCGATGCGATGCGATGCGCTGGGGCATCGGCGTCGTCGCGCGGCGGCGGCGGCGGTGGCGGATGCGTGACGACGCGCGCGCGATGTGGCGTCGTATGAATTGCATCCATATCGCGGTCGCGTGCGCGCGCGGAGCGGTTGACGGCGGCGTGGTGAGGACGGAGTGGTCCGTGGGTGTGCGCGTTCTAGGGCTTTGCTGACGCGAAGACCCGAGCGCGCGCGCGCGCCGCGGGCTCGCCTCTCGTCACGCCTCGTGATCGCGCGTCCCGCACGTGTGAAGTATTGGATACGGCGTGACGATGTGTGTGTGATTTTTGCGCGCTGCGTGGTGTGATTTTCGATTGTGTGTACTGACGCGCGCTGCTCTGTGTTTTTTTCGCTTCTCGCAGTCGTTGTGCGCACCGAAGGCATCTGCATGTCTGGTGGCATGGTTCGTCGTCGCATGGCGCACGACCGCTACAAGAACAAGAAGATGAACACCAACCCGAAAAAGGGCCCGTACCACTACACTAGCCCGTCCCGACTCTTCTGGAAGACTGTTCGTGGTATGATCCCGCACAAGACCGTGCGCGGCGCCGCCGCCTTTGAACGCTTCAAGGCGTACGAAGGTATCCCGGCTCCGTACGACAAGGTGAAGCGTGCGTGCGTTCCGGAGGCGCTCAAGGTGTTGCGTCTCGGTGAAGGCCACAGATTCTGCGTGCTCGGTGACTTCTGCGCCCAAATTGGCTGGAAGCACGCCGCGATCGTGAAGGAGCTCGAGGGTAAGCGCGAGGCCGCCGCGTCCGAGTACTGGGCGAAGAAGAAGGATGCCAACATCAAGCGTGCTGCCGCCGTTGCGGCTGCCAACGCGCAGTTGGGTGACCTCCAAGGGCTTATTGAAGCTACCGGTTATTAGATACGCGAATCACTCGGTATGCCGAGCGAGAGAAGTTTCTCGCGCGGCGCCGACTGGTTACGAAAAGCACATCTTTAGCCAAACCCAAACTTAGTGATAAGGATAGACGATCCGTTGTGATAGGAAGGAAGTTCCACTATTAAAAATTTCGCTTATGTATCGTAACTACATGTGACGCGCACGCCACCACACACTCCTCTCTCTCTCATTCTCGTTCTAAAAACACACACCCACGCTTTATTAGTAGCGGTATTCGCGCACCGTCTTGAAGAAGTGCCCGACGTTTTCTTCGGGCGTACCAACCATGACGCCGTGGCCGAGGTTCATGACGTGCTTCTTGTTACCCGCCTTTTGAATAGTTTCATGCACCTTCTTGGTGATGAAATCTTGCGAGGCAAACAAGTGCAAGGGATCCATGTTCCCTTGCACGGCTTGGTCCATGCCGAGGCGCGCGCGCGCGTCCGCCATGTCGACGGAACCATCCAAGCTGATGACATCCGCGTTCGTCGTCGCCAAACGCTCCAAGAACCCAGCACTACCAGAGCTGTACAAGATCAACGGCACGTGCGGGTGCGTTTTCTTGCATTCGGCAACGATGCGTTGCAAGTAGGGTAAGCAATACACCGAGAAATCCGCCGGCGAGAATTCGCTCGCCCAAGAATCAAAGATTTGCACCACTTGCGCGCCGCTATCGGCTTGATAGCGCGTGTATTCAATCACAGCATCAGTCAACTTGTTCATCAACGCCTCATACACCTTGGGAGAATCAAACGCCATCTTCTTAATGATCTTATAGTTTGAGCTCGTACCGCCTTCGACGATGTAAGACGCCAACGTAAACGGCGCCCCGCAAAAGCCGAGCACCGTCGCTTCGTTGCCAACTTCATTTCTCAAAATCTTCAACGATTCGCCAACAAAAGGCACACTCTTCTCCGGTTCAAGCGGTGTAATCGACTTGATGTCATCCATCTCACGCACGGGGTTAAAGATAATCGGACCCGTGCCCTTGACAATGTCAAACGGCACGTTCATCCCTTGCAACGGCGTCAAGATATCGCTAAACAAAATCACGCCGTCGGGCTTGAACGCCTCGAACGGCTGCAACGAAATCTCAACCGCCAAATCCACAGTTTCACTAAAACGTGCGATATAAAACAACGTGAATCCTTCGTCAGTCATACGGCGACGGCGACGACGACGACGACGACGAAAAACACGCGACGCGACGCAGCCTCGCGACAGCGTCAACCTCCAAAAAAGCGATCGCGCGATCGCATCACCCGCCATCGCTCGCGTACCTGCGCTCACGGAACGTCTTATGCTTGACGCATAAATCCTGGTAGACTTTCATGTACCGCCCGGCTTGTCGCATCATCCAAATCGGCGGTCGTTCGACGTCTTCGCCGCGAATGGCGCGAAGCATGAGCGGGTCGTCGGCGCCCGCGCGCGTGACGACGACGCGGCCGCTGCTGCTGCGCGACGACGCCGACGGCGCGCGTCGGGTCTTCGCGACGACGGATGTCGTGAGCGTGTTCGTGAATTGCGTGCTGAGCATCGTGCGTGCGTCGGCGTGTGCGTATGTGACGCGCGAGACGATGGGATCGGTGCACAAGTCTATCCACTTTTGTAACAGATTTTTTTCGAGCGGCGTCGGCGCTTCGCGTTGGCGCTTCGCGAATGATGGCGGACGAGGCGAGTGTGTGTTAGAGAAAACTAGTGTAAATACATTATATCTGTGTGGTGGAGCTAATCATCGTCGTCGTCGTGACGGTGGGACGACGAATGTTTATGCGTTCGGCTCTTTGAGGAGGATTTAGTCGAGCGCGTGCTTTCTTCGACTTCGAGGTCGCGACCAGCCAAGGAAGTCCAACTCGCGTTTTCTTCGTCGTCACCAGTAGCGGCGACATTGTCGTCGTCGTCGTCGTATTCATCGTTGTCGTCCGAGTGGGACTTGTGTTTGCTATGCGACGACGACGACGATCTGGATGGAACGCGTTCCGTCGAGTCTTCGGCGAACGATTCGCGCTTTGACGGACGCATGGTGAAGTCATCCGATCCAACCATGAGGTTGCTCACATCAAAGTCTGTATCCGCGTCATCGTTTTCCATGTTCTCCATGTCGATATCATCGTCGCTACCCGCACCAGTTGATGCTCTCGAGAATAAATCATACGAAACCTTGCCCGTTTTCATGTTCTTGGCGTCGTGCATCGAATACGTCGATCGATGTTGATGCAAATTATCCTTGGCGTCATCCGCGTAAGTCGGCAGCGCACGACCTGTTCGCTTGGCAATCACTTCACGTGGTTCTTCGTAGTACTCAGTCTCGTCGATGTCCTTTGAATCTTCAATCATAAAGGCGTTCTTGTGCACGCTCGGCGGTTTGAGCGCGTCCAATCCGTAGGCGGTGGCCCAGAAAGAACCGTCGTGACGTTGTGAAGCGTACACAACGGGCGCATCCGCAACTGGCGCGACAGGTTGCGCCGGCGTTGCTTGCACGGGTACTGGCTTGGGCGCCGTAGCCACAGCGTGAGGCTGAGACAGCGGAAGAGCTTGAGCTTGTACCGCTTGTCCCGGGTTGAGTTCAACGTGCACTGGCGCAAACTTGGAATCAGTCTGCGCTGGTTGAGCCTGCTGCGCTGGTTGTTCGACGACCGGTTGAACCGGTTGTTCTACAACGGTCTGCGCCGGTTGAGTCGCGGCCGGTTGTGCCGGTTGAGTCGCCGGTTGCGCCGCGACGGTCTGCGCCGGCTGAGCCGCCGCCGGCTGAGCTGCGCCAGTCTGCGCTGGTTGTTCTACGACCGGTTGAGCCGGTTGTTCTACAACGGTCTGCGCCGGTTGAGCCGCGACGGGTTGCGCCGGCTGAGCCGTAGCGGGAACTTGTGTCGGGTTGAGCTCAACGTGCACGGGAGCAAAAGCGCCAGTCGTCGCCACCGGAACAACCGTCGGCTGCTCAGCGACAGGCTGCGCGGCGCCTTCAGCGTCTATACCAAGCGGCGAAACATCGGGCTTCATCCTCCGAAGGTTCGGTGGCGCTTGTTTGACAATTGAGCTGGCGCGAACATCAGCCTTGTCGAGAAGCGATGACACGACGCTCATAGTTTTGTCATCTAAAGGAAACTTTGGAAGGTTGCCTAAACTCGCTTGATTCGTGGGCGCGCCACCTAGACGTGGCGTCATTGATGTTTGTTCACCCAATTGCGAGGCCGCCATACGAGTCTGGTACACATCCATGCTCCAAAAGTTTTCATGCAAACCCGCGCTGGGCATTTTCCAACCCCAGAAAAAGTTCTTCGCGCCCATGGCTTTGAACGCCTTCAATTGGCTCTTGTAAACCGTCTGCGAGACAACCGAGTCACTGCAGCCTTTGGAACTATCGCGATGCGTCGCCAATGACCATTCACCAATGCTAAAATGTTTCACCCCGTACGTCTCCGCCGGACGCTTGATGCTGCCGATAAACGCCGCCGCCGAGGCGCGCACGCTTTCGGCAATTTTTGGAATGGGATCGGAGCACTTAAACGCACATCCACTCTCACAGCCAGTGTTACCCCAAGCGAGATAGAAGTGGACATCCAAAACGGCCCAATTGTCGAGCTCGGTTTCGTCAAACCACGACGCCATG
>Ga0222716_10004371_pt1 | contig 11091 bp, 16 predicted proteins | sample C33_13DmetaG_FD_165044 | JGI IMG/M metagenome (GOLD analysis project Ga0222716, IMG submission 165044) | Estuarine water microbial communities from San Francisco Bay, California, United States - C33_13D | ecosystem: Environmental > Aquatic > Marine > Unclassified | place: USA: California... | reverse complement strand
ATTTAATCAACCGCCTGGAATACGATCAAGTATAAAGTTATAAAAAATAATATTAGTTAAATGAATAAACAGCAAGGTTACATTAAGAAAGAAGAAAGAAAGAAGATCTTATTATTATGTGATGATATTCGCGCTCACTCGGGCGTTGCCCATATGGGACGTGAGATTATTATCAATACCTCTCACCGTTATAATTGGGTTAACCTAGGCGGTGCGGTGAAGCATCCGGATGAAGGTAAGAAGTTTGATCTCTCTGCCGATATCTCAAAACAGAATAATATCTCTGATGCATCTGTTATCATACATCCAATCTCCGGATACGGTAACCCGGATCTACTTAGGGGTGTTATTAAGCAGGAAAAGGTAGATGCTATCTTTATTATTACCGATCCAAGATACTGGACATGGTTATTCGAAATGGAGGCAGAGTTGAGGAAAAAAACTCCTATTGTGTATCTTAATATTTGGGATAACTACCCAGCCCCTATCTACAATAAGACCTTCTATGAATCCTGTGATGCTTTATTAGGTATCTCAAAACAAACGGTTAATATCAATAAGCTTGTATTAGGAGATAAAGCAGAAGAAAAGATTATCGAATACGTACCTCATGGTATTGATCCGAAAATATTTAGACCTTTGGAGTTAGCTGAGGTAAATAAAGACTATATAGACTTTGAAACTAAGATGAAGCAGGATAAGGATATTAACTTTACCGTATTATTTAATTCAAGAAATATAAGACGTAAGCAGATTCCTGATACGATCCTGGCTTTTAAATACTTTGTAGATACCTTATCTCAGGAAGATAGAGAGAAGACATTACTACTTCTACATACCCAGCCGGTTGATAATAACGGAACTGATTTAAATGCCGTAATAGATTTACTAGCTCCATCCGAGCAGGGATATAATATTCATTTTACAGGAGGTCAATTATCCCCTCAAGAGATGAATTATCTATATAATATGGCGGACGCTACTATCCTACTTTCCTCTAATGAAGGCTGGGGACTGGCATTAACCGAATCAATGCTTACAGGTACTCCATTTATAGCTAACGTAACAGGCGGGATGCAAGACCAGATGAGATTTGTAGATGATAACAGTGATTGGTTCACCCCAGACGCTAAAGTACCTTCTAACCATAATAAGACTTATACATCACACGGTGAATGGGCATTCCCTGTATATCCATCTAATAAGTCGATTGTAGGATCCCCTGTTACCCCTTATATCTGGGATGACAGATGTACTCCTGAAGATGCAGCAAAACAATTAGGAGAGCTCTATAATTTAAGTTCTGAGCAGAGAATAGAAAGAGGTCATAAAGGTCTTGAATGGGCTACTGGAACTGAAGCAGGTTTTACTTCTAAGATAATGGGAGAAAGAGTTATAGAGAATCTAGATACATTATTTAAGACTTGGAAGCCTAGAGAGAAGTACGAGTTAATACTTGCCGGAAAGCAGGAAAAGAAAGTTGTAAATCACGAATTAGTATACTAAATTAAAGTTATAAATGAAAAATACATTTGTTATAAGTTGTCCGATAGATTGTTATAGTGGATATTCTGCAAGATCAAGAGACTTAGTTAAAGCAATCATAGCCTTAGATAAGTATGATGTTAAAATACTACCTCAAAGATGGGGAAGTACTCCTTGGGGCTTCATAGAAGATAATCCTGAGTGGGAGTTCTTAACTAAACACATAATACAGAACCTTACAGTACAACCCGATATATGGGCTCAAGTAACTATTCCTAATGAATTTCAACCTATAGGAAAATATAATATAGGATTTACTGCCGGTATAGAAAGTACTGTATGCGCTCCTGATTGGATTGAAGGGCTTAACAGAATGGATGTTACTTTTGTATCATCCAAGCATTCTAAACAGGTATTTGAGCAAGTTAATTTTGAAAAGAAAGATCAGAATACTAAACAGACGATAGCTAAAATATCTCTCCAAAAACCTGTAGAAGTGCTATTTGAAGGAGTTGATATAGAGACATACCGGCCATTAAAAGATAAAGAGAGATCCAGTATAAACCTCTCAGACATTAAAGAACAGTTCGCTTTCCTTCATTGTGGTATGTGGTTACCTGGAGATATTGGAGAGGATAGGAAGAACATAGGAATGTTAATTAAAGTATTCTTTGAAACATTTAAGAATAAAAGCAAGCAGCCGGCACTACTACTAAAGGTAAGTCAAGGAACTAGCTCCTATATGGGAAGAGATGCAATACTAAAGAAGATTGATCTTATAAGAAAGACAGTAAGGTCTAAGAAATTACCTAACGTATATCTTCTAAACGGGGACTTAACCGATATAGAGATGAACGAACTCTATAACCATCCAAAAGTTAAAGCAATGGTAAGCCTTACCAAGGGAGAAGGTTTTGGAAGACCCTTACTAGAGTTCACAACCTCACAAAAGCCACTACTAACAACTAACTGGTCAGGACATACAGACTTCCTTGATCCTGAATTTACTTCTCTAATAGGAGGAGAACTAACTCCAATACATGCTTCAGCAGCTAATAAATGGTTAATAAAAGAAGGTCAATGGATGACAGTAGATTACCCTCAAGTAGGTGCCCATATGAGAGATATGTTTGAAAAATATAAACCTTATAAAGACAAAGCCAAAAGACAGGCTTATAGATCTAGAACGGAATTTAGTTGGGAAGCTATGAGAGATCATTTAGGAGAGAGGCTTGAATCTCTAGTTCCTAAGATCGCTAAGACGGTTGGTCTACAGCTTCCTAAATTAAAGAAAATAGGAGACTCGGAAGACAGTAAAGTAGAACTTCCTAAATTAAAATTACCTAAACTTAATAAAGTATAGTAAATGATCGAAAAAGATAAATTAGTAGTCTGTGAAAAATGTGGCGGAGATGCATGCTACGTTCAAGAAGTAACAGCGGATATAAGTATTAAGCAGTGTTTTGGCTGCGGGTATAGTAGTAACAGTCTAATGATAGAAGGTAGTGAGTTTTACGAGCTTCAAATAGAAAGCCTCCCAGAACTACATAAAGACCTTATGTGGATGAATCCAGATACTCGAAATATATGGATACCTCAAACCATAAACATACCCGATAAAGGAATGGTGTTTGCTAACGGTAATACTAAAGATAATTGGAGATGGACCGCAGTACAAGCAGTTCCTGTTAAAGAAGAAGAAAAAGAAAAGTATCCAATACCCGGTAAGGAGAATGAATATTATTCTATGAGAATGGATATGGGTACTAAGAAAGATTTTATAGAAAAAGACTTTATTGAAGCTTTAGATTATATTGGCATGTTCGAAAAATAGTTCGTATATTAGAGTTATGAAAATAAGTTATGCCGTTACCGTCAAGGATGAATTGAATGAAATCCAAAGACTACTCTCCTTCCTATCAGAACATAAGAGAAGAGAAGATGAGGTTGTAGTTTTATACGACAACATGGGAGGATCTATTTCTGTTGAAAGGTATTTAAGAGCCCAAAACGTAGCAGAGAGTAGATTTCGATGGCACGCTTATCCCTTCGATGGACATTTTGATAGGTTTAAAAACCACCTTACAGCATTATGTGAAGGAGACTATATTATTAATATCGATGCTGACGAGATGCCTACTGCAACGTTTATGGAAAATATACCTATTGTGCTGGAAGAGAATGATGTCGATATGATTATGGTTCCGAGAGTAAATACTGTAGAAGGTCTAACAGATGAGCATATTAAAAAATGGGGATGGAATGTTAACGAGAAAGGCTGGGTGAACTGGCCGGATGCCCAGCAGAGAATCTATAAAAATAACGATTGTATTAAATGGGTAAATAAGGTGCATGAAGTACTAGAAGGATACGATACAGTAACCAACCTACCATTAGACGAGCTATGGGCTTTTAAGCACCCTAAGACAATAGAAAGACAGGAAAAACAAAATAATTATTATGAAACTCTATAAAGTATCTGAGTATTTTAATCCTTACCGTATTCTAGATATAGGAGCTAATATAGGGCAGTTCTATAAATTAGCAAAACAAACCTACCCAGACGCTTATATCTTTTCTATTGAAGCAAGTCCGGAATGTGAAGCTTACCTTCGAGAAATAACACAGGATTACTATATAGGGCTCCTTGCAAAAGATAATATAGAGTATGATTTTTTTAGCCGAAAGGGAGATTCAACCTGCACAGGGAATTCAATTTATAAAGAACTTACACAATTCTACTCCGACGATCAAGTAGATATACTTAAACAAAAAGGAATTCAATTAGATGACTTATTCGAATCAGATTCTGAATTTGACCTTATTAAAATAGATACTCAAGGTTCTGAATTAGACATTATTTCAGGAGGAAAGAATCTATGTAGTAAAGCAAAAGGAATACTATTAGAAGTATCACTAACCCAGTACAACGAAGGAGCTCCTTTATATGATGAAGTACTTTCTTTTATGGAAGATTTCGGATTTCAAAAGGTTGCAATTCTAGACGAAGCTCGTAATCATGGAGCACATCAACAAGATATTTTATTTTTAAATGAACAGTAATTTACTTATAGGAGCAATTAGTGGAAACTACACAGTAGCAGATGTAAAGAAGTGGGTTGAAACTTCCCAATGGGAGGATGTAGATCGAACACTGCTATTATACAATAGCCAGACCAGCCCAGAACTAATTGAATATTTAACCAAACAGAATATTATAATTATAACTCCTGACTTTGATTTTTTTGGAAATACTCTAGTAGAGACTAATACGAATACAGGGACTGTAACTTTAGAAAACTCCTATGGATTAGTTCACAACTTAAGATTTTTCCACATACATCAATATTTGCAAGAAGTCAACTACGATAAAGTTTTTACGACAGATGTTAAAGATGTTTACTTCAATAAATCTCCTTTCAACAGAACACCAGATCAAGGAATAATATCCACCGGAGAAGTGGTAAAGTATACAGAAGATGAATGGAATACACGTCACCTTTTGACTAACCTAGGACTTTTTGGATATAGTCTGTTAGAAGAGGAAGTATTGAATGTGGGAGTCTTTGGAGGAGGTAGAGAGGATGTTATGAATCTCTGCAGAGATATCTACCTTCTATCCTGCGGTAAACCGTTAGTAGCAGATCAAACATCCTACAACTACTTAATTAGAACTGCTTATAAAGAGAAGACAGTTAATACTTCCATCAATGATTTATTTGCAATACACCTACATGTAGTAGCAAATGGAAAAGTGAAGTTTGATTTAAGCAATATAAACAACTATACTGTAGTACACCAATATGATAGACTGTAGTATTATTATCTCATATAGAGATAGAGAAGAACACCTCAGTAAACTACTGCCTCGCCTGCAGGCCATGCTGCAAGAGGTGAAGTACGAAATTATAATTGCAGAACAAGATGACAATGCTAAATTTCAAAAAAACTCCCTATACAATTTAGCAGCTAAAAAAGCTTCCGGACAGTATTTAGTTTTTCACGACGTTGATTACTACCCTACAGATAACGTTACATACATACCAGAAACCGATACACCATTCTACCCTGTAGGGAAGGTTATTTTTTTAGACAGTGAAGACAAACCTAAACCACTGCAGCAGGTGCCTGGAGGTTATCAAAACTTCCATAATACAGTAGGTGACCATTCCGGAGGAGTGTTTGTATTAAGTAAAGCCTTGTTCTTTAAAATTAACGGGCTAAATCCATATTATAAAGGATGGGGCAAGGAAGATGATGATACTAGGGATAAGTTAAGACTTTTAGGGTATAGGTGGGATCGAAATCTAGAAGGGCTGTTTTATGCTTTAGATCACCCTGATAATAAACCACCAGATACTGATCCTGATTTTATTAATAACCACATACTGCTATCAAATTTAAGGAGTAGTATGCACTTAGGTATTAGTAATGTAGATGCTGATGTGGTAGAATATCAAGCAGGAGAAAACATAAAGTGGTTAAAAATTAAAAACTTTAAATATGAAAGCATTAATTAAATGTATAGGTTTTATAGGAGATAATCTATTTGCTTCTTCAGTCCCAGAGAGGTTAAAACTCCAAGGATACACACAAGTAGACTTGAAATTATCTATCGCCCAGCCGTTAGAGCTGTTACGACTAAACCCGGCAATAGACAACGTATACCTTTATGAAGATGTAGATTTGAGTCTATACGATAGAGTATTTACATTACACCCGATACACAGAAGCGAAACTCCAACAATCCAATTCCAGCAACAGTGTGAAGTACTAGAAACAACTTCAGAATATAAAATCTACACTAACCCAGCTATAGATTCATATGTACAGACACTACTAAAACAAACAGCAGAAGGTAGGGTGTTGGTAGCTTACATGGCAAATTGGGTTGAAAAAACTTTTGGATTCACCGAACAGGAATATATCAGAGGTATCGATGTCCCTAATTTAGGGTACGGAGGCCGCAGACGAGATATAAATTCTATAGTAGGTAGCCTTGATCAAGATGAGAGCATAATGCTAATCCCGGTTGGAATGCCGGCAGGGTATGATCAAAGAGAGTTAACTTTAGATGGAGTGTCTAACTACACTTTGACTGCTTCAATGATTAAAGCATGTGATTGGTTTATAGGAGCAGAAGGAGGATTATCAAACCTAGCAGCAGGAGTAGGAACTAAAACTATTATAACAGGAGACTACGTACACCAGCTTTACGGATGGAATGGAGTAATCGAAAAAAATCAAGAACCGAAACTAGGACCGGAATACTATTTTGGAAAAGAAAACCACTGCACACTTAACCCTTACCTGACGGATAGTGAGGTGGTAGTATACATACAAAATAAAATTAAATGTTATGATTACAATTTATAATACATGCTGGGGGGATTATAGTTTAAACAACTACAGTCAAATACTAAAGGATAAGTTTGAAAAATTAGGAATACCGTGTAGATTATTAACAGACGATTTTAAAGTCTTTAAACAACGTTACATTAACAATTTAAATGGAGACGGTATTATTATAGAAAATCAAGATAAGAATTTTATAGTATTGTATTACGGAGATCAAGATACACAGGAATTAAAATTATTAGAAGAAGACATTACCTGTATAGGAGTAATCAGTGTGAATAGAAAAAAACAAAGGAACTTATACGAATTAGAACTCCCATATTTTGAAAAACATTACCTCCAGTCTAATCATTATTTTAATAACCATTACCCGGACAACCTTACACAATTAAAAAATGAAAGCTTCTTTATAGGAGCGTTGTTTGATAATAGAAAAGCTTATATAGAGACCGTAAAAAATCAAATCCCGGTAAATTTAGTATTTGAAAGGTATCCTCCCGAGTTGTATTTTAAAACACTAAAACAGTATAAAGCAGTAGTATCTCCGCCCGGTGGGTGTGATATTAATACCCGAGATGTAGAATGTTTCGGACTCGGTATACCGATTATTCGAGATACGTATTTAAACTACGAGGAGTTAAAACCGGATGAACACTACATCCCTACTGAAACTGTTTTAACAGTAGGAGCAGAGCTTTTTAAAAATTCTGAATATCTTCTTAGTATAAGCAAGAATGCAAGAGAGTATTACAGAAACTACTTTATAGAACATAAACATTTTGATAAGTTAATATTGAATTTTTTAAATACTTGATATGAGAACACATAAATACCTAGGGTATGAATTAGCAATTTTTGATAACGATGCACTATGCAATGAATTTATCAGGCGGAACGAATACGAGAACCATCTAACTGAAGTACTCCGTAAAGTAGTAGAACCTTCTTTTACTGTGTTAGATGGAGGATGTCATTTAGGGTTTCACACAATACTCTTTGCACAACTTGCTAAAGATGGAGTTGTTCATGCTTTTGATATTAATGAAGAAGCTCTTACCCTACTAAAGTACACTATTACACAAAACAACTTGACTAACATTAAAGTTCACAATGCAGGATTGTCCGAGACATCAAAGACAGTTACATATTCTAAAAACATACACCCTGATCAAAATTCTTTATACGAGAGTTACAGTAAAGTCTTTGTAGGAGAAGCTCAAGCCAGACTTGTAACGTTAGACAGTTTAAACTTGAATAGTTTAGATTTTTTAAAACTCGACATAGAGGGTTCAGAACTAGATGCATTAAAGGGAGGTTTAAACACCCTGCAAAAACATAAACCAGTTATTATTTACGAGCATCTAAAACATAATGAAGACCCGTCAATCCTCTTGAATGAATTAGGTTACGAACTTTACCAGATAGAACAGAGCCGAGATTTTATAGCTATTCCCTTAGAAGGCAGACAAGGTACTCGAGAGAAACTATTAACATACTAGGATGAAAGTAATTTACAGGATATCTGATTCAGGTTATAGTAAAGTGAAGCCTGTTTACATAGACAATGAAGCATGTTTAGCTAATGCTACCAAAGTATTTAAAGATGCTGATTGGTTAGTTATTGCTGATAATGTTTCGGAACCTACTAAAAATATGATTCGTAGATATGTTGCTGAAGATCTTATTAAATATGTTTCTGTTGGACATGGTGCAGGGACTTTTAATCTAGCTCTAGATGAAGCATTACAGGAACCAGATTGGCAAGCTATCTACTTCCTAGAAAACGATTACCTTCATAAACCAAATTCAGATAAAGTTATTCTAGAGGGTTTGAAATTAGGAGCTTCGTTCGTATCTTTATACGACCATCCGGATAAGTATCTACCGCCAACACAAGGAGGAAATCCTTACTGTGAAGGAGGAGCAGAAGATACTAGAGTCTATTTAACAGAATCAACCCATTGGAAGGTAACTAATTCAACTACTATGACATTTGCAGCTACTGTAGAAACCTTATTAAGAACTAAAGAAACATTACGGAAGTATACTGAAGGATCTTACCCAGAAGACTTTAAAATGTTTTTAGACTTAAGAGAGCAAGGAGAACTTCTGATAAGTTCTATTCCCGGTTATTCAACCCATGGAGAAACAGCCTGGCTAACACCCTTAACAGATTGGAGCAAAGTATGATCTCAGTTATAATACCAACTTATAAAGAACCAGAAGTTCTAGACTTATGTCTAAAATCAGCCGTTGAAGGCCAGGCTCATAAGAATCAAATAATAGTTATTGTTGATGGATTCTTTGATCTAAACGAGGAAGTTCTAAATAAGTATTCGGACCATATTGATACCCTGAACCTAGGGGAGAACCTTGGATTAACTAGAGCAACCAACTTAGGAGTATATAATGCATCCTTTGATAAGATTTTAATTGTTAATGATGATAATGTATTTCCGAAAGATTGGGATGAAAAATTATTAGAGGTTTGGCGAGAAGATGCCGTCATAGCTCCTAATCAAATAGAGCCAATACCTTCTATGTTCCATCAGTTTAACATTAATAATTTAGGGAGAGACCCGCTTACATTTGATCTTGAAGCCTATACAACATACGCCGAAGAGATAAGCGTAGACAAGGTAGAAGAGACCGGGTCAACTCTACCAATCTTTATGTCAAAGAAGAATTATTTAACAGTTGGAGGATGGGATGAAGCTTACCCTGGCGCCTGGGTAGTAGATTGGGAATTCTTTCTGAAGTGTGAACTTGCCGGATATAAAATGCTAAGAACATATAACTGCCACTTCTACCATTTCGTATCAGTAGGCACGGAAGCAACACCAGAAGAGAAACAAAAGAAAGCAATCCGTGAACAGGGGTGTCATGAATACTTTGAGTACAAATGGGGTCAACTAGCACAACATAACCCGGTAACAAATTCTAAGATGCTTAAAATATAGTTGCCTCTAACCTCTATTTATACTATATTTAGATAGAAATGAAAGATAAAGTAGAACAAGAAGAAGAGCCAGGAATCATCTACCTAGACCTTTCAACAGAGGATGTAGACGAAGAGATGGAAGAAGAGAGTATCTTAGAAGCTTTAACAGGCTCTGAGTTTAGATATATAATAACAGAGTACCTATTTAATAACCTAGTAGAAGCTATCGAGAAAGGTAGAGACAGTTTTATAGCGTTTAGATTATCTCAACAGGATGAAGACTACATACTCGAGAAGAAACAGTATAAGAACCTATTAAATACTATTCTATCAATGGCAGAGGAAGATGAAGAATATACAAAATGTGCAGCAATTCAAAAATTAATTAAAGCTTTATGAAAATAGGATTTTACCCGATAAACGACCCACAAAAAGAGATAATTGCTTCCGGAGTTTTTCCAAGCATGAACCAAGCAATCGAAGTGTTCGCTCAAATGAAGAACCTCCCACCTGTAACCTTCTTAGAAATATACGGAGTAAGGAAGCTAGAAGATTAAGAAATGAGAAAAGGTTTTATACAAAATACTTTAGAGGATTTATTGAAAGTAGAATTCCGTATTCAAGATCCTAGCGATGTAATTGAGGAAGATCTAATAGAGGAGGAGAAAAAACTATTCTGTAAATTAATAGATAACATAGAAAAATTATATGCAAACGAAGTAAAGATCTATCAAGATTTTGAATTTAGTATATCAACCATTGCAGAGCCTTACTGGGATGTAATCGAAAATATGATAGACTTTATGTACCTTCCAGAAGCAGCAGATGTAATCTGGTGGTATATACATGATAGAAAAGATCCTTCAGGTAAGATGTACGAATGGTTAGATGAAGGAAAAACATATGCGTTTGATAACTCAGAAGATCTTTTTGAGTATATTCGCTATAAGTATGACAATAAAGAATAGAAAATGAACGATATGAAAAAGTTATGTGTTGCATGTGGTGTAGAAATTCCATTAGCAAGATTAAAAGCACTGCCGGGAACGAAAGTATGTGTAGATTGCTCGACAGTAAAACCAAAGAGAGCAGTTACAATTGTTGGGGGAGAAGGAGAAGATACCTACAACGATATCATAATAATGAATGAAAAAGAGTATCAAGAATACGTTAAAGACGATCTACGTAAGAATACTTTAGATTAACTTACGATAGTATCAGTTGTGAAGAAGAAGGAAGGAAACTATTTTGGTATGGGAGGTCCTAGAAAGGATCTCACTAAAGATCAATGCCTGCAAGCAATGAAG
>Ga0222716_10004370_pt1 | contig 11092 bp, 9 predicted proteins | sample C33_13DmetaG_FD_165044 | JGI IMG/M metagenome (GOLD analysis project Ga0222716, IMG submission 165044) | Estuarine water microbial communities from San Francisco Bay, California, United States - C33_13D | ecosystem: Environmental > Aquatic > Marine > Unclassified | place: USA: California... | reverse complement strand
GCGAACGCGCCAAACTTTAACTTTAACGTCAGTCACGAAGGGAAATACGTCGCGTTGGTTTCGGAACCGTACGCGATTTGCGGCGTCGACGTCGCCGCGCCGGACCAACTTCGTCTAGGGAATCGGTCGATTTCCGCCATCGAGGAAATTTTTGAGACGTTCGATACGACGTTACATCCGAAAGAAAAAGCGCAAATTTTAAAACAAAATGGATTATCCAGTCAACTTTCGAGATTTAGACAGATTTGGTCGTTGAAAGAGGCGTGGTCGAAGTGCATGGGGACTGGGTTAGGAGCGAAATTTGCCTCGGCGGAGTTTACGATTTCGCAAGACGTGGAAGCGGCGGTAAATGCCAATAATGACAATGATGACGATGATAAAGTAAAGAGTACTAAACAACAAAACGCAAACGTCCAAATCGACGATAAAAAGGACTTTGGCGGCGCTTGGACCGCTACCATTTCCGTCGATGGCGTCAACGAAATCGGCCAGCGCGACGAAAACTGGAGTTTCTACTTACACCCGTTCCCCCCGCTCGAAGACGTTTACGACATCCCCGACGACGAAACGCACTGGATAACCGTCGCCAGAGGTCCAACCAGCTGCGTCGTTGATGCGCACGGCGAATTCTGGAAAACTTTAAAAGCAAAAAACATCGAATCGAACGAACAAAAAGACACGTGGACGAGAGACATTTGGCGAAGAGCGCCTTCGTTTCGGATGTTGCGGGTGGCGGATTTGGTCCCGGAGGAGTTGCGCTATCGATTTCAGTGTTTGGTGAAAGAGGAGGAAAATTGCGAAAGAGTGTTGGAGAGTATCGCGGCGACGGCGATTGTGAAATGAATGTATGTATGTATGTATATGTGCTGCTTGTATGAATAGTAGTTTTAGAAAACCGAGAACGTTGGTGTAGTATCACGAAAACAAACACAAGAGAGCGTAACGAACTCGTCAAGTGCCTCAAAATTTACCTACTACTCTGCTCTCTGCGAAAGAAGAACACACTCACAAGCGTCAAAGAAAAGAGACAAAAAATGATGATGATGACTATAACGACAGCAACAACACCAAGAACAACACCATCGTGTTTAGCGCAAGGACAGAACAAAAACAAGTATCGCGGTCCGAAACCACCTGATGATTCCATTTTGGATAACGACGGCAAAAACATCAACACGTCCTCTCGTCGTCCTCGAAATCGTCGCGAACAGCTCCTCACCTTGACCGCCACCGTCCTCCTCTCCGTTTCAAGAACTCAACCATCTCACGCGTTCGGCAACGGTTTCCCCGGGTACGACGTCAACGAGAAAGCGAGAAACCTGCAACGCGATGCGATTAAAAACGAGCTCAACGAACAAAAGCGGTTAGCGAGAGAGGAGAAGCAAAAGAGGCGACGAGAGAAATGCGCGAACGGCGAGACAGAATTCTGCGACGACGAGGAGAGCAGCGGGTCGTAGAGACAGAAAGAGAGAGAGCGCGAGCGTGTAGTAGTAATATGATAACCAAATGTGTTTCCCATCGTAAAGCGTTGAAAGTTTCCCCAAACACGTCAAAACTCCTCTGTATTCCAACACATAATGTCGCACCACCGAGGCGGTGCTGGTGGAAACCAGCACCTGCACTACGACGGCACGTACGGACCAATATCCCCCTCGAATTCTCCCGACATTCCATCGCCTCGTCAGTGGACGGAGCCCCCTCCTTCTCCGTCGTCAAAATCTTCGTTCTCTGCGCGAGAGCGACTGGAAACGTTGAAAAGAAATAAAAGTAGGACGAAGAATATCCGCAACATGTTCCCTCGAATGGAACGGATCGCGCTCGTTATCCTAGTCGTCGTATTCTGGACGCAACAAATGTACTCGAATTTTACCATGATGCCTGGTAAAGGGAGTTTAGAGAAGGAACATGAGCACGTATTGGGAGGAGGAGGAGTTAGAAGAGGAGGAGGAGGGGTGTTGACTTCAACGAATCGCAAGAAATCGAACGGCAATAATAATGTCGTGAGGTTCACGACGAGCGATTTAAATTCTGGGATTCACACGGAGACGAGGAGAGTGAGGAGAGAAGGCACCGCGAATCGGAAGGAGAGTATAGGTTCTTCGAAGGAGAAGGACGCCGCGGCGAGCGGCGCCGGTACTCCAGCGCGGCCGGCGACGCCGAGATGGTTCACGAGACAAGCGAGAGAGTTTTGGAAGGTTTATGAAGACGACGTCGCGATGAATTGCCCGGAAGGCACAGACGAGGAGGAAGGATGCGCATTGCCGCAGGAAACGTACGTGAACTTTGCAAAGTTGTCGATTAACGATCAGACGGCGACTTTGAAACATTTGGGTTTGCCGGCGATTCGAGCGAGAGATTTGCTGTTGAACGGCGTTTCGGATGCAGATAAGCAGAGTTTATTGCTGTTGAGCGTAGACGCGACGAGAGCGAAGGAGATTATAGAGTACACGGCAACTTTGCCGGCGTTGAAATTGATTAAGCGGGGGATTTTGAGGTCGCCGAGGAAGGTGTTGGCGGTATTGGCGGCGTTGAACGATAAGACGGAAGCGTTGGATCGCATTTTGCCTCATTTGACGACGACGCGCGGTGGGAGTGCTGGTAGTAGCGAGAACGAGAACGAGGAACACCGTCACCCTCATCATCAACGTTTGCACAAGCAACCGCTCCGACCGTTTCTGTCGTGGTTCCCGGACGCGGATATCGCGGAGCTTCTCTCGGCGTCTTCAGCTTTGCAAGCTTCCATCGCGGTGGAAACGTTATCGCTCAAGAAGCTCGCCGACGTGTTCACGAGAATGCTTACGCCTCCATCGAAAGAAACTGCAACAAGTAGTAGTACTAGCACTAGTGGTAGTAGTGGTTCTCGAGCCAGCGCCGCCGCCAAGCGCCATTCCACTGGTTCGTCATCAACAGCAGCGGCAAAAACCATCGCCATGATTCTCGAAGCCTCCCGCCGGAGCCAAGCGGCGAAAATCCTCGCCCGACTCGACCTCGATTCGCAAACCTTACTTTACTCCAAAATGGACGAAGCTACCGCAGAGGCGTTAAAATCTCGAGTTTCCTTAATCTCCCCCGAATCCATCGAAGAAGAAGACGAATCCGTCGCCCGAACGGATGAAACGCAAACGTTTGATTTCGCGCAAATAAACGACGCCATCCAATCCGTGAATAAAGACATCAAATCGAGCGAAGAGAAAGCGAAAAATGAGCGGGATAAAATGGAAAAAGCCGGTCTGTCCTGGAGAGGCGTCGGTTGGTGATCGTTTTCATCACTGTAGCAGCACATTATATATATAGATTGTAGTAGACATATTTTCGCAGCAAAAAGCTCAGAGAAAAAAGCAAGAGCAAAACTTAAATGACTGCAAATATCTTGTACTCCTCCAAAAGTCGTTTTTTCTTCAGGGAAACTCCTTGAAATCAATCGTCACATCATCGTCATCATCATCCGAGACACGCGCGCGCGCGCACACAGACAGGTCTTCTTTTCTCCTTTTCAATCAAACAGAGAGAGAGGAGTCGATTCAAACAGTCGCGAAAAGCACCCGTGTACCGCGCTGCTACACCAAAGAAGAAGAAGAAGAAGAAGAAGGACGTTTTTAAATCCGATTCACATCACGCGGAGGAGGAGAAAAAAAACGCGCCATTCACATTCAAGAGTACTAGTTTAAAAGATGGCGGACACATCGACACAAGAACAAGAACAAGAACAACAACAACAACCGATGAACTTTCTCGCGACTTTGAAGAACAAAGCGCCGCAGCAAAACGGAACAGGTATGCGTTTATGCGAGAGTATCTAACCTCGGTCTGCACTTTCTCATTTCTTCTGCCCGAGAATCCAACCGGATGGATTGTTTGAGCGTTTTCGACCGGCAAAAGACTTTGCACGTAGTTCACTATTCACACATCGAAACTCTCTTTCTCTCTCTTTCAAACAGGAAAACAACAACAACAACAGAAAAGAACGGCGTCCGCACCGCCCGGGTTTACATCACCATCCGGACAACAACAACAGACGACGAGGACAACGACGGTTTTGGGGGAGGAGCAGATTCCTGGGAAAAAGACGCCAACGACGCCGACGAAGAGTAGCGGCGCGACGAAACCAGCACCGATTGGCATCCCGGAGAAAGAGGACGAGGCGTTCGACCCGAGCTTAGTCTCGCCGCAACTGGCGATGATTAAGAAACTCAGCGCGAAACCGAAGAATAGTCTCGGAGAGGAAGAGGACAAGAACGACCCGAAGAGTCCTTTGGCGTTGTGCAACGACGGGCAAACGAGCGAGTCGCAAAGTTCCGGGACGACCGATCAAGAGTCGGTCAGTTTTCAAGAGAAACTTGTCGCGGATGGCGAAGGTGTTGACGCGAAGAAGGATAGTGCCTCGTCCGCTCAGGCGGGTAAGAAGGGACAGAAACAAAGAGAAGAGGAAAACTACGTGACGCCGCGACCGATTTGGGTGGCAAGGTTGCCGAGACCAGCCTCGGAGAAGTACGACGACCAAAAAGCGCAAAGAGAGAGAGATCAAGTGTTGGACGAGAAGATTAAAGGTTTAACCACGGAAATCGACGCGATGATTAAAGAATCGCAGGAGTTGAAGGTTGAATTGGACGCCAAGAGAGTCGAGTTGAAGAAATCGAGAGAGGAAGTCAAGATGGCGAACGACTTGGTGAAACCGATTCGCGACCGATGGAACGGTCTGCGCGACGCCGAGAAGAGCTTGAAAGAAAAATCGCAAACGATGAAAGGTTTGGACAGTTTAGCGAAACTCGACGCCAAGTTGGACGACTTGGAGAAGAAGATGGAAGACGAGAGCTTGTCGGTTTTGGAACAGAACAAGATTTTGCGCGAGCAGAAAAAGTTGCGAAAAATGCAAACAGAAATCGAGTCTCTCGAAGAGAAGAAGCGTCAAACGACTGGTCCGAATCTAGTTGGTGAAAGTCGCGACGAGCTGAAAGCGCGTTTGAATGCGTGCTCGGAAGCGATCGATGTTTTGAGAGCGAGATTAAAGACGGTTGCGGATTCTCACGACGAGACGTTTGAGCAAATCAAGGTTGTTTCGGAAACGATCACATCTTTGAGAGATAAGCGTTCAAAGTTTATGAAGGAAAGAAGCGCAAAGTACAACGAGTTGGCCGGTGTCAGAAAGGAAATCCAAGTCTTCTCCAAGTTCAGATCGCTCGCCAGAGATGCGCAAGCTTCAATGAACTCGAAAGACGTCGACGTCATTTCAGAAGCGAGAATGAAGTGCGAAGACCACAACGATAAGTTGATTGCTCAAATGATTGAGAGTGAAATGTACCGTGAATGGTATATGGTTGAAACCAAACGAGAGCAGTCGGCGGCGAGAGAACGCAAGATGGAAGCGCAAGCGGTGAGGGATGCCGAGAGATTGGCAAAGATTGAAGAAAAGCTCAAGAAATCAAACGCAAAGAGAGAGGAGGAAGAGAAGAAGAAGAAGAAGAAGGAGCAAGACGAAATGGAAAAAGAAAAAGAGGAAGTTGATCCTGCGGCAATTCCAAATGTGGAAAAGCCGGCATCTTCATCATCATTAGCCACCACCGAGAACGCTGTCGAGAAAAAGCTCAACAAGAAACAGAAGCAAAAAGGTGCGAAAAAATCACCGTCAACCGTCGACGTTGCGAACAAGAACGAAGTCAAAGAAGAAGTGCCGAAAATCGCGAAAGTTCCCGAACACATTCTCGAGATTCTGAGCTCAAAAGGTACCAATGATAGCGACGCGAGTGATCCTCCGTTATCTCCGCGGTCTCAAGCGCGCGAAAAATCGCTCGAAGGCGCGCAGTTAAAGGCGCGAAAGCAACAATTAAAGCAGGAACGATTGAAAGCGAGCGCGCAGAAAGCCGAGAAGAACTCTGAATCGACGAAAAGTAAAAGCGAAGAAATGGCCGCCGCGAGTGCCGCTACGCAAGCGGCAAGAGCGCAAATCGAGTTGGAGTTGAAACGCGAAAAGCGCGAAGAGCAAGAGCGATTATCGTCGGCGTCGAAGGATGTTCAGGTTGACAAAGAAGTCGTGAAAGTCGCCGCCAAAGCCGCCAAGCGCGCGGCATTGATGAAGGAAATGAAGAAAGAACGACGCGATAAGATCAAGAAGATACTTCTTGCCATCTTTTTATGTATCGTTGTATCTTTGCTCACCTATTCTCATTTCACGACGAAGCCGGAACCGAAAGTGATCAACATCAACACAAAGTCTTGGAGGCAAGAGGAGCAACAGCAGCAGCAGCAGCCAGAGGTGACATATCAGTTCGAAGAGGAAGAAGGTTTAGAAGACCAGCAACCGCTGTTCAATTCCGAACTATAATACCTAAACTAATACTTTCCATAATACAGAATAAAGTCTCGAGTTCGAGAAAGAGCGAGAGCGAGAGAGAGGAATTATTACTAATTGTTTTAAATAATGCAACCGTGCCGTACAAATAATAACGAACGATGTGAATGTACCAGTATGTCTTGTGCGTATCTAACTAGTTCTTTACAACCTGGCGCGTGAATCGCGCATTTCTATCTTAACAAAGGTTCGCGAACAAAATACCCTGCGTCCTCTTAATTTCGTTGCTCCATTTGTTCAATGCATCGTACTCGCTTTCTACCCTTTTCTTTTGAAGCTTTTTCCCTTCTTCTTGTAGTTCCTTCTCTTGTTCACTCGCGTCCGCGATGCTCTCTCGGTTAATCTCCAACATCCCGGTCACTTGATTTATCTTCGCGTCTAACACGTCGTCTAATACTAAATTCACGAGCAACGATTCTAACTCTTTCTCGGGAATGTTCAACTCTTCGCTCAAGTGCGGCAACTTCACCTTCGAGTATGGCCGGACTGTTTTTAACAAAACTTGCGTTCGAACGTTGTCCAACAACGCTTGAATGTGTTCGGCGACAAACGCGTCTTCGCTGATACTCTTCTTGTGCTTCTCTAAAAGCGATTCAAACGACGTGATATCGTTAGCTTGGTACGCTTGGACTAGGTCCGTCATCGCCTTCACCTCCTCGTTCGATTGAAACGGTTTCGCTTCTTGCGATCCGAACGGATCCACGTCCGATTGCATCAACATGTTCGCCAACACGAGATACTTCAAACACACCACCCGTCTCGGTAACCCTGCTTCGTCGTAACTCTTAAACGCCTCGAAAAAGTCCGTCGCCGCGTCTCCAAAGTTCCTCTCCGCGATGTGCATTTTGCCACCGCACTCGCGAATGATACCTAGTATTCTCGGGTGCGGAATCGCGCTCTTAATTGCCAAACTCTCTCGGTACAACTCTTTCAACTTTTTCGTGTTCTTTTGCTCGGTGTACATTTGAATCTCCATCGCGTACACCTCCAACAACTGCGTCCCTTTACTTGCCGCATAGTTCCCACTCTCGTCTTCGCACGATTTTCTCAATTCTTTCAACGTCTTCCCCATAGCCGCAAAGTTCTGCCACTTCAACCACAATTTGCACAACTTCAGTTGAATCTTAAACCACAACCGTTCGTTCGCCTCTCTCGTCATCGTTTTCAGCGTCTTCTCGTAAAACTGTTCCAGCAACTCCCGGTCTTCCATTTGGTTCATCGTTTCCAACAAAGAATTCAAAACCTTTTCCGATTTGTTCTTCGTCACCGCTTTCGAGTCGACGTATGTCAACAGCTTCCCTAAACTCTCAATCGCGAGCGCGACGTTCTTCTTCTTCTTCTCCTCCTCTTTCGTTGAAATCGACGCATCCGCACAACCTTTCAATCGTAACTTCACCACCTGTTTCATGGCTTTAAACCCCCACTCGCCGGGTTGACCGCTCTCATCTTCCATGGTCACCACCGCCGTGAACGCCTCGATCGCTTTCTCAAAGTCCTCCGGGTTTTCCAGCAAGCCTGTAATATCAGAAAAGAAACAGTAAAGAGAGAGAGAGAGAGAAAAATTGGAGTTCGTTAGATCTTCGTTTTCTTCGCTTGAACTCTCTTTTCGAGAGAGAGAGAGAGAGAAAAAAACAGAGAAACGAATGTTTTGAACGTACCTTTCGCGTTGTAATATTGGTTCTCCACGTCCACTTGTTCCTCGTCTTGTTCCTCGTCCGAGTATTCGAACCCGTAGTCTTCGTCCATGTCGCTCATGATGATTGAATTTTTTCCTCTCCTCTGCGAGAGGTTTTTTTGGCGAAACCAAAACTGGAAAAAATGAGGAAAATCGCTCATTTTAAATGACCACATTTTGATCACGAACCAGATACGAAAGAAAAGCAAAGCGCTCGTGTACCTGCGTCGTTCGTCTCTCTCGCGGAGAAGAAGAAAACTCAAAGTCCGTCGTCCACTTTCATTAGTACTCGCAAGAAGCGCGAACGCGCGATATGACGAGGAACGAGCAATCAGAGCGCGACGTGGGGGAGAATCTCGCGGAGGCGCGAGCGTTGTGCGAACGCTTGGACGAAACGCTTAAGAACTGCGCGAGCAAACTTGTAGGGGACGTTTCAACGCGGCGCGTGACCGAGCTCGAAGAGCGGGTGAAAGAGATGGAGGAGGAGTTGCGAGAGAAGGAGGAGGAGTTGAGAGAGGTCAAAGAAGAGCTGAGAAACCTTTCGCCGACGCCGTTGTGGAAGGTTGTCACGGATAAGCAGTACAAAGATATCTTCGAGACGCATATTTTATCGAAGTTGAAGGAGTTGTCTTTCAGAGTGTTTCGAGAGGTGAACACGGAAAGTCGAGACGCGTGTAGACGATCGGGGAGGAAGTTGCTGGAGGCTTTTGAGTTTGCTACTTACAGTGGTAATCCACCAGTGGTAAAGGAAGAGACCAGAAAGCTCGAGGGAAAAGAAGCGCAGCGTTATTTCTGCAGTGAAGCAGCTCGTACGGGAAACCTCGTGTTGGTTCGTTGGTTACGAGAAATGAAAAAGTTTGATTGGAACGACTGGACGATCAGCGCAGCAGCTGAAAATGGTCATCTTCACATTGTGACGTATTGCACGGAACAGAAATGTCCATGCAACGAGTTAGGGTGTGCATATGCTGCCCAATACGGCCATCTCGATACCCTCAAATACTTGCACGAAAACGGCGTGCCTTGGAATTCGTGGACTTGCTATTACGCTCGCGAAAACAACCACCTCGAGTGTTTAGTCTACGCGCTAGATAACGGGTGTCAAAACGACACACACGTCCCACAACATTAACAAGTAAACAACGCTCCGTGATGTAACATTGGTGATGAGATTTAAAAGAAAATGCACACATGTTTAGCACAGAGAGAAAAAGGGAGAGAAAGAGAGAAAGAGATTGAGAGACACATACACACACGCGCAACTAAGAAGAAAATTTTAAAATCTCTACGTATGCGCAAAATCTAAGAACTTACTAATCATAAAACTTACACGGTCGTGGACGCTACTGTTGTTGCCACTTTCTGTTACATCAAACGACTGATATCGCGTCCGAATATTCGCGTTCGCAACATGTCGAAACCAACTTTGAAACTGTTCCCTACGCTCACTTGGCTCACCGTTTCGAAGCTTTTCCAAAACAAACCAGCCATGATGCCTTTCAAAATAGTTACGCCCGGAATATCCGCCACAGCGGCGTCCTTTCCAATGTACGCCAGCGAGCCTCGGTGCGTGTACACAAACTCCGCGTTCGGATCGTCTAACACCGCGTAATTCCCAGTTTCTGCCGCTTTATTGAACCTCTCTGCTAAATAATATCCCTCCTGTTTCGCCACCTGCGCCGTCGCCGGATACGCTTTCGGTTCCAACGTCACGCAATCCCCAATCCCATATATCGACCCGTCCGATCCCTTCACGCGCATGGCCTTATCCGCTAACAACGCTCTTCTGCTCGGTTGCGACCCTTCCGGTAACGAATCCATCACTTTCTCACACACAGGGTTCATCTTAATCCCAGAACACCACACCGCCATCCCAAACGGCAGTTCTTTCTCCTCCCCAGTGTTCTTATCCGCCACCGTCAAGACGCACTGCTTGACCTCTTTCACTTGCGTGTTTAAAATACAATTAATGTTCGCCTTTTGGAAAAAATCCGTGGCGTAGTTTTGAATATCTCTATCGTACGTCGATAACAATCGGTCTTGTAAATCGACAATGTTAATCGACACGTGTTTCAAAAGCCGCTTCGGAAACGTCTTGGCGACGTCGTTATACACTAAATCGTACAATTCCGCGGCTAATTCTACCCCAGTCGGTCCAGCGCCGATAACCACAAACCTCAACAAATCCTCAATCTGTCCAACCGACATCGACGGCAACGCCGCTCTCTCAAATCTCGCGTTCACTTGACTCCGAAACTGCGCCGCGTGCGCCACCTCTTTGAAAAACAAACAGTGCTGCTCCACCCCGGGTACGCCAAACGTGTTCGGAATCGCCCCAACGGCGACAACTAGATAATCGTAATTGATGTCAAAATGTTGCGACTTGTGCTTCCCACCTTCCCCATCGCCACCACCGACATTCGGTAACCACTTGCTCGCCGTCGCGCTCGTTAAATACCTATTGGTAAACGACACCGTCTTCTTCTGCGCGTCCACGCCAGTCGCGGCGGCTTCGTAATATTTGAACCCTTTCTCCGCGATCGGCCTCCGAATGCTCTCCACGATCGATCTCGTCTCAATCGCTCCGGTGGCTACCCCGGGAAGTAACGGCGTGTACAAAAAATAATTCCTCGGCGATACCACCACCACGTTGAACATATCTCGAGCCACTTTTTTATCCAACGCTTTGATAAAACTAATCGCCCCCCACCCGGAGCCTAACACGACGATGGTTTTCTTATTCGGATCGATCGTGCACGATTCAATCGAGGACGTCGGTTCCGGCGCGGAGAGTTTTTGTTCCAACACGCGCTCCAACCGGTCGTTCCAGTGCGAATCCGCCGCCGCCGCGAACGAACGTGCCGAGGAAGGCGACATACAATTTTGTTTCCTTTTTTCTTCTTGCGTCGCTGTCGAGGAGACACGTGTGTGGAAACGACTTTGATCTTCATCGCTTACGTTTCTCCCAAACGTCGTAAACTCGCTCGTTTGACGAAAGAACCCCGCGCCTTGGCTATGTTTGACCCCGCACGAGGAGGAGGAATAGTGATAGTAATAGTTTTGCCTATGCG
>Ga0222716_10004362_pt1 | contig 11109 bp, 8 predicted proteins | sample C33_13DmetaG_FD_165044 | JGI IMG/M metagenome (GOLD analysis project Ga0222716, IMG submission 165044) | Estuarine water microbial communities from San Francisco Bay, California, United States - C33_13D | ecosystem: Environmental > Aquatic > Marine > Unclassified | place: USA: California... | reverse complement strand
GCGAACTTCAGCTCCAAACCTTCCGAACGGCCTATCCAATTCCGTTGCATGGTCTTTACCGCATCGGGCCAATCCTCGAGATTATCTAGCTCATTCAACAATTCTTCTGCATAAGCCGTTATTTTAAGAAACCACTGGGGGATCTCTTTCCTCTCAACTAGTGCTCCCGATCGCCAGCCCCTGCCATCAATTACCTGCTCGTTAGCGAGAACAGTCTCATCCACTGGATCCCAATTAACAGTCGCTGTACTTCGGTATACTAAACCTTTCTCATAAAGCCTCAAAAAGAACCACTGTTCCCAACGATAGTATTCGGTTTTACAAGTCGCTAACTCTCGTTGCCAATCGTAACCGAAACCCAATCGCTCCAACTGAGACCTCATGTATGCTATGTTTTGATCCGTCCACTTGGCCGGATGTACGCCGTTCTCTATGGCTGCATTCTCCGCCGGCAAACCAAATGCGTCCCAACCCATAGGCTGCATTACATTTTTCCCGTTCATCCTCTGAAATCGAGCGATCACGTCGCCTATGGTGTAGTTTCGAACATGGCCCATATGCAGACGGCCGCTAGGGTAGGGAAACATACACAGACAATAAAACTTCTCTCGGTTTGGGTCTTCTGTCGCCCTGTACGCGCCTCTAGCCTCCCAATCACTCTGAAAAGCCTTTTCTATTAAATCGGGATCGTATCGTTCAGTTAAAAAATCTTGCATATAAAAATCTCATGTTTTATCGACATAAACTGCACTCTGCCGAAAGATAACTATAATCAAGTAGACAGCTAATGCGAAGGCAACCAGAAAGAGCCTCAATCCAAAGCATACAAGATTATCGCGCAAACAACCAAAAGCCGAACCCACAAAACTGCAATGCTACTTAGCGTGACCACAGAAAAACAAATGCTGCTCAAATGCGTACATTAAGAAAATTAATTCATTATAAATTGTAACAAAACCGTAATTATTTAGTTAATATAATTATGAATAAGCAAAACATGCGTATGCTAAGCAATGACCGCAAAAATTTTAATAGTAGAAGATGAGCCCGCCATACGACAAATAGTCGCGATGACAATGTCACACGAGGGTTTCAAGACAATAGAGGTTGATGACGTAACTGGAGCAACCGAATCGTTAGCAACCGTGTTACCTGATCTTATCATTCTAGACTGGATGATGCCCGGTTTAACAGGCTTGGAGTTTACTAAAAGAATAAAAAAATCACGCAGAACTAAGCACATACCTATTATTCTATTAACCGCAAAAAGCCAAGAATCTGATAAGGTAGCAGCCTTAAATTCCGGCGCAGATGACTACATCACTAAACCATTCTCCGCAGCTGAATTAGTCGCGCGGGTTAAAGCTGTATTAAGACGAGTCAACGTCTCCAGCGATCGCGAAGTCCTCAATGTCGGAAATATAAAGGTGGACTTAAAATCCCGTCGTGCGTTTTGCGAAGGCGATAAGTTAAATCTTAGCCCGCTCGAGTTCAAATTGTTAGAATTTTTTGTCAATCATCCAGAACGGGTCTTTACACGTACACAATTGCTCGATCAGGTTTGGGGCACTAGCACATTTATAGAAGATAGAACTGTCGATGTACACATACGCAGACTGCGAAAAGTTTTAAGTCGTCACGAATGCTCCGATTACATTCAAACCGTAAGGGGCTCCGGCTACCTTTTTACCGAAACCGTTGCCTGACTTGATGCGAAAAACAAGCCATACTGGTAAGTATGGTCAATCTCTTTATTTATAATGAAAATTTCTGACTTCTGGCGCCTACTCCTTTACGTAGCATTAGGGGCTACCCTCGGAGCCCTTGGCGGACAAGCACTTTTAGGAGTAGTCTTATCACTACTGGCCTATATTTGGCATTTACATCGCAGTCTAATCGGTCTTCTGAACCACGTAAATGGAGCAAGTAGTGACCAAAGTCCTAAAGAATCGGGAGTATTTGAGGAGATCAATTATTCGATAAGTCAATTGTTTAACAGGCATAAAAGCCGCAGACAACGTTTAACAGCGGTACTAAGGCAATTCGAGCAAGCTACCGCAGTTTGGCCCGATGCAATTGTGATACTCAATCAGACTGACGATATTGAATGGGCTAATCCCGCAGCCAGACATTTGCTCGATGTAAGGTGGCCTGAAGATAAAAAACAACGAATCACTAACATAATACGCATTCCGGCGCTTCGAGAATTCATTAGTTCAACTGGCAATACTGAAGAACAGACTGTCGATATAATTAGCCCACTACAGCCAGATGTGCATCTAAGTGCACTAACGGTGCCCTATAGTAAAACACACAAAATTTTTACTGCACGAGACGTCACAGAAATTTACCGCGCGATAAAAGTGCGAAGTGACTTCGTCGCAAACGTATCGCACGAGTTGAAAACACCTCTTACAGTGTTTCGTGGCTATTTAGAAGCGCTAACCATTCAGTCAGATATCTGCCCGCCAACCTGGCAACCCGCTTTAAAACAAATGACCGAACACTCGTTAGAAATGAGCAATCTTGTAGATACGTTACTCAACTTATCACATCTCGAGGAAAGTCAAATACCAGCTGATTCAGAGCCGATTGATATAAAACTGCTCCTTGAAGAAGTCGTCAAGGCGACCAGTCAAATTTACAAAGAGAAAAATCACGCCCTAACGATTCATATTGATTCTCAGAAGAAATTGACCGGATCGAGAGTGGAACTTTATAGTGCTGTGTCGAATCTTACTTTTAACGCTGCACATTACACGCCAAAAGATGGGGCGATTTCAATACGATGGTATCAACAAGATGCGTACCTGGTCCTAGAGGTGAAAGACAATGGCATCGGAATTGCTGAGGAGCACTTATCACGCATAACCGAGAGGTTCTACCGAGTTGATAACTCTCGAACGAGAACCGAGCAGGGCTCCAAAAACGGCCTAGGCTTAGCGATTGTAAAGCATGTCGTCAGAAGACACAGCGCATTGTTGAATATTACTAGTGAACTAGGCAGAGGGAGTTGTTTCTCGATTAAATTCAAACAATAATCGACTCATGTCTCTGATAAGCCGTCGCTAATTCCCGCTTTATTCTGACGATCGAATTTCCGCCTCGACTTGCTCCAAGGACACGTGCCGTACATTCTTTCCTTCGACTAGGTAAATTACGTTTTCAGCAATATTATTAGCATGGTCACCAATTCTCTCCAAGGCTCTCACAGCTAATATCGTATCAAGGCAGGTCGAAATCGTCCTCGGGTCTTCCATCATATAAGTCATCAACTGTCTCATGATAGCACCGGTTTCCGTATCAATCGCTCGATCCTCAAGAGCGACTTTAAAAGCTGCTTCTGAATCCATTCTCGCGAACGAATCCAAAGAATTTCTCACCATAAGTGCTACGTGTTTACCAAGTGTAGCCGCGCCACGATAATAACTACCGGCAACCAAGACATTATCTTCGTGTAAAATTAGACGTGCAATCTTTTCGGCCTCATCGCCCATCCGCTCTAAATCTGTAATAGTCTTGCTTACAGCCAAAACTAGTCTGAGATCGCTTGCAGCTGGTTGCCTCCGCGCCAAAATATCAGTGCAGTCACTATCAATTTCAACTTCAAGTGCGTTAATTAAATAGTCGCTCACTGCCACATACTCGACCCCCTCGACTTCTCCCTTTGAAAAGTAGGCTAAAACTTTTTCTAAATGCTGTTCGATGAGACCACCCATTGCGAGCACCTTAGAGCGAATGTCTTCCAACTCATTGTCGAATTGTTGAGAAATATGATTGGGTAATCTTGAACTGGTCACGCGCTTTCTCCTCTATTTAGAAATCGGAATCAGTAACCCTAAAGTCCCAGGATACTATCGCTCTAGCCATAACGGCCGGTGATATAATCTTCCGTCTGCTTTTTTTCGGGCGTCGTGAAAAGATTTTTTGTATCACCAAACTCTATTAAATCACCAAGATACATGAAAGCCGTATAGTCCGAAACACGCGCCGCCTGCTGCATATTATGAGTCACTATAACTATCGTGTAGTCTTTCTTCAATTCAAAAATTAATTCTTCAATTTTAAGAGTAGATATCGGATCTAACGCGGATGCAGGTTCATCAAGCAAAAGCACCTCTGGCTCTATCGCGATCGCTCGCGCAATTACTAATCTTTGCTGCTGCCCACCCGATAAGCCAAGTGCAGATTCATTCAACCTGTCCTTAACTTCCTCCCATAGCGCAGACGCCTTCAACGCTTTTTCTACGGCTTCGTCTAAAACTGTTTTTGAAAAAGACCCTTGAATACGCAAGCCATAAGCGACATTGTCGTAAATCGACTTGGGGAATGGGTTTGGCTTTTGAAATACCATACCAACCCTTCTGCGCAATAGTGCAACATTCACCGACGGATCAAAGATATCTTCCCCTAGAAGATTTATTTTCCCAGTTATCCTTACCGTGTTTATCAGATCGTTCATCCTGTTAAAGCACCGTAGCAGCGTCGATTTCCCGCAACCTGAAGGCCCGATAAAAGCTGTTACCTTTTTCTGACGAACTCTCAAGTTAATTTGGTTTAGGGCCTGCGCTTCACCATAAAACAGACTCAAATCATTAACTTCGACGGAGATTGGTGATTCACCTGTTTGCAAAGATTCATCGGTTGAGTCCGACCGAATAGAACTAACATCAACAGCTATCTTTGGTTCCTCTTGGCCTATCTCACTTTCGACATTCATACTAAAATCCTTCAGGTATCGATGCCATCGTATTTTTCACGAAGGCGATTTCGAACAACTATGGCAGTTAGGTTAAGCGCAACAATTATCACAATCAACAACATCGAGGTGGCGTAAACTAACGGCCTTGCGGCCTCAACATTAGGACTTTGAAAACCCACATCATAAATATGAAATCCTAAATGCATAAACTTCTGATCCAAGTGTAAATATGGAAAATTTCCATCAAGTGGGAGGGAAGGAGCTAACTTAACGACCCCAACCATCATTAGCGGCGCCACTTCTCCCGCAGCGCGAGCGACGGCCAGAATTAATCCGGTAATCATCGCAGGCGTAGCCATGGGTAACACTGTTCTCCACAATGTTTCGGCTTTAGTCGCACCGAGCGCTAGGCTACCCTCTCTTATATTTTTTGGGATCCGAGACAGTCCTTCTTCAGTCGCCACAATAACCACTGGCACCGTTAATAGCGCTAAGGTTAACGAGGACCAAAGCAAACCGGGGGTTCCAAAGGTGGGCGCGGGGAGAAGTGCAGGGAAGAGCAATTTGTCTATCGATCCACCTACAATATAAACAAAAAAACCTAACCCAAAAACTCCATACACGATAGAAGGCACTCCAGCGAGATTATTAACGGCTATCCGTATAATTCGTGTGACTTTGCCTTGATAGGCGTACTCATGCAAATATATCGCCGCGATGACACCAAATGGCGTCACGATCACCGACATTAGCAGCACCATCATTACAGTACCGAAGATCGCTGGGAAAACACCTCCCTCGGTATTTGCTTCTCGAGGTTCATCAAGAATAAACTCCGCCATCTTCATGAAATAGTGCGATACCTTATCGAAAATAGACATTTTATTTGGTTGAAAGACGTTCACCAAGGTACTGAAAGGTAACCTTAACAAATTACCGTTTATCGTTTCCGCCACCAACACGTCCCGATTAATTTTCTTGTAAAGAGCACTTAGTTCTCCGCTAAGAGTGGCATATAATGTGTCCAGTTCATTTCGCTCAAGCTTAATCTCACTATAGCGAGTGTCCGATAAAGGCACAGACGCCATTTCGAGTTTCCTTAATCGCAACCTTAGGCGTTCGAGACGGTAGTTGACACCGCCCATTTCTTTTTTTTCAATTTGTTTAATTCGTTTTTTAATCGTCCTTTTTCTATCTAACCTAATATTTATCTCAGTCCATAAACCATTCTCAAGCATGGTGATGGCTTTACCGCCCTGTTCAATCCCCAAGGCAGTCCCGTAAAAATTGCCCCACTCTTCCCTTTCTGCTGTGAAAACCTCAAGAGGAAAATCTCTACTTTGTATGTGATCATCCAAGAACCAATAGAAATCAAAACCATCAACATCTCTATTTCCTGTCTTCAGTAGAGTACGATCGACAAGTTCTCGCCCCACGGCCACTTCAATACCTGAGGATCTAACTTGATCTGCTGTCACCGTTTCGCGATCGACCATTTCGCCTAACCTAAACCTATCCGAGACAGTCGCGTCAAGCATTTGAAACCGAACTAGACTCTTTGGCCAAAAGTGCCCCATCCCTTCAACCATAATTAAAAAAAGAAGACCAAATACCATGATTAGACTAAAACTGACCGTACCCGCCGTTAACCAAATACCTGGATCACCACCGCGTAACCATTCCCTAAATGTCAATCTTTTGCGTTCCATAAATTCTATAAACTCGAGTACTTTTCTCTTAAGCGTTGGCGTACAACTTCGGCTATCGTGTTAACAATGAAAGTCACAAGAAATAACACAAGTGCCGCTAGGAATAAAATTCTATAGTGAGTGCTCGCTACTTCGGCTTCAGGCATTTCTACTGCTATATTAGCTGAAAGCGCCCTAAACCCTTCAAAGATATTAAGGTCCATAATAGGGGTATTACCAGTCGCCATTAACACTATCATTGTCTCACCAACTGCGCGTCCCATACCGATCATAATTGCCGAAAATATGCCTGGACTAGCGGTAAGCAGAACTACCCGTAACGCCGTTTGCCAAGTCGTCGCACCAAGTGCCAAAGAGCCCATGGTTAACGATCTCGGTACGCCGAAGACTGCGTCCTCGCTGATAGAAAAAATTGTCGGTATTACCGCGAAACCTATTGCCATACCAACCACCAACGAGTTCCTCTGGTCGTAGGTTATTCCCATTTCGGTACTCATCCAATGAGTTAAGCTACCGTTGAAAAATGTAACCTGAATAAAATCTCCCATTATCAGGCTCAGCCACGCTGCTAAACCTAAAACTGGCACCAAAAAAAGCGCCTCCCATCCCTCTAGATTAAATCTCTTCCATGACTTTGGAATTCGGTTCCACAAATATGCCGCCAAGATAACTAGTAATGGCATTACTAACAACGCCAATGTGAAACCAGGGAGTTTTTCTTCTAAAAGTGGCGCGAGCCAGAGACCCGCCAAAAAACCTAAAATAACTGTTGGTAGAGCAGCCATAATTTCAAGGGACGGCTTAACTACTGCACGCATTCGGGGAGTCATAAAATAAGCGGTATATATCGCGCCTAAAACAGCTAGCGGTATGGCAAACAACATAGAATAAAAAGTCGCTTTTAGCGTACCGTATGCGAGGGGAGTTAGGCTAAATTTAGGCTCAAAATCATTATTTGAAGCCGAAGACTGCCATATAAACAGTGGTTCTTGGCGACTCTCGTACCACACACTATTCCATAAAGCACTGAAAGATACTTCGGGATGTTCGTTGTATACCTCAAATATACCAATCTTACGGTCTGGCAGACCGAAAATAACCGCGTCAGCCCGAGGGGACATAGACATAAAACTAGCTACTAAGCCATCGCGTGCCCCAAAATACACCCTTTGCTCAGCCGTAGCATGATAAATGGCGAAATTACCTGCGGAATCACCTACCGCAAACCCTTTACGATCATACTCAGCAGCGATCGTGGTAACGCTGCCTTCCATAGGGGCAAATTCCCTTATTCTAACTAAAGAATATATATTGTCCTTATCTCTCACCGGAAACCACTGAGAAAGATTCCCGGCGCTGTCTCCAATGATTATCGAGAGCCCGCCACTTAGAAACTCAAAAGTAGTTACTTTCGCCTCACCGGTGGCGGCTTTTACTCGGTCTATTAAGCTAGGAGCAGTCTTATCGGTGACATCATACAGTTCCAACGTCCCATCCGAAAAGAGTACGTACAAATTCCTTTGCTCTACGTCCACAGCCACCTGTGAAATCGTCTTGCCTTCAAAATTTAAGTTAGAGCGCTCTATACTAACGTTAGCCTCCTCCTCAAAAAAAGAAGACTCTACGGAAAGGCCCAAAATACTAACATCCGCGTCTGACGACACAGTCACAATAGTAGTCTCATCCTCAACGGACTGACCGGCGATCAACCTTATTGGAGCGAAATTGTCATCCGCCAATACTGGGTCAAACAAGTTTGTCATTTTAGGGGTAATCTTTCTTAAGTCGTTAGGATAACTTATCGCGTAATCTGGCCTTAATACGTGCGCATATCCATTACTTGTGCCTAACAATAGAACTCGGCTTCTCAGATCACCTCTCGCAAAAGCGGTCAAAGAAGATGTATTTTCAGACAAAATCTTACCCGTTAGCAGGTTATCTCCCGAGCTCGTATCGAAAAATTCATAACCCGAACTGGATTTAACTTTGAGACCAATCTCGGCGTACTCTTCTAAAGCCAAATACAAAATATCATCGCTAGACTCATGAGCGTAATATTTGGCATCGCCGACCTTTGCTTCGGTAAACAAAGGGAAAACTGAATAAAACAAGAATACAAATATCAACGTTATCGCCGCTATGACGGCAACTCCGCCTAATCCCATTACAAAAGAGAAAATGCGATCTTTGAGCAATCGAAATTTTTCAAAACGACGATTCTCTTCAGTTATTAACAGAGAATTTTGCACAATAATTTAAACTTATCTCCGCCATTCAGTCATGTAGTGAGTAGACCAATACTGATGTTACCCGCTAAATGTTAAGAAATTATGTCGCGGTATACGCCATTGCCTATATCTCAAAGATAATATTACAGTTATGTGACAGTTATGTGACAAATAAGGTGAGTCCTAAACTCACTTCAACGCGGCGATATAGGCTATCCAAGCAAGGTCAGGATCTATCTGCCTTACCGGCACCATTTCCTCTGATGCGTCGTCATCTCCTGGCTGGGCGTATACCCGAACGTCAGAAAAACCGCTCTCTAACAATACTTCCTGAATCTCAGGAAGACTCCATAACCGCCAGTCATATGAAAAAGCTTTTTGAATTTTTGAGCGATCCGGAAATTGGAAATGAATGTAACACTGAAAATCCCCTGTAACTGCATTATAGCTCGCTTGGTCCCAAATATATTTAAAATCACCAATATCGGTCTTCTCTTTGGTCACCCGGTAACTATCGCTACCGCCGAAGCAATCTAAAAAGAAAACTCCGTCGGACGATAAATTTTTCAAGGCTTGCTTAAAATATTTTTTCAAAGTGCTTCTTTGCTTGAAAATCCAGTAACTAAAGTTCATCGCTAAAATAATATCTTGTCCTAACGAACTTTGAGTCAGCACATTTTCACAAACCAATTTAACGCGCTTCTTCTGAGCTGCTTGTAAATTAGATATATGACGGTCAGTCCCCCAGGTCATCACATCATTGTCTAAGTCGACTCCTATCGCCTGATTACTACTTCGTCTAGTAACCCATTCGCTGCAAACTTGAGCACTACCACAGAAATCTTCCTTTAAAAAACGAGCTTTTCGTCCCCGCAGCGACTCAAACTCATCATCGACAAAATCAACTTCCGCTTCAGCGCATTGCACCGCTAATTCATATAATTCGTGCCGATCCGCACTGCTTGCCAGTGTCTTCTTTTTTACGCGTCTTTTTGGTTTTTCTTCGATGTTTCTCATTCGTTATCTGCCAGTAGCTCACATCTACTTTTTAATTCAGTTAAATTATAGTCCATTAAGAAAATATTATACGTGTATAATCCCGCAGAATTTTACGATACTTCGAGAGCTAAATGAGTAAAAACCCTATAAAGTCACTAGACCCCATTTCCGCACACAAGTTCTTAAACCAAAACAATAATGCAGTACTTGTGGATGTAAGGTGCAAAATCGAATACGAATATATCGGACATCCATTAGATGCGATTAATATAGTTTGGAAAAAATACCCAGGTTGGAAAATAAATGTAACCTTCGCTGCAGAGGTCGATCTTGCGGTCTCAAATCTACGCAAATCTGCAAAGAAGACACCTATCTTACTTATCTGCCGAAGCGGTGCTAGGTCTAGGGACGCAGCCGAATGTCTCTCTGAGAACCATTACGAAGAGCTTTACAATGTGGAGGAGGGCTTTGAGGGGGATAAAAATAGTGAAGGCCGACGAAGCTCTACCAACGGCTGGCGCTTTCATGGCTTACCATGGATTCAAGACTAAATTTAAATCAACTGTAACTAATACATTCCGGCAAAATCATATATGTCCACTAAAAATCTCAGAAATCTTGCAATTGTTGCTCACGTCGATCACGGCAAAACAACGCTACTAGACGAGCTGCTGAAACAAACTGGAACACTAGATTCTAGAAAAAATGCCGACGATACTCGCGTAATGGACAGCAACGCGATAGAACAGGAAAGAGGGATAACAATTCTAGCGAAAAATACGTCTCTGAGTTGGAATGACTTCCGCATCAATATCGTGGATACGCCAGGGCATGCTGACTTTGGAGGGGAGGTCGAAAGGATTCTGTCGATGGTAGACTCCGTACTCTTATTAGTTGATGCGGTAGACGGCCCTATGCCCCAGACTCGATTCGTCACAGAAAAAGCCTTCAAACATGGATTAAAGCCCTTAGTAGTTATAAACAAGTGCGATAGGGAAGGAGCGAGGCCAAGTTGGGTTCTAGATCAAACCTTTGATTTATTCGACAGACTTGGAGCAAGTGACGAACAATTAGACTTTCCTGTCATTTATGCTTCAGCAATCAAAGGCTACGCTAAAACTGAAGAAACAGGGACCGAAACAAATATGGAGGCCTTATTTCAGGCTATTGTGGAACACATCCCCGCACCGACTGTCGATTTATCCGGCCCTCTACAAATGCAAATTAGCTCGTTAGACTATTCTAGCTATGTTGGAGCAATTGGTATCGGTAAAGTTAATCGAGGAAGTATTAGTCCTAATCAGTCAATCGTTATAATTGACAGAGATGGACAATCACGTAAGGGCAAAGTACTTGAAGTTTTAGGTTTCCAAGGACTGGAACGAGAAGCGAGAGATCACGCTGACGCGGGCGATATAGTTGCAATTACCGGAATAGATAATTTACGTATCTCTGACACCTTTTGCGATCC
>Ga0222716_10004360_pt1 | contig 11112 bp, 11 predicted proteins | sample C33_13DmetaG_FD_165044 | JGI IMG/M metagenome (GOLD analysis project Ga0222716, IMG submission 165044) | Estuarine water microbial communities from San Francisco Bay, California, United States - C33_13D | ecosystem: Environmental > Aquatic > Marine > Unclassified | place: USA: California... | reverse complement strand
GAAGAGTTAGAAAGATTCGATCCACTCATTAATGATGTCCTCAAGAATGAATAGAGGCACAATACCTTGATCAAGAACAATTGTATGAAATTTCTTAATATCAAATTTATCACCTAGTGCATCTTTTGCTTTTTCTCTTAATTCTAATATTTTAAGCATACCCATTTTGTAGCTTGTCGCTTGACCAGGCCAGACAATATAACGCTCAATTTCAACTCTTACTTCGGTATCAGACATACCAGTGGTTGATTTCATATATTCCATGGCTTCTTCTCTGGTCCATTTCTTAAAATGCATACCAGTATCAACAACCAGTCTATTAGCTCTAAACATTTCGCTTTGTAAAACACCTAGCTCATCATATAGATTTTTAGTCATTCCAACCTCAACAGCTAATTGCTCTGAATACAAAGCCCAACCTTCAGTAAAAGCTGAAGTCCTATATCCCATCTTCCTGTATAACGTGAGGTCTTCATTTTCTTGGTTTAAGGCAATTTGAAAATGATGACCTGGAACAGCTTCGTGGAATGTAAGGGTTCTCATGCCGAATGTCGGCGTCTGCTTGATGTCATATAAATTTGCATAAAAAACACCTGGACGCGATCCATCCAGACTGGGGGCTTGATAATATCCTCCAGCAGCTGTTTTTTCTGAATATTCAGGAACAGCCCTAACTTCAACTGGGCTAACTGGAAATCTTTCGAAATAGGGTCTCACATCTTCTTCTGCCTCTTTAACCATTTGATTGTAATCTGCAATTACGATTTCTTTTCGATCAGGAGTATCGGCATAGAGAAATTCTGGATTTTCATTTAAATCATTCATCATTTCACCTATCGGCTTATTGACCTCATAACCCAATAAAATAAAAATTTCTTTCATTCGGTTACCAATTCTTTCAACCTCTGCGAGACCAATTTGATGAATTTCTTCAGCGGTATAATCAGTTGTGGTGTATGACCTTAGACGAGATGCATAAAAATCATCACCATTTGGCAGAGACCAAACACCATGATGCTGATTTGCCAGATCATAGTTGCTTTCCATGTATTGAAGAATTGATTTATATCCTGGTTTCACATCAGACTGAATAACCTCACTCAACTCATTAAATAAAGCTTGTTTTTTCTCTTTTGAGATCTCTAACTCATTTACTTTTCTGATAAATACCTGCATCAATGGATTATTATTATCTGTGTAAGCCAATAATTCTTTCAACTGCCTGATGACGTGATCAAATACAAATTTAGGAGCAAAGATACCTAATTTTTTTTGTTCCTCTAACCAAATCAAATCAGAATTCATAGAATCATCAAAGAGTCTGACTCTTTTAATATAATCTGTGGCTTCTCTATAATTGCGTATGGGATGCGTATCTGTCATAAACTCAACGCCGTTGAGGTGATTGCCGCTGATTTGATTGAATGGATAGGAATGAAATCTAAAGTTCTCATATCTATCAATGCTGTTTTCTGTATCAAAAATAGCTATCTTTTGAGTAACCCTTTGCACATCAGTTAAATTTTGTGGGTTATATTTTTTAAGCATCTCAAGGTGTTTAATTGTATCTAGGTGATCTTTCTCACTATCTTCCAGGCTATCAATACTTAACTTTTGATTATGTTTTAAGATTGCATTGAAGGGATCAAAAATTCCTATGTAAGTCATAAATTCCGGTGAATCTAACAAGCTTACTGTAAGCTCTTTGGCTAGATAATGATCTATTGAATAAGGTTTCATTAAAAATAAATTTACCAAATACAGCGATACAACAGCTAAGCCGCTTAACACTATATAACCAACGTACTTTAATAATTTTTTCATAATCGTTTATTCCTAATGTAGTATGTTAATTTTAACATTTAACAAATGAATAAGCATGAAGAATCCATTTCATTTAGCTATTCCCGTCAATGATTTAGCAAAAGCAGCCGATTTTTATGAAAACATACTTGGATGCGATAGAGGTAGAGAGAGTGATTCATGGATTGATTTTAATTTATTTGGTCATCAGCTTGTTTGTCATTATGTGCAGGAATCTAATATAAAAAATATAAATCCAGTCGATGGCGATGCAGTGCCAGTTCCTCATTTTGGAGTCATACTTGACTTTGATCAGTTTGATAGCTTGGCCCATAAGCTCAAGACCAAAAAACAAAGTTTTATCATAGAGCCTAAGATCCGATTTGCCGGCAAGCCAGGAGAGCAGAGAACCATGTTTCTTCAAGACCCATGTGGAAACGCATTGGAATTCAAAGCTTTTAAAAGTTTAAACAGTATTTTTGTATCCTAGACTTCTTGCGATTCTAGGTTGAGAACAATGATACGGTGATAGAGATCTATAAAAGGTGGATGTCTTTTTAAACATAGACTCTTTTATCAACCAGTCTCCAGAATTATTTTTTACATACAAGTCTTTGTAAGTTCCTTGAATGTTTAAAGTGAATTTTTTCTTTGTATCTATCAAACTATAGGACATGGCCCAAAATCCATTTGCTTCATTGTTTGATAACAAGCCAATAACTGGATTTTTACCTAAATGATTTTCAATTAGATGATCGTGACACGAGTTAATTTGATATTTCTCAACCATATCCTGGGCTGAATGAAAGATACCAAAATCTTCAAAATCTATCTCAACCTTATCAGTATGGAAGCACTTAAGCACAGCTATTGGTTTTTTTGTATCACAAGCTTTCCAATACTTAAATTTAAGGTCCTTAATAGCACTGATAGCTTCCAGTGACTCAATTCGTTTGCTTACATCCATCATATTTTTCATCTAAACAGTATTTTGATTTATTACTCATTCAGATCCAATAGTTGACTTAATCTTATTAATGTTATTAAATACTGTATAAATATACAGTATAGGTAATAAATATGAATAACATAGTACATTTAAACACTTTAGATCCAATATTTAATGAGTATGAGGCATTTGTTGACAAGGATGCAGGCTTGAAAACAATTGCATTCAAATATTTCGGTGCAGATATCCAAAAAGCTTTAGTTTATCTTGATTTAAACAATGTAGATGAATCTTCAAAAGATGAGGATTTTGCTCTTAGTCTGGTTGAAAATAAAGAGTACTATCAACCTGAATTACTGCACTAGCACTAGTTTATTTTTTAGAATAATTGCCCTTTAATTCTAGGCTTTTATATATATAATTTTAATTAGAAGTCGTATAAATAAATTACTAAGGGGATTTATTTATGCTTGTTTTAATACCCTTGCGCAGGAGGTGATCTTATTAGTATTTATAATAAATTAGGAAACGGAGGGTTCGCCTTTTGACAAGAGGTGAAACTCTGAATCCGCCTATCAGACTTATCTAACTCTGATAGTTAGAAGCCTCTCTCGAGAGGCTTCTTTTTTTTAACAAATCTAATTTATTGCCCTAAACTTTCTCTATTAGTTTAAAATTCATCAACTTTTTATAACCCTATCAATTTCATGGAAACTAAAGATTGGTTCTTGCTTACATTACTTGCTGCCATATGGGGCAGCGCCTTCATGTTTATCAAAATTTCCGCCGTTGATTTTGGACCAATTTTATTGGTAACTTTAAGACTCTTAATTGCTGGATTAGTTTTTATGCCATTATTGTTAAGGAAAAAATATAGGCTTCTTTTTAAATCTCACTTGCCTGGTATTCTAATTATTGCTGTTATTAGTAATGCGTTGCCTTTTAGTCTTTTTGCATTTGCATCACTTGGGGCAACATCAAACATGCTTGGCATTCTAAATGGAACAACTGCTTTTTTAACAACTGTTATTGCTTATTTTTGGTTAAACGAATCTATATCAGCAAAACAAATCATTGGCTTATGTCTTGGTTTTTTTGGAGTTATTATTTTGGTAAATCCTGCGAATGGATCTAGCACCATCATGGCGAGCATGTGCGCTCTTGTGGGCTCCCTTTGTTATGCGTTTAATGGAAATTATCTTCAAAAATATCACACCCATTCAAATAAAAAAGTACTTATAGGATGGTCTATGCTTTTTGGCGGCTTGTTGATGACTCCTATAGCAGCTTTTAATCTGCCTGACAGTCTTCCAAATTTAAATTCATTTTTTGCGCTGTTATGGCTTTCAGTAGTATCAACTGGAATAGGTTACCTTGGTTATATAAGATTGATAGATAGAATAGGTGCTGTAAAAACATCCACTCTTACATATTTACTTCCAGTCTTTAGTATTTTATGGGGTGCCATTTTTCTGCAAGAGCAAATAACTTTAATTATCTTTGGTGGTTTTCTTTTTGTTATGATGGGAATGTACTTTGCTAACACTCAATCAACCCCAAAAATTAAAAATTAATATGAGTTATACAGAAGAATTACTTACAAAGGCAGACGAAGTTATTCCAAGAGTCACTTTTGAAGACTATAAGAGTGATATAAATGAAAAAATAATGATAGACGTTCGTCAATTCGAAGAATTACAAGCATCTGGTACAGTTCAGGGATCAATTCATGTCCCTAAAGGTGTCATAGAATTTAGATTGAATAACAATGATGATATTTCATTTGATACTTCAGTTTATGTTTTTTGTGCCGTGGGAGTTAGGTCAGCAATAGCTGGATATAATTTAAAAAAAGTGGGTTATAAAAAAGTTTTTAATTTAGTAGGATTTCAAGATATCCTTGAGCAAGGAGCTGAGAAACAGTCTTTAATTTAATACAGGAGTAGTGCACATGTTTAGTCATATTATGGTTGGAGCAAATGATATTGAGGCATCAAAAGTTTTCTATGATGCAGTTTTAGGTACTCTAGGTTGCAAACCCGGAATATTATCAGTTAACCCAACTGGTCAAACAAGATACCTATACATTCATGATGGGAATATGTTTATTGTTTCAGAGCCAATCAATGATGAGCCATCAACAATTGGTAACGGTAGCACTATTGGTTTTTTGGTTCCGGACGAAGAGACTGGGAATGCCTGGCATCAAGCAGGCATAGACAATGGAGGTGAAACTTGTGAAGGCCCTCCAGGCATAAGAGATGTTAAAAAGCTTATGGGAACAAATATGTATCTTGCATATCTTAGAGATCCATCAGGAAATAAGATTTGCGCTTTAAAAAGAATGGATTAGTAACCAGATGCTTGACCATCTTTTCTGGTTTCTGAGGCGCCATAGTACACTCCATCTTTTAGCATGATGGCTTGATAGCCGCCAAAAATACCTTTCTCATATTTTATGTTGTGACCTTTTTTTGCTAATTGCTTTTCAATCTCATCACCAAATCCACTTTCAATGCTAAGCGTTCCACCATCTTTCATTATCTCATCTGTTGGTTGGGAAGATCCGCTGTGAACAATTCTTGGTGCATCACCGGCTTCTTGAAGATTTAAACCAAAATCAATCATATTTATGATGATCTGAGCATGAGCTTGCGGTTGAGTTGCTCCTCCCATTACACCAAAGCTCATAAAAGGCTTACCATCTTTGGTAACAAATGCTGGAATGATTGTATGAAATGGTCTCTTACCACCTTTAAGTGAATTTTTATGATTCTTGTCCAAACTAAAAAGTTCACCCCTGTCTTGCAGCATAAACCCTAATCCTGGAGGGACCATCCCAGAGCCCATGCCTCGATAATTACTTTGAATGAGCGAGATCATATTTCCATATTGATCGGCAGCTGTTAAATAAATGGTATCTCCATTTTTTAGAATTCCAGCCTCATCAGTCTTAGCAACATTGTTAGTATCAATTAGTTTGATTCGTTCTTTTGCATATGATTTAGAGATGAGTTTTTCAACGGGTATATTTTCAAATAACGGATCAGCGTAATATTTTGCTCTATCAGCAAAAGCGAGTTTCTTTGCTTCTGTAAATAGATGAATATATTCAGCGCTAAATAGACCTAATGATTTAAGATCATAATTTTCTAACATGTTTAAAATTTGTAAGGCTGCAATGCCTTGTCCGTTTGGAGGTAACTCCCAAACTTCATAACCTCGATAATTTGATGAGACAGGTGGGGTCCATTCTGAATGAAAGGAAGCTAAATCATGATATGTTAAAAAGCCTCCTTGGGATTGAATAAAATCTGCCATCGTTTGAGCAATCGGACCCTCATAAAATCCAGCTCTGCCCTTTGATGCAATTACTTCCAAAGTTTTTGCTAGTTGTGGATTCTTAAAAATTTCACCTTTTTTGGGCATGCGACCATTTTTAACCCAGACATCATTAAAATTGGGGTAATTTTCAAAACGTTTTTGAGATCGATCTAGATAATAGGCAATGGTCTCTGTAACTGGAAAGCCTGACTTAGCATATTCAATGGTTGGTTCAAACAATAATTCAAAATCCATTTTGCCAAATTTTTCATGCAACTTAACCCATCCATCTACAGCACCCGGAACAGTTACCGGAAGAGGTCCATAGGATGGAATTTTTTTTAATCCCTGTTCAACAAAGTAATCGATTGTAATATTTTTTGGAGCAGGCCCGCTTGCATTCAATCCATGTAATTGTTGTGTTTTTGCATCCCAAACAATTGCAAACAGGTCACCGCCTATGCCATTACCAGTTGGCTCCATAAGGCCCAAAGCAATATTTGCAGCTATTGCGGCATCTATAGCAGTGCCTCCTTGTTTTAAGATATCTAAACCTATTTGAGTTGCTAGGGGATGGCTTGTTGCAACCATACCATTTTGTCCAATGACTTCAGATCGACTTGCAAACGCCTCGCCAGTAATTCTGTCATACCCATTCAGCGTCATAGCAAACCCCCCAAATGCAACAATTAATATGTAATGTTTTAATTTTAAACACTTCTTGATGATTTTATTATTCATGCCTAAGATATTAACTCACATATTAAACCGGAGTAAAAAATAATGATGAATTTAAAAAAACTATTTACCGTTACGGCCATTACCTTACCTATGTCCATTGTAGCTTTTGAGGTTACTGGCAATCATTTTAAGGATACCTTTAAAATTACATCAGTTACAGTTCATGAAGATGGTACATCTTTTAATGCAGAAAGTGATTCCGCAGGGCAATATGGAAAAGTTTATTTAACTTACAACTTAAAATCTTCTAGTAATGATAGAAATTCTGGTACTTGGCTTGGTTATGGAAGAGGTATTAGTCCTGAGGGTAATTTAGCTGTAGGAAATCTAATGGGTGTTTGGACAAGAGATGGATCTATGATCTCTATCAAGTCGCTTGATGAGGTTACTGATGGAATTAACTACATGCAGGGAACCATGAACCTTATATCTGGTGAAATTAAAGTAGAAGTATACAAGGTCGACTAACTTAATTTATATATTATAAAAGCCACTTTTTGAAGTGGCTTTTTTATTGGCACGCCCGGAGAGATTCGAACTCCCGACCCCTTGGTTCGAAGCCAAGTACTCTATCCAGCTGAGCTACGGGCGCATAATTTTTGCAGTAATTATAAGAGGATTAGATGTGGTTTTGCTAAAAACCTTTTATTGATAATATTTATTAAATTATCACAGGCATCTGTCCCAGGCAAATCAAAGCTCTAATACCAAATTGCAAAGAAGATCCTATATGAGCTTTAAGAATTAATTATAGAATTTTTTATAATTTAAAAATAAAGCATTAAAGGGAAGAGGGCGATAACATAAACCATTGTTATTACCCTCAACCTCTCTAAGTAATTTTTTAAATTGGGCGTCTTAGATATATTTGACTGGCTCCATCTTGAGTTACCAGTTCCCAGCCTTCCTGACCAAGTTTATTTAATTCAATCATAGACATCTCATACTTCCAATGGACTGCATCTTTATATTCAATCTTAAATGCTTCGGTTTCCTCATTAGAGTAACCCATTGCTGTTGAATTGCTGTGATCAACAATTTTATATTCCCATTTAGTCATTTTTTCATCTCCTGCCGGATGGCAATAAGATGCGTTCCTTCAGTATTATTACTTACTTCCGTCCCAAGAAAAGGATGAACGATGCCTTATATTAAACAAATATAGGGCATCGAAGTCAATCTATATATTATAAATCTAATGTGAATTTGGACATATGCATCCCAAGTGAGCTGAGTATTATCTAGAAGAAAAAAAGTATTTACTTTTAAAAAAAAAGCCAGATAATGGCTTATTTTTTTTCTGGAGCTGAATTGAATTCTTTAACGATATTACAGATGATTAGCGTTTTTTTTGGGACTGTTATGGCTGCCCCCTTAATGGTTTCGAAGAAAGCAAACAAAAGAATCATTGGTTATACCGCTATGGCTATTGGATGCATAGCGGCTATACTAGTTCAAGTTTCAGCTGGTCTTTATATTTTTATATTAGCCAATTTGTATTGGGTATTAAACTCTATTATTGCAATTCGTAAAAATTCTAAGTTAAAAAAATAATACAAATCATGTTTTGTTTATTAGCAGCAGTTCTGATTGCATAGGTTCTTATTTCGAAAAGCCCAAGCAGGTTGCAGCACCGCAGTTTCTTTGTAGAGACAGCTTCATACAATTAACCATATTTACTGTTTTTTATTTTTAGAAATTAACAGTAAAGCCAAAACCTGTGCTGTCTCCACTGGTACCAAACTGGAATTGGAAACCTACATCTTCATTGAATTGACCGCCATAGCCGATGCCCACAGCCATCTCATCCTTGTTCTTAAATTCTCCATGCCCCACACCGATTGAGAAGCCTGATGCAGCATATTGAATTTGTGACAGAGCGATAGATGAAGCAATACCACTGCGATATTCATTTTGCATGAGACCAGTTAGCGTCTCTAAGCCTTCGACTCGACTGGCATTAGAGGCAGTCAAAGCAGCCAAGTTATCCAGCCTAACAATATTATTGGCAATACTGCCTGTATTCTTCATTATCGCAGCTGAATTAGTTGTTAATCCTAAGGTATTCGTCGCTATGCTATTTTTATTGGTATTAATATCTGCCGTATTCGTCGCTATGCTATTTTTATTGGTATTAATATCTGCCGTATTCGTCGCTATATTTGCCTTGTTAGTTAAAATATCAGCTGAATTATCAGCAATGCTGGCTGCATTACTCACTGTGTTGGCTGAAGCAATGTTTGTATTGGCAGCAATAGCGGCGGTATTTGTTGCTATATTTTCTGCATTAGATTCAATGCCGGGTGAGTTTGCAACCCCGCCACCTATCTCATTTACTTCAGTACCTAAAGTAATCTCAGAGATCTGATCAATGTCAGAGTTTTGTGTGCCAGTGTTAATGCCGGCATTGGCATTAATAATATTACCTGTCACATATAAATCACCGTGAATGGTGACTTGAGAGTTACCATTTTCTTTGCCTAGAATAACATTGCCCGAATTGGAGTTGAAGGCAAGTGGGGTGCCTGCACTGTTACCAAAACAAAAAAAGTTGTTAGCTACTGTGAGTGAGCCACAAGCGTTAGAACCAATAAAAACATTGTTACTACCAGAGTTCAATGCAAAGCCAGCCTGATAGCCAAACGCTAAATTAGAACTTCCAGTAGTATTGCTGAAAAGAGCTTCATAACCCCAGGCAGAGTTGCGCTCTCCAGTGGTATTGGAGTAAAGCGCCTGAAAACCCGAGGCAGAGTTGTTGTCTCCAGTGGTATTGGAGAAAAGAGCTCGAAAACCCGAGGCAGAGTTGCGCTCTCCAGTGGTATTGTAGTAAAGAGTTTGAGAACCCGAGGCAGAGTTGTAGTCACCAGTGGTATTGTTGTAAAGAGCCTCAATACCTGTGGCATCATTGAAGGTTCCAGTGGTATTGTTCCTAAGAGCTTGATAACCCGAGGCAGAGTTATAGCTTCCAGTGGTATTGGAGTAAAGAGCAAAAGCACCTGAGGCAGAGTTGCGCTCTCCAGTGGTATTGGAGTAAAGAGTAAAAGTACCTAAGGCAGAGTTGTTGTCTCCAGTGGTATTGTTCCTAAGAGCAGAAGCACCTGAGGCAGAGTTGTTCTTTCCAGTGGTATTGTTCCTAAGAGCTAGAGCACCCGAGGCAGAGTTGGAGCCTCCAGTGGTATTGGAGTAAAGAGCTTCATAACCCGAGGCAGAGTTATAGCTTCCAGTGGTATTGCTCCTAAGAGCAGAAGCACCTGAGGCAGAGTTATAGCTTCCAGTGGTATTGCTCCTAAGAGCAAAAGCACCCGAGGCAGAGTTGTAGTCACCAGTAGTATTGCTCGTAAGAGCTGAAGTACCTATGGCAGAGTTATAGCTTCCAGTGGTATTCCTGTTAAGAGCATAAGCACCCGTGGCAGAGTTGTTGCTTCCAGTGGTATTGGAGTAAAGAGCTAGAGCACCCGAGGCAGAGTTGAAGTTTCCAGTGGTATTGTAGTAAAGAGTTTGATAACCAGTGGCAGAGTTGTAGTCACCAGTGGTATTGCTCCTAAGAGCAAAAGCACCCGAGGCAGAGTTGTAGTCACCAGTGGTATTGCTCGTAAGAGCTGCAGTACCTATGGCAGAGTTATAGCTTCCAGTGGTATTGTAGTAAAGAGTTTGATAACCAGTGGCAGAGTTATAGCTTCCAGTGGTATTCCTGTTAAGAGCCTGAGAACCTGTGGCAGTATTGTAGTTTCCAGTAGTATTTCTGCTAAGAGCTGTGTATCCAGAGGCAGTATTGTTCTCGCCAGTAGTATTCTGGCTAAGTGATTGTGAACCCGAGGCAGAGTTGTAGCTTCCAGTGGTGTTAGCGTTAAGAGCATCATATCCTGAAGCATGATTGAAGCTGCCAGAGGTATTATTGTATAGAGCGCCCTGACCTAAAGCCGTGTTGTTACGGCCTGTAGTATTAGAAAAAAGAGCAAAAGCACCTGAGGCAGTATTCTTCTCGCCAGTAGTATTCGATGCTAAAGCATTCGAACCTGTTGCAGTATTCTCTTTTCCTGAGATGTTAGCTGACAAAGCATTAGAACCTATTGCGGTATTATCGTCCCCTGAAATATTAGAAAACAATGCACTTTTACCTGTTGCAGTATTGCCACTGCCAGTAGTGTTTTGTTTTAATGCATCAACACCCATAGCCGTGTTGCTGCTTCCAGTAGTGACAGAGCTTAAAGCGTTAGTACCATATGAGGTGTTACTGGCTCCTTCTGAACCTAGAGCAATGATTCCACCAGGGGCTACGGGTGCAACTGCTCCAA
>Ga0222716_10004358_pt1 | contig 11116 bp, 7 predicted proteins | sample C33_13DmetaG_FD_165044 | JGI IMG/M metagenome (GOLD analysis project Ga0222716, IMG submission 165044) | Estuarine water microbial communities from San Francisco Bay, California, United States - C33_13D | ecosystem: Environmental > Aquatic > Marine > Unclassified | place: USA: California... | reverse complement strand
ATTCCTTGATGCTGACGCATGGGTTGAGCAAACCGAACAGCACCAAAGCGATGTCATCTCGGCTTGGATCTCACACTTGCGGCGCATCGCCTACACGCCGACAGGCGGATTCTGTGTTCGAGCGCTAAATGACCACACCGCCGACAGTGGTTGGGGTGTGATCGATATCAATGGAAACCGGCGGCCAGCCTTTGCAGCGCTTCGTTCTGCCTGTCAGCCTGTCGTCATCACCATTGACGCGCTACCAGCAACCACGACAGCCAGTGGTCAAGTCTCGGTTGCAGTTCATGTTGCGAGCGACCTCCGCCATGACATCGAAGGCGCCGCTGTCGACGTCGATATCACAGGCTCTCAGTTGATCCAGAATCAACGTTTCGTCGGCACGATTGAAGCAGATGCAAGTTCGTATATCGGAACCATCACCACCATCGCTCCCGCGGATGGCAACATCGAAATCACCGCAACGTTGATCACCGACTACGGAACGTCAACGGCGAAGACCACCTCGGTGGTTATCTAAACCCTTCGAACAGCAACAGGTTGTAGGGCAACGTCTCTACGCCCGCGAAAGTTGCTTGCGGTTCTGAGTCTTTGCTTTCCGGTAATCGGAGTTCATGAGCGCGATCACGTCAATTGAAATTTCTTTCGGGCACGCAGCTTCACATTCGCCGTGGTTAGTGCATGAACCAAAGTAAGAATCCATCGTCTCCACCATGTTTTCCGCTCGGCTGAAGCGCTCAGCCTGCCCCTGCGGTAACAGGTTGAGGTGAGTGATCTTCGCAGCGGTGAAGAGGTTTGCGGCACCATTTGGGCAGGCCGCAACGCAAGCTCCGCAACCAATGCATTGGGCTGCGTCCATTGCGGCATCCGAGACCGGCTTTGGCACGGGAATGAGGTTTGCATCAGGTGCACCACCGGTTGCAGCCGTGATGTAACCGCCAGCCTCGACGACGCGATCGAATGCCGAACGATCGACCATGAGGTCTCGGATGATCGGAAATGCGCTGGCACGCCACGGCTCGATCACAATGGTGTCGCCCGATGAGAACTTACGCATGTGCAACTGGCAGGTAGCGGTGCCACGTTCTGGTCCGTGTGCTTGACCGTTGATCATCAATGAGCAAGTTCCACAAATACCTTCACGGCAGTCGTGGTCAAACACGATCGCTTCCTTGCCATCTTCGATAAGACGCTCATTCAAGATGTCGATCATTTCAAGGAATGAAGCCTCATCAGTGATCTCATCAATCATGTGGGTCTCAAACGCGCCATTTGTCGTTGGCCCGTCTTGACGCCATACCTTCAGGGTCAGATTCTTGAGAATATTTGTCACTTGTAGCTCCGTGTCTGTAAGTGGACTTCCTCGTAAGCAAGGTCTTCAACGTGGCGGTTCGGCGCCATTGGGTCACCGGTGTTTTCCCATGCGGCGACGTGAGCAAAGTTGTCGTCATCTCGGAGGGCCTCGCCGTCTTCGGTCTGGTACTCCGACCTGAAGTGGCCACCGCATGATTCCTTGCGGTCAAGGGCATCACGACACATCAACATGCCAAGTTCGAAGAAGTCTTCGACTCGACCAGCCTTCTCAAGGGTTTGGTTGAGGCCATCAGTGCCACCGGTGACACGAAGGTCTTTCTTGAACTCTTCGTAGAGGGCTGGGATTTCACCGAGGGCCTTCTCGAGCCCGGCCTCGGTTCGTTCCATGCCGCAGTAATCCCAGATGATCTTGCCGAGTTCGCGGTGGAACCAATCCGGTGACCTCGTGCCACCGATCGATGCGAACCGGTCGTAACGCTCACGAGCCTCGCTTTCGACCTTTGAGAACTCTGGATGAGTTGTGTCAGGAACCGACTTGTTAAGCCACTGAGAGAGGTAGTTCGAGATCGTGTAAGGAAGCACGAAGTAGCCATCGGAGAGGCCTTGCATCAATGCAGAGGCACCGAGACGGTTCGCTCCGTGGTCAGAGAAGTTGGCTTCGCCGGCCGCGTACAGACCTGGAATTGTGGTCATGAGTTCGTAGTCGACCCATAGACCGCCCATCGTGTAGTGCGACGCTGGGTAGATGCGCATCGGAACGTCATACGGATTTTCTCCGGTGATGCGCTCGTACATGTCGAACAAGTTGCCGTAACGCTCCGCGACGGTTTCCTTGCCAAGGCGCCCGATGGCTTCGCTGAAATCGAGATACACCCCGTTCTGCTTCGGTCCGACGCCCTGACCCGCATCGACAGCACGCTTTGCTGCTCGAGATGAAATGTCACGAGGAGCAAGGTTGCCGAAGCTCGGATAGAGCCGCTCGAGGTAATAGTCACGCTCATCTTCAGGAATGAGGTGGGGCTCACGATTGTCACCAGCAACCTTTGGCACCCATACGCGTCCATCGTTACGAAGCGACTCTGACATCAAGGTCAGCTTCGACTGGAAATCATCGCTCTGCGGGATGCAAGTCGGGTGAATCTGGGTGTAACACGGGTTTGCAAAGAATGCTCCACGCTTGTGCGCTCTCCAGGCTGCAGTCACGTTGCACGCCATTGCGTTCGTCGACAGGAAGAACGCGTTTCCGTATCCACCAGTTGCGAGCACGACCGCGTGTGCCGAATGCGATGACACCTCGCCAGTCATGAGGTCTCGAACGACAATTCCTGCTGCGCGACCTTCAATCACCACAACATCCACGAGCTCGCTGCGATTGAACAAACGAACACCGCCTTGACCAACCTGGCGAGCCAGCTGCTGGTATGCCCCGAGCAGCAGCTGCTGGCCCGTTTGACCGCGGGCGTAGAACGTCCGGCTCACTTGGGCTCCACCGAATGAACGGTTGTCGAGCATTCCGCCATACTCACGGGCGAATGGCACACCTTGAGCAACCATCTGGTCGATGATGTTCACCGATACTTCTGCGAGACGATGAACGTTCGCTTCACGTGAACGGAAGTCGCCACCCTTAATCGTGTCGTAGAACAAACGATGGACCGAGTCGCCGTCGCCGCGGTAGTTCTTGGCTGCGTTGATGCCGCCCTGAGCCGCAATCGAGTGGGCTCGACGAGGAGAATCATGAAATGTGAAGGCGTCAACTTGATAACCAAGCTCTGCAAGAGTCGCTGCCGCAGAAGCACCCGCTAGGCCTGTTCCGACGACGATGACCTTAAATTTGCGCTTATTCGCAGGGTTCACCAACTTTTCGTTGGCTTTAAAGTTTTCCCATTTATCGGCCATTGGGCCTTCTGGAATTTTTGAATCGAGAATTGAACTCATGTTGGAAGTCTCCTCAACGTGTCCTATGAAAGCGGCTGGAAGTTGATGACTCCGGCAAGAGTCATAATCGGGAATGACACATTTCCGACGACCACTGCGGCCGCAATTCCGGTTGCAATCGCTCTACGCCAGCGGTTGAACCGAGGGTTATTCCATCCCATTGACTGGAACAGGCTCCAAACACCATGGAACAAGTGAATTCCTAGTGCAATATTTGCAACGATGTAGAGCGCAGCGACTGGAACTCTCGAAAGGCTCGCATCAAGGTTTCGATAAATCGCTCCGTACTCAAATCCTGGGTTCAACCAACCCCAGGTGAGATCCGCAAGGTGCCAGGCGATGAAGAACAACACAAGAACGCCTGACCAGCGCATCGTGCGACTCGCAAAATTAGCCACCTGATAGTCACGTGCACCTTGATACTTCACCGGTCGCGCCTTGCGATTGAGCATCGTGAGCGACCATGCCGCATGCAAGTGAAGGATGATTGCGCCAATTAGAACCAGGCGTAGGCCCCAGAGGGCATAGCCATGCGGCAAGATTGGGACGAGAAGCTCGCGCAGAAACTCACCATAAACATCGATGTCGTAGGCCTGCTCGCCGTTGTGTTCGATGGCACCGAGGTAGACCTTCAGGTTGCCGACCATGTGCCCGATAATGAAGCCAACGCCGATAATCCCGGTGACCGCCATGACGTACTTCTTGCCAATGGCAGTCGAGTAGAGGTCGAGGAGGAACGGTTTACGAGGTGACGATTTCTTCATGGCGGTCCCGGAAACCGGTCCGCGCTGGAGAGTCTGCGACATGGCTCTTACGCTAGTTGCCAAGACGGGTGTTCGGCACAATCGACTGCCGCCCGCTGACCAAGTTTTTTACAAGCCAGAGCTGCTGGATACACCCTTCACGGCATGCGGACCGAACGTCGATTGGCATGAACGACACCAAAAAGCTTGCTCTAGTTCGGTGCCACAGGGACCGTGCACAAGGATGACGTCGCTTGACTTCTCCTGCGAGTACTCCTCGCTCCACCTCACCAGCGCAACCAGTGCCGGCGAGAGTGCCAATCCGGCTTCGGTGAGCCGATACTCATATCGGACTGGTTTGTCCTGGTATTTCACACGTTCAAAAATGCCAAATTTCACCAAACGGCGTAAGCGTTCGGTGAGCACGGGCCGTGCAATTCCTAGATCATCACAGAAGTCGTCGAAGCGCCGAATGCCTCGAAGTCCGGCTCGAACCAGGAGAATGGACCATCTGTCTCCAACAACACGAAGAGTTTCTTCGATTGCCGCTCCCGGTTGCTGATGACGCTCCATTACGTAGCGAAGGTACACCCTCAATCACGACCAAAACTACTGAGTTCGGATTCCGAACTCAGTATCGCTACAGTTAAGGAATGAATCCTGTCACCGTGACCCTCTCGCAAGGGGGCGCTTCCACCCATGATCTCAGCGCTACCGCTGCTGACCTCATGACTGAGGACTACAACTCTCTCCTTGCTGCAGCCTCCGCTAAACGAGACGCTGCGTTCGGCTCGCGGATCACATACTCGCCGAAGGTCTTTATTCCCCTCACCATGCTGTGCCGAGATGCATGTGGATATTGCACATTCGCTCAACCGCCAGCACGCCTCGAGCAACCGTTTCTCTCGCCCGAAGATGTCCTCGCCATTGCAAAACAGGGCGCAAAACACGGCTGCCACGAAGCGCTCTTCACACTCGGAGAGGCCCCCGAGGATCGTTACGAAGTGGCTCAACAATGGCTGAGCGATCACGGCTACGACTCAACAATCCACTATCTGCACGACATGGCACAACTTGTCCTCGATGAGACAGGACTTCTCCCCCACGCAAATGCGGGAGCAATTTCGCGAGCCGAACTAGAACTTCTCCGTCGAGTATCACCCAGCCAAGGAATGATGGTTGAAACGTTGCGCGGGGACCTTGCCTGTCATCGAGGCGCACCAGATAAGACGCCTGAACGTCGCCTCGCCACTCTCGAAGCGGCTGGTGAACTCGCTATCCCATTCACCACGGGAATTCTCGTTGGCATAGGTGAAACTCGAGTCGACCGTCTCGCCGCTCTCGAAGCCATTGCCGCATCGCATCAACGCCATGGCCACGTTCAAGAAGTCATTATTCAGAACTTTCTTCCAAAGCCAGGCACTGGGATGCGAAATGAACCGCCATGCCCGACCGACGAGTACCTCTGGACAATCGCCGCAGCACGAGCGCTGCTTCCGGCAGACATACATCTTCAGGCTCCACCAAATCTCTCTGACGACATCGGCCAGCTCATCGACGCAGGAATCGATGATTGGGGTGGTGTCTCGCCGGTCACCTCTGACCATGTGAACCCCGAACGACCATGGCCAGAACTAGATCGCCTGCGGTCGATTACAGAAGAACGCGGCTACGCGCTTGCACCCCGACTCACCGCCCATCCCGAATTCGTGCTCAACCCAACTAAATGGGTCGACAGCGGCTTGAGATTCGCCCTTCTTGACCGCTCAGACGCCGAGGGTCTTGGTCGTGATGATCCAGGTGCAATCTGGCCCGAAAAGACAACTGCCGCCGACGTCGTTCACGATGGAGCCGAAGTTGTTCTCATTGGGCACCGATCCACCGCATGGTACGCAGGAGCAACAAATCCCCCGACCACCCTGATCCCTGGTCGCTCGTCAACCTCGGTAAATTCTCCGATTCAACGAGTGCTCGATGCCGTCGCTGCAGGAGAACAACTCACCGAGAACGACATCGTCACATTGTTCTCAGCACGAGGACCAGAAGTCAATGCAATTGCCGAGGTTGCTGATCAACTTCGCCATGAGGCGGTTGGCGACACTGTGACATGGGTACATAACCGAAACATCAACTACACCAACGTCTGCACGTTTAAGTGCCGATTCTGTGGCTTCTCCAAAGGCCCGATGTCACTCAATCTTCGAGGCACTCCTTACCTACTTACTCTCGATGACATTGCAGAGCGCGCCGGCGAAGCTGAAAAGCTCGGCGCTACCGAAGTCACTCTTCAGGGTGGAATTCATCCCGACTTCGATGGCGACTACTACATCGATGTCACCCATGCAGTTCGAAATGCAGCACCATCCATTCATGTGCACGGATTCACAGCACTCGAAATTACTGAAGGTGCCAAACGACTGGGTGAAGACCTTGTCACATATCTCGGCCGTTTAAAAGAAGCCGGCCTCTCATCACTTCCAGGTACAGCTGCAGAAATCCTTGACGACGCCGTTCGAGCCGAACTGTGCCCTGACAAGATCACGACTGCCGAATGGCTCGACTGCCACGCAGCGGCGCATGAAGTCGGACTTGGGTCCAACATCACGATGATGTTCGGCTCGATTGAGAACCCTCGGTCGTGGGCAAAACACTTCATCGTGACCCGAGACCTGCAGGCAGTAACTGGAGGATTCACCGAATTTGTTGGATTGCCATTCGTTCACATGGCATCGCCGATCTACCTTCAGCGAAAAGCGCGACGTGGACCGACGTTTAGAGAAACGCTCCTCGTCCACGCAATCGCAAGAATCGTGTACCGAGGTCTTATTGACAACATCCAGTTGTCATGGGTGAAACTGGGCGAACATGCGAGCCGCCAGTTACTGCAAGCTGGCTGTAACGACCTCGGTGGCACGCTGATGGACGAAAACATCTCGAGAGCTGCAGGTGCCGCTCATGGTCAGGGAATGACGGCACATGACTTCTCGCACCTCATCGAACCCCTCGGGCGGCGACTCGCCGAGCGGACCACCTCATATGGTCGGGCCGATCAACCGAGCACCAAAAAAGAAGCATCTGTGTCGTAAGGGCCTAAACCGCCTAACATCTTCTCGTTACATTTTGGTCGTCCGTTAGGAGTCGGCCAGCAAGGCCCTACAGGAGGCACTTTCACCGTGGATATGATCCCCTACCTCGCCGCGGCTTCGGCAATCGCCGCTCTTGCGCTAGCGGCGTTTTTCTATAAAGCCGTTGCGGCAGCATCGCCTGGCGATGACCGCATGGTCTTCTTGATGACCGAAATCCAAAAGGGCGCGCGAGCGTTCCTCTATAAGGAGTACTCCTGGGTTGCAATCTTCGTTGTTGCGCTCGCAATTGTGCTCGCAATTGTGATTGCCCCATTGGCAGCAGTGTCCTACGTTCTTGGCGCATTGCTCTCAGCCGGCGCCGGTTACATCGGTATGACCGTTGCAACCATGGCGAACGCTCGAACAGCAGAGGCAGCGAAGTCTGGCGCAGGCAAAGCACTGCCGGTGGCCTTCCGCGGTGGTGCCGTCATGGGCTTCACGGTTGCTGGTCTCGCACTTCTCGGCCTGATGTTCACCTACCTGTTGTTCGTCGTATGGCTTGAGGTAGATCAAGCGTTCGAGATCGTTACTGCCTTCGGACTTGGTGGATCCTCAATTGCTCTGTTCAGCCGCGTTGGTGGCGGTATCTACACCAAAGCTGCTGACGTCGGTGCCGACCTCGTTGGCAAAGTTGAAGCCGGTATCCCTGAAGATGACCCTCGTAACCCCGCAACGATTGCCGACAACGTCGGCGACAACGTCGGCGACGTTGCCGGTATGGGCGCCGACCTGTTCGAGTCGTACGCCGGCTCGATCATTGCTCCAATTTCGCTGATCGCCTTTGCTGGCGCAGGCGGGCTTACTGCAGCAGGCATCAAGACCGATCAGACCCAATTTGTGTCGTACCTGATGTTCCCGATCGCAATTGCGTTCGTTGGAATGGTCGCTTCGATTATCGGATCGTTCTTCGTGAAATCCGGAGACTCCACCGACAGCCACGCACTGTCACGGGCCCTGCATCGCGGAACCAACATTGCGATGGGTCTCACGATCATTGCCACCGTCGTCGCTGCATACATGATCTTCGACGTCGAGAAGCCGTGGGGTATTGCGGTTTCAGTTATCGGTGGTCTCATCGTCGGTTGGGCTCTCGGCAAGACCGCTGAGTACTACACCTCAGATGCGTACGCTCCAGTCAAGAAGATTGCAACCCAGTCAGAGACCGGACCCGCAACCACTGTCCTCTCGGGAATCTCCACCGGAATGGTTTCGGTAGCTTCATCGGTCATCCTCATTCTCATCGGTGTGCTCGTCGCATGGTGGGGTGGCGATATGTCATTTGGCGAGACCGAAATTCCGGGTGGCATCTACGGAATCGCCGTTGCTGCAATCGGCATGCTCGCAACCACTGGCGTAGTGGTGTCTGTTGACGCCTATGGCCCAATCTCAGACAATGCCGGCGGTATCGCCGAAATGGCTCACCTCGACCCATCAGTGCGTAAGGTCACCGATGCTCTCGACAGCCTGGGCAATACCACCGCTGCGATTGCTAAGGGCTTCGCCGTTGGTTCAGCGGCACTCACTGCTCTGGCGCTCTTCAAGAGCTTCGAATATGCAATCGCTGCTGCGGGTGGTTCACTCGACCTCAACATTGGCGAAGTTGATGCATTCGTCGGACTCTTCCTCGGAGCCGGACTTCCCTTCCTCTTTGCAGCACTTACCATCGATGCCGTTGGCCGTGCAGCAAACAAGATGATTGAAGAAGTACGCCGACAGTTCCGCGAGATCCCTGGTCTCCGGGAAGGCAAAGAAGGTGTCATTCCTGACTCGGCGCGCTGTGTTGCGATTTCGACTGAAGCATCGCTCCGCGAGATGCTCATTCCTGGCGCACTTGCAGTCGTCGTTCCACTCGTTACTGGATTCATCTCGGTCAACGCACTCGGCGCAATGCTTGCTGGCGTTCTCGTGAGCGGATTCTCGATTGCGATCTACATGGCAAATGCTGGCGGCGCATGGGACAACGCAAAGAAGTACATCGAAGCCGGTAGCCATGGTGGCAAGGGTTCAGATGCCCACAAGGCTGCCGTCGTTGGCGACACTGTCGGCGACCCGTTCAAGGACACCTCAGGTCCTGCGATGAACATTCTCATCAAGGTGATGACGATTGTCGCCTTGGTGTTTGCAAGCGCTTTCGTCTGATCCTGATCAGACGTGTAGAACTGTTGGTGGCGGTGGGGTTAACCCCACCGCCACTTTCGTTTTCAGCGACCATCTCAGCATTACGCGTGCTCTAGTTCTCAGTCGCGACGAAATCGATGATTTGCTCAACAGCACCAACGAGTGATGGCTCAAGGTCAGCAAACGACTTCACCGAGTTACGCAACTTCGGCCAGAAGCCTTCGAGCTCAACCCCAATCGCGTCACAAAGCCCCTGCTTCCATGGAATACCCATCGGCACATCTGGCCATGATTCGAGGCCGATCGTTCGAGGACGAATCCCCGCCCACACATCAACAAATGGATGGCCGGTAATCAGTACATGGTCATTGAGCACCGAATCGGCGATCCGCTGCTCTTTAGATCCCTCAACGAGATGATCGAGTAACACGCCGAGGCGGCGCGTTGATGCCGGCTGGAATTCCTCAACTCGATTCACAAGATCATCCGCACCGTGCAATGGTTCAACAACGATTCCAAGCTCACGCAACTCATCTCCCCATACATGTTCGAGTAGCTCAGCGTCATGTGTCCCTTCAACCCAAATCCGATGAGGTTGAGCGATACGTGCTCGTGAAGCACCGTGTGATTTCTCTCCAAGGAACCCGCCCGCCGCCGAGACCGTCTGCGTCAACACAGGAGTGCCCTCAGGTCGTTGCAATGTCACCGGCTTACCGTCGATGAGGAACCCACCAGGCTTCCATGTGAAATGGCGCAATTCGTGATTGCGATCGCGCAATGTGACACCTTCAAATGACCAACGGACCACGTCACCCACAAAGCCACTCGATCGGTCCTCCACGACCATTCCCGCCTCAGCAATGACCGTCTGATACTTCGGCCGACGTCGATCTGCATCGAATTCATCAAGAATGTCTCGCTGGTGTCCAGACGGCATCCCTCCAGAGTGGCAGAGGGAACCATTTCGTTGGTGGCATCGTCAAATAGTGCATGAAGAGTTATCGACGCTCACGCACACCAATGTTCCTTGCCATCGCCGCCACTGCACTGCTCGCTCTCACTGGGTGCGGATCGGGTAGCGACGACTCCGCAGATTCATCGAACGCATATGGCGCACCTGTCGAGGAAGAAATGGCCTACGAAGAAGCAGCCGCGGATTCCGCAGGTGGGTTTGATTCGTACCAGAGCAGTGATGACGGTAGTTCATTTGAAAATGTTGTTGACATATCTGTCGAGAAACGAGACCTCATCATCGAGATGGGTGTCTCAATTGAATCTGAAGATATATCTGCCTCTGTCGGTGCTATCCGTTCGTTTGCAACCAGCGCTGGTGGAGTGATCACCAGTAGCAATATCGGATTGCGAACCGAAGATCAACACAATGGGTGGGCAACTCTCGTCGTCCGGGTTCCACCAGACCGACTTGATTCATTCTTGGTGAATCTCGATAACCCAGAACGCGTCGGGGTACTCACCTCGTCAAACACGTGGACCCAAGACGTCACTGAGCAACTTGTAGAACTCGATGTACGTATCGAGAACCAACGTGAATCAGTTGCCCGAATTCGCCAACTCCTCGCTGAAGCTAAGGATCTCAGCGATGTTGTCACCCTCGAATACGAACTTAACCGTCGCCAAACCGACCTTGAGGTGCAACTCGCTCGACAGGCTTCACTAGAAGGCCGGGTCTCACTTTCAACAGTGACTATTGATCTCTACTCCCCGGGCGATGCACCCATCCCAGACTCTGAACGCACGATTATTTCGGGCTTCACAGATGGCTGGTCATCATTTGTTGGCACTGCAAGCTCTCTTGGATGGTTCGTCGCTGCTGCCAGCCCCTACATCGGCGTAGTTCTCATCGTCGTTCTTGCGATC
>Ga0222716_10004354_pt1 | contig 11120 bp, 8 predicted proteins | sample C33_13DmetaG_FD_165044 | JGI IMG/M metagenome (GOLD analysis project Ga0222716, IMG submission 165044) | Estuarine water microbial communities from San Francisco Bay, California, United States - C33_13D | ecosystem: Environmental > Aquatic > Marine > Unclassified | place: USA: California... | reverse complement strand
CTTATCCATAAAACAACTAAAAGATAAAAAAGTCATTTGTACTATTCACCATTTAGATCCTGCAAAGTTTGATCAAAATGATTTTGAAGAATTAGATCAATTTGTAAACATTTATCATATAATTACAAAAAAAACTGAAAAATTCCTACGCTCATTAACTGAAAAAGAAATATTTTATTCCCCGTTTTGGGTAGACAGTAATAAATTTTATGAAATAAAAGATAAAAGTGATATTAGATCTAAACATCAACTGCCAAAAGAAGACTTTATTATTGGATCTTTTCAAAGAGATACTGAAGGTGCGGATAATAGAAGCCCAAAATTAGAGAAGGGTCCCGATAATTTTATTGAAATTGTAACTTTTTTATATAAAAAGCAAAAAAATTTAAATATTTTACTTACAGGTAATCACAGGAATTACATTATCAACAATTTGAAGAAGCTTGACATTCCATACGTTTATCTACCTATGGTTGATACGAAAAAAATTAATGAGTTATACAATTGTTTAAATTTATATATTGTTGCCTCCAGAGTTGAAGGAGGACCACAGGCCATATTAGAGTGTGCGCTTTCAAAAACACCAATAATTTCAACAGATGTAGGCATTGCAAATGAGATATTGTCATCAAAATCTATATTCAATATGCCAAATTTCGAAAATGCTACTCCGGAAACAGATTATGCCTATGAAAAAGTACAGAATTATACGATTCCAAATGGATTTCAAACCTTCATTAATAAATTTAAGGAAATTTATGAAAATTAGTATCGGAGCTAATTTGTTTGAGGGTCCTTGGGGTGGAGGAAATCTATTTGTTAAAAACCTTTCAGAGTACTTGCTAGGTAACGGACACGAAGTAGTCTTTGATCTATTTTCTAATGATATAGATATAATCCTACTTACTGATCCAAGAAAGTCATCGGACTCATCAAGTTTCAACCATAAAGATATTTTTAATTATTTAAAGTATGTAAATTCTCAAACTTTAGTTGTGCATAGAGTTAACGAATGCGATCAAAGAAAAGGCACAAAAGGTTTAAATGAATTTATTATAAAGGCGAACTCTTGTGCAGATAAAACAGTTTTTGTAAGTAAGTGGTTGCAGACTTTGTATGAAGATGAAGGCCAGAATAATTCAAACACCGTAATAATGAGTGGATCAGATAAAAGAATATTTAATAATCATGGTTACAAACAATGGAATGGCACAGAAAGACTAAAAATAGTTACACATCATTGGGGCAGCAACTGGAACAAAGGATTTGACATTTACTCTGAGTTAGACGGCCTATTGAGTACTGGTAAATATAAAGACAAAATAGAATTCACTTATATAGGGAATTTACCCAATAATTTTAAGTTTTCAAACACTAAACATATACAACCTATGTCAGGAAAACCTCTAGCTAAAGAAATCAAAACAAATCATATTTATCTTACAGCCTCAAAAAATGAACCCTCAGGAAATCATCATATTGAAGCTGCACAGTGTGGTTTGCCTGTCTTGTACTTAAATAGTGGTGGGATGCCAGAATTCTGTAAAAATTTTGGTGTAGTGTTTGAGATTAACAATTTTGAGGAGAAACTTAATCACATAATAAGAAACTATAACGATATAGAAAAAAATATGAAATTTTATCCATTCGATGCAATAAAAATGTCCGACGAGTACCTGCAGTTATTTAACACTATGGTTAAACGCAAAGATGAAATTATTTTGTCACAAAAAGATAAAGGTGACGAGTACACAAACTCATTTTTGATTTATAAAATTAAAAAAAGTTTTGCCATTTTTAGGACTAAAAGTAAGTTATTTAACTCAATGTTGCTCCAACTAAATAGAATATACTTAAAAATTAAAAGTATTATCCTAATCAGATATGAACACAACCAATAAAACAAATTATTATATAACCAACATTTATCTCGTTGTTCTAAGTCTGGTTATTTTGTTTGGAAGATCTTTCACAGGAATTTATATTGGTAGTTTTAGAGTCGGAGAGTTTATGATTGCATTTTGTCTTATTCTTTCACTCTTATTTTTAATATCACCACATACGACATTGTTATGCCCAACGGGTAAGGCAACATTTTATTTTCATAAATTAATTATTATTAGCTTCTTTTCTTCAGCACTTCTTACAAAAACATCTTTTTTTCAAACTTACACCTACCAAAGTAGTTCATATATCTGGACGTTGTTTTTTTTAAATATAGGAATATTTTTTACAAAAAATATAGAATTAAAGAGTTGGTTTTTCAAACTACTGCCTTTTTTATTACCTATTTTGTATATTTTGAGTACAATTTTATTCCCAGAAGTGCTTGAAAATTTTTTCTTAAATTATTCAGATAAATTTGATTTTGTCAAGGCCTCAGATTTGTTAGTTGTATATGTCGGTACAAACTACATTTTAAGAATTATTTACAAGAGCTCATTAATTGACTTTTCATATTTCATAATTTCTAGTGCGATTTATATACCTTTTTTGTTATTCAAGAGCAAAGGTGCCTTTTTCCCTGCTGTTATTTTTATTCTGTTTAATTTAATTTTCTACATTACCTTTACTAAACGAAATAAACTTAAAACGGTTACCCTACTTTTTTTGGCTATTCCTATATTCTTTATATCTACTTTTCATATATATGGTAATTTTAGTTTTACTAAATTAGGACAAGATGGTTATTCACAAGATGACATTTCTGTATCTTCGCAAATACAGGAAAGTATAACTGGCTTGGTTTCACAGAAAAATACTGGAGATATATTTTATTCATTTTATATTTTGGATGGAAGGCTTTATTCCCAAGAACAGATGGCAAACTGGAGACTTCAAATATGGCAGGATATAACAAGAGATTTATTTTGGGAAGCTAATTATTATCAAGATGAAAATTTTTATCTCGTGAGGCAACAAGGAGAGCGTCGTAACGACATCTTCTTTAGTGGTTTTGGGTATAAGGAAATATTACCTTCTATGAACCATTGGGAAAGGACTGGTACAGATGGCACTAATCAGAATCCTCACAATTTTTTATTTAATTCTTTGGGTAGAGGAGGAGTATTTCAACCAATATTAATTATTTTGTTCCACATAAGTATTTTTATTTACTGGTTCAAAAAATATCGAAATTTAAATATTCTACTTTTCATGCTACCTGTTTTGATGACATCATTTTTTGATGCTTCAATGGAAAGTGTTAGATTCCCCTTCGTTTACTACTCATTTTTAGGAATTATTTTAAATAATAAAATATAGCAAGATTATTTTTATCTGATAATTAATATAACTTTATATGAAAAAAGCTTTAATTACCGGAATCACTGGACAAGACGGATATTATCTTTCTAAATTGTTATTAGAAAAAGGATATGAGGTACACGGAACAATAAGGAGGTCATCATCAATCAACACTTCAAGAATAGACCCTTTAATTGCGAACTACACAAAAGATGGTTTATTCAATCTTCATTATGCTGATTTATTAGATTCAGCATCACTAAGTTCTTTGATAAATCTTATTAAGCCCGATGAGGTTTATAATTTGGCAGCCCAATCCCATGTTTCAGTTTCCTTTAAAAATCCAATTCTGACAACCCAAGTCGGAACTTTAGGCTCACTCTCTCTTCTAGAACCTATAAGACATCTTGATAAAGAGGTTAAATTTTATCAGGCTTCATCTTCAGAAATGTTTGGAGGTAGTTCAAAAGACAGTTTAAATGAGGAAAGCTTATTTGATGCAAAAAGTCCCTATGCAGCGTCTAAAGTATTTGCCCATGATATTACCAAAATTTATCGAGATTCATATGGAATATTTGGAGTAAACGGAATACTTTTTAATCACGAATCACCACTTAGAGGAGAAACATTTGTAACAAGAAAAATTACAAAAGCAGTAGGAAGAATAAGTCTTGACATCCAGGAAAAACTTACCTTAGGAAACCTAGACGCCTCTCGTGATTGGGGTTACGCTGGTGATTATGTGGAGGGAATGTGGATGATGCTTCAGCATGGTATTGCGGATGACTGGGTACTTGCAACAGGTGAGACTTATAAAGTGTCTGATTTTGTTAAAAGTGCTTTTGAATATGCTGGTTTGGAATGGTCGAAATATGTAGAAACTTCTGAAAAGTATTTCCGCCCAAATGAAGTTGACTTTTTGTTGGGAGACTCATCAAAAGCAGAAAAAGAACTTAAATGGAAATCAAAAACATCCTTCGATCAGTTAGTGCAAATGATGGTTGATGCAGATATAGAAGAAGCAAAACGTGAAGATGTATTGCTGAAAAATAATCTATTAAAGCCAACATGGGAACACCCAGCTAAAAAATACTAGTTAATTATTTCTATACCAATCAATTGTACTTTTTAATCCTGTCATTAAGTCTGTTTCAGCCTTCCAACCAAGATCATTAATTAGTGACGAGTCTAATAATTTTCTTGGATTCCCATCTGGCTTTGAGCTATCAAAAGAAAGGCTACCTTGGAAACCAATTATGGTTTGGATTTTTATTGCCAGTTCTTTAATTGAGACTTCGACCCCACTTCCTACATTAATTAAATCCAGTTCTATATTATTTTCTATTATGAACGCAATACAATCTGAAAGATCTTTGACATATAGAAATTCTCTTAAGGGTTTGCCAGATCCCCAAATCTTGAAATTACTTAAATTATTATTTTTTGCTTCAAACATTCTAGATATTAATCCAGGAATAACATGACTATATTTTTGATCAAAATTATCATTAGGTCCATATAAATTTGTTGGCATCAAATTTATGACTTTATGTCCATGCTGTTGACTAAGTGATCGCCCTAACTCAATTGCTGTTAATTTTGCCATTGCATAAGGTGAGTTAGTTGGTTCTAGTTTGCCTTCCATAAATGAATTTTCTGTTATTGGGTTTTCAGCATTTAGCGGATAAATACAACTACTACCTAAGTTAATAATTTTTATATCTTTATAGGGAATACAAGATTCAAGTACATTCATATTAATCTTAAGATTGCTTAGTAAGAATTCAGTTCTATGGGTATCGTTTGCATAGATACCCCCAACTTTTGCGGCAGCATTAACAATTATGTGAGGAGCTGTATTTGAAATCAGTTCTTTAGTGCTTTGAAATGAGAATAAATTTGTATCCTCACGATTAGATTTAATTACCTCGAATTTTTTATCTTTAAGATAAGAACTTACAGAGTTTCCAACGAGACCATTGCTTCCTAATACAAGAACTTTCTTTTTCATATGATGATTGTAATAAGTATTTTAAGTTTTTCTTACTAAACTTCTGAACCTATAATCTTTTCCAACTTTTGATTAAATTTTGTAAGATTAAATTCACTATAAATCAGCCCCTTACCATTTTTTGAAATTCTATCTAAATTCTTCTTATCTTTGAGAAGTGACCTAATTACTAACTCCCATTCCTCAGAATCTCTTTCATTTATAAAAATAATATTCTCATCATCAATAAATTTATCTCTATCCCAAAAACCATCTGTATTTGTTATAAGAACAGGAGTACCACATGACATTGATTGTAATGCAACGCTTTGTCCTGAAGGTTGAAGGGAGTCTACTAAAGGTATTATTGTAAGTTTTGAAGACAAGTAGTAACTTTTAATCAGCTCATCGGTTAATATTTGCTCATTCCAATTACCTCTTAATAGCTCTACGTTAGTTAAATTAAGATTTGAAATTTGAGATGTGATAAAAGTAAAGTTAACATCAGGCATTCGTTCAGCTATTTCTTTTAATAGTTTGAAATCTCTTTTACCGTCATTACCCACAAAAAGAACATCATTATTTTGAATTTCAGTAGTTAAATCTTCTGACATCCAAAAATCTGTATCTATTGAAAAAGGTAAAAAATGAAACTTTTGGCTTGATTTCTTTCTTCTTTCTAAAGCATAATCATACTCACCCTTACCTAGGAAAATAAAAGATGTAGTTATCGATATAAGAAGATTGACATAAACATTTTGAAAAATTCGTAAAACAAAGTTATTTGGTCTTCTTCCAAATAAACCCATGACTATTACATGTATTTCTATGCTTTTTATTAATTTTGCGATTATTAAATAAGGCAACAAAGAAAGTGCCAAAAGATCAGTTGTAATCACCAAGGTTTGAGTATTCAGTAAAGTCTTAAAATTTTGAATATTTAATATATCTTTTGTATAAATTGGTAATTTAGTGAGCTTTCTAAGAATTTTATCAATATAGTTTAGGAGTACATTTTTTGAATCATTTGGGAGCTTCATTTCAATTATTGGAACATTTTTATTTTCTGAAAAAAAGTAGTACCCATAAAAAAATTCTCTAGCTATTTTTTCACCCGAAGTTATTTTTTTTAATCTTCCTGCACCAAAGACGTAAGATACCGTTTTTTTATGTTTATTCATTCGAGAATCATATTATATCCAAACCTAATGTATAGAAACATTAAATAAAATAGTCTTTAAATGTACAAAAATAATACAATTTGTAGAGGTATGATAAAAATAAATTTACCAGTTGATATTGTCTCAGTTAATTGTATAAACCCTAGTGAATCTTTAAAAGCTTTAGACTATTCATCAAAAAATATAAATTTTAATAATAGCTATATATTTACAAGTGAGAATGTACAGTCAGAAGAACATGAAGTGATAAAGATAGACAAATTTAAAAGCATTTTAGATTACAGCAATTTTATGCTGAAAATTGGTGAATATATTAAATCTGATCACGTTCTAGTCATTCAAGATGACGGGCATGTGGTGAACTCACACAATTGGTCTGATGATTTTTTAAACTATGATTACATAGGCTCTCCGTGGCCTCAAACTACTAAATGGAGAAAAAGGTGGAGTACTAAAGAATATGGTGACGCTAATAAAAATGTATTAAAAAATAGAGTTGGAAATGGTGGTTTCAGTCTAAGAAGTAGGGCTTTTTTAGAATACTCATCTAAATTTGATTCTTGTAACGGGCTGCCTGAAGACGTTTTTTTGTGTTTAGTAAATTATAAAGATGCTTTAAAAGAACAGATTAAATTTGCCCCATTCGATGTTGCATTTAAATTCTCATGTGAGGTACCCCTGAAGGGGAGAAAATTACAAAAAGAAGGTAAAAATCAAAACTATGATTTCGAAAATCATTTTGGTTGGCACGGTAAAAGGTTTCTAAATTCAGATAAATTGCTTAACTTAAAAAATGAAATTTAATTAATAATTATGTGTGGATACTTAGGAAAAATTTCAAAAAATCAATTTTCGACTATTAGTTTTGAAGAAGCGAATAGAAATATTATATGTAGAGGTCCAGACTCAATTAAAAGAATAGAAGGACAGTTTAAAGACTTACCTGGAATAAATATTCAAGATTTCTTTTGTTTAATATTCAACAGATTATCAATAATAGATTTATCAGAAGATGCAATGCAACCTATGATTTCAGAACACTATAGAACTATGATACTTTTTAATGGAGAAATATATAACCACAATGAATTAAGGTCTGAGTTAGAAAAACAAGGTGTTTCATTTAAGACTAGTCACTCGGATACAGAAGTATTACTTAATGGAATTTCATATCAAGGCATAAGTTTTATAAACAAAATTATTGGACAATTTTCCATTATTTTTTTTGATTCAAAAAACCAAGAGCTATATTTAATACGCGATAGAGTTGGACAAAAGCCTCTCTACTATACAAAGAGTGAGAAAGAGTTAACATTTTCTTCAAATCTTAAGTCGATAGTAAAACTAGAAAATAATTCACAATTAAATGAAACATCTCTAGTGAAGTACTTGACTTTTGGGGTAGTTCCATCTCCTGAAACATTATTCAAGAATATTTACAAAGTAGAACCTGGTTCTTACATCAAAGTTGATTTATCAAAAGATAAATATAGATACAGTACATCCAAATATTGGCAAATTGAGAACTTTATCGATAATGCTAGTTTTGACAAAGAAGAGTTTTTTGAAATATTTTTCAAATCGGTGAGTTCTAGATTGGAGTCAGATGTTCCGGTTGCAAATTTATTATCAGGAGGAATAGATTCCACATCTATTTTAAAAGCGATGCATGATTTTGGAAACGAGAATATTAATACATTCTCGGTTGCAAATAAAGAATCTAAATACGATGAATCATATTGGAGTGACTTAGCTGCTAAAAAATATAGTACCACACATAATAAATCCGTAATCTCATCGAAAATCTCAAATGAAGATATATACGCATCAATTGATATATTTGATGAACCGTATGCTGACCCTTCAAGCGTTCCTTCATATATTCTCAGTAAAGAAATATCTAAATCATACAAGGTTGCAATTTCGGGTGATGGTGGAGATGAACTTCTTGGAGGATACAACAGACTGTCAAACACATTAAGTAAAAAGCACGGTTTTATGAACCCAATTTCAAATCTTTTTAATATATATCCTGGTTTTCTTGGAACGGGAAATAGACTCTTGAAAAAATCTAATGATCTAGAAATTTCCTATCCATCATATTTTGAAGATACAAAAATATTACAAATGCTGAACTTAAAATCCGTTACGAGGTTTAAAGATAATTACATGATCCGAACAGGAGACGATTATAAAAGATTGCTGACAGCTGATTATAAATTCTATTTGGCTGAAATGATGAATCATAAAGTCGACCGAACCTCGATGGCAAACTCATTAGAAATTAGATCTCCTTTTTTAGATCACAGATTAATTGAGTATATAATGAGTAGAGAAAATTCTTATTTTGATATAAATTCCTCAAAAAAAATACTCAAAAATTATCTCTCGTCAGATTTTGAAGATAATTTTACTTCAAGAAAAAAACAAGGTTTCGTATTTAACTTAGAAGGCTGGGTTTATAAAAATATGGATATTATTTCTGAAACCTTAAAAAATGGTGACTACGTAGTACATCTAAATAAAAATATTCTTTCCCATCTTTCAATAAATAAATCAAGAATTAACGGTTTAAGGATTTGGAAACTGTTCTTTTTAGAAAGGTATTTAAAAAATATACTAAATTAACATACCTACATAATGATAAAAACTTTACTTCAAAAATTAATAAGGTTTATTAATATCTCTTTATTCACAAATAGTCTTCCCTTAAAAGTCTCAATATATTTTCATGAAACTTATAAGAACGATATAGAGGATATTGAACGCATTATTTTATTTTTCAAAAAAGAAGGGTATGAATTTGTTACGATAGATGATTTTAATAGGCATTTAGATGATAGTAATAAACACTTTGCTTTTACTTTTGATGATGGATTTGCAAATTGGGTAGATACTCTGGAAGTTTTCAAAAAATACAACGTAAAGAGTACCTTTTTTATGAACAGTATTCAGTTTACTGATGAATCAAAAGTAAAATTTTTATCAGATATTAACTGCCCAGATGAAGATATGTTAATTGATGAAAAAGGATTAGAGAAAATAGTAAAAGCAGGCCATGAGATTGGTGCCCATACTCATAGCCACAGAACTCTCAAACGTTTGACTGAAGAAGAATTTACTAATGAAATTAACAAAAATATAGAAATATTAAAATCATTAGGTATAAGGCCTTTAAATTTTGCCATACCATTTGGAATGAGAAGGTATATTAATCAATCGCAATTAGATTATCTTAATAGTATTTTTAATTCAGTTTCATATGGTGAGCCTGGAATGCTTTATAATCATATTCCTGGGAAAATACAGCGTTATCCATGGAGAACCCAAAAATCATTTAAATTCAATATCCAAAACATAAGCGCCAACACAATATTATTTAATAATTTAACCAAAAGAAGCGGTCTTGGATAAGAATTTCAAGAAAAAACAAAAACCTATTAAATTTACAATTCAACGGTCTAGACTCTTTGTGTAAAATGAATAGTGTAATTAAAAAATATTATGCTTTAAAACTAAAATTTACTTAATTTACTAAAAAGAGATTGTTTATATGTTGAGAAAAGCTGCCACTGTCAGATATTTATCTTATATGTTTGGTACATTGTTTACAATAATAAATCTTTTTCTAATAGTAACCTACCTAGATATTTTCCAATTTGCCGTTTGGGGAGTAGCTAATTCTTTAATTTATGTATTTTCACAATTTGGACAATTGACTTATGTTCAATATATTGAAAAATACTTTCCAACTTTAAGTAAAGAAAAGATGGATTATTATTTGTACAAGTTTATTAAAACTATTTCCTCCCTAACCATTGTTTGGTTGTTGGTTCTTTTTGTCCTTGATTATTTTGGATATTTTAATAAATACAACGCTGAAAATTTATATATCCTTTTTCTAATAGTCTCTTTACTTGCAACTGTTGAATCTATTATTGAAGTTTCATCAAAATATTTGTTAGCACTTAAAGAGACTAAAAAGCTTGATGTATATGAATTATTTATTTTCAAGTTTTTGAGGTTAATCATTTTCTTTTTATTATTAATCAATAATTTCAGTATTTACTATTTGTTACTTACTAATCTTATAATTCGATCTGTATTTTTAGTTGCAGTACTTAATTATAACAGAGTAGGTATTGTGCATATCATCAAATCGGTTTACAAATCCAAAATATTTGATGATAATTTTAAACAACTTTCCTACACCTCCATTGCATTTATAATCAAGTCCATGCAGGTTACATTTTTAAATGTAATTTTCCTTATTCTGACTATATTTTCTGAAAATGAAACAATAGCAAAGTACTCATTAGGAATATTAATTATCAATAATATGAAACCTATTTTTGCTTCTCTTTCAAGTCTCCTTTTACCAATAATTTCAGTGAATATAAAGGAAAAAAAAGATAATTCTGAATTGTTAAAGCTAGTAATTATGGTCAACAGTGTAATAATTAGCGTTTTGGTAATGATTTCTCTGCTTGTAACTGAATACCAATTTATAATTAGTTTTTTCTTAAATGATTTCGATGAAAGCATTTATACAATTATCGTACTTGCTGTTTATGTTTCTGCAATCCTCATGTTTTACTATCCAGAGTTTATTAATTTGTTATTTTCAAACTATGAAAGACAACTATTTTATTTTATGCTACTAAATTACTTACTATGTTTAGGAGGCTACTATTTATTCTCTA
>Ga0222716_10004353_pt1 | contig 11120 bp, 11 predicted proteins | sample C33_13DmetaG_FD_165044 | JGI IMG/M metagenome (GOLD analysis project Ga0222716, IMG submission 165044) | Estuarine water microbial communities from San Francisco Bay, California, United States - C33_13D | ecosystem: Environmental > Aquatic > Marine > Unclassified | place: USA: California... | reverse complement strand
AAAACTTGACAAAGTAAAAACCTTGTGGTATTATTAATAATAAACGAGGTAACAATTGTCAAAAATTAAAATATTAACACTTTCCGACCACCCTCTATCACCTTCCGGCGTTGGGACTCAAACAAAGTACTTTTGTGAGAGTCTTCTCAAAACCGGAAGGTATTCTATTATATCGTTGGGTGGCGCGATAAAACATCAAAATTACCAACATGTAAATGTTGAACCTTATGGGGAAGATTGGAAAATAATCCCTGTTGACGGTTACGGAACACAAGAGATGATCCGCTCCTTAATTAGAAATCAAAAAATAGATCTTATATGGTTTATGACTGATCCACGATTTTGGGGTTGGTTATGGGAAATGGAAAACGAAATAAGGCCATTATGCTCTATGGTGTATCATCATGTGTGGGATAACTACCCTGCACCGTTTTATAATAGAAATTTCTATCTATCAAACGATCACGTTGTCACTATATCAAAACTTACGCAAGATATAGTAAAACAAGTAGCACCGGAAGTCCCAGCTACGTATTTACCACACTCAGTAGATCCTGAAATTTTCAAACCTTTAAGTGATCTGGAAATTATAGAAATAAGAAAATCGACATTGGAAGAAAAAGACAGAGATAAGGTTATTTTCTTCTGGAATAACAGAAACGCTAGAAGAAAACAATCAGGAACTCTTGCTTGGTGGTTTAAAGAGTGGCTTGACAAAGAAGACTTGCACGATAAAGCAAGTCTAATTATGCATACGGAACCAAAAGACCCACATGGTCAAGATTTAGAACATATTATAGAACATTTAGACTTGAAAGAGCGTCAAATAATGTTGTCAACGAAAAAAGTCCCTCCAGAACATTTAGCCAAAATATATAATATGGTGGATTGTACTATTAATATCTCGGATGCTGAAGGTTTTGGTTTGTCTACTTTAGAATCTCTTTCATGTGGAACCCCAATAATAGCCAATATGACCGGAGGTTTACAAGAACAAGTAACAAATGGAAATGAAGAATTTGGTATTCCTCTGTTTCCAAGATCTAAAGCAATTATAGGATCCCAACAGGTTCCGTATATTTATGAAGATAGACTCGACAAAGCACAGTTTCATTCTGCTCTTACCAAAATATACAAGATGGGTAAAAAAGGAAGAAAAAATCTTGGTATATTGGGTAGAGAACACGTAGAAGAAAATTACAATTTTTACGAATTACAAGAAAAATGGGTAGAAATTATAGACAAGATTATAGAAGAGAATGGATCCTGGAAAACAAGAAAACAATACACTAGCATCAAGTTTAAGGAGGTGGCATAATGAAAAAAAGCATCTTTGTTAAAGGACCTTTCCTGTCACAATCTGGATATGGAGAACAAGCACGATTTGCCCTTCGCGCCTTGCGAAGCAGAGAAGATATATTTGATATTTTCCTACTGCCTATAAACTGGGGCAAAACTGGATGGATATGGAATGATGACGAGTTTCGCCAATGGATGGACGAAAGAATACTACAAACACAGATCTTGTTGCAACAAAAACAACTACAACCAGATATGTCCCTCCAGATAACGATTCCAAATGAATTTGAGAAAATGTGCCCTATAAACATAGGATACACAGCAGGAATAGAAGCTACAAAATGCGCACCAGTGTGGTTACAAAAAGGAAACGATATGGATAAAATATTAGTTGTTTCCAATCATGCTAAAAATACTTACAAAGGAACATCAGCGCAAGCTAAGAATGAACAAACAGGACAAGTAGTTCCTTATAGCCTAATGACACCTATAGACGTTGTTTGGGAAAATACAGAAAGAGCAGAACCAGAGCCAATAGAATGTCTTAATTTGGAATATGATAACAATTTTTTAGTAGTATCTCAATTAGGTCCAAGAAAGAATATGGAAAATACAATTTGCTGGTTTGTTGAAGAGTTTTATGATCAAGAGGTTGGTCTTGTAGTAAAAACTAATTTTAAAGGAAACTCAATTATGGATTTTAACGAAGTTGACACGTATTTTACTAAATTGTTGAAAAAGTATGATGATAGAAAGTGTAAAGTGTATTTCTTGCATGGAGATTTAACAAATGGTCAAATGACAGGGTTGTATAATAATGAAAAAATAAAAGCTTTAATCAATATATCTCACGGTGAAGGTTTCGGTCTTCCTCTTTTTGAAGCAGCAAGAGAAGGTCTACCAGTTGTAACCATTGGGTGGTCTGGTCAGTTAGATTTTATCCATCACGAGGGTAAAGATTATTTTCAATCTGTTGATTATTCTATACAACCAGTGCAGCAACAGGCTGTTTGGCCTGGTGTTTTAGAAAAGGATGCAATGTGGGCTTTCGCAGAGCAAGGTTCTTTTAAAATGGTTTTAAGAAAAACACTCAAAAACCATGACCAAGCAAAGAAAACAGCCGTAGAATTGAAAGAAATAATAGAAAAAAAATTCAATAATCAAACACTTTATGCCGGCTTTATTGAATCTTTAGGTTTTGAAGAAGATCAGGAGCCTGAAATAGTAATATTATGAAAGTAATTTTTTCAAGTCAATTTAGAGATAGTAGTGGATATGCCTCCGCAGCCAGAGGGTATCTTAAAGCCATAGATTCGGTGTTACCTAGTGATATGGAGTTCAAGGTGTTGTCCATTGCTGTTGAAAAACAGTCAAAAATATCAGAATCAGAGGAGAAGTTGATACAAAAATATGAGATCTCCTTGGACACAGTAGACGAGTACACAAAAGGTGAATATTTGATGGTGTGGCACCAGCCAACAGGTATGTTGATGTACGGTGACAGAGCATTATCTGATGATCCAAAGTGGATTGCTTTTCGTAAATTATTAAAAAGTGCCTCCAAAAACATAAATATGACAGTTTGGGAATCAAACAAGATTCCTGATGTTTGGAAAACATTACATAAAGCAACAAAAACAACCAGTTGTATAGTTCCTTGTGCTTGGAATAAAGAAGTTTTTGAAAAAACAGGAATAAAAACATATTGTCTTCCTCATGTCATAGAAGATGATATTGTACAGCCAAAGGAAATGAGTGGGTTTCCAATAGACTTGGATAACAAGTTTGTAGTCTTTTCTATGTCTCAGTGGATTCAGAGAAAAGGGTTTGATGCTCTTATAGCTGCTTATTGTATGGAATTTGATGATAACGATGATGCACTACTTGTTATAAAGACTTATATAGATGCAATGAATACACACATAAATGGCTTCAACAAGCAACTAAACGTCATAGGGACTGAAATAAAAAAGATAAAATCAGGAATAATAAAAAATGGAAGGCCATCAAACGCAAAGATAATTCCTATTTGTAACATATTGCCATATAATAATGTTTCTTGGTTATATTCAAAAGCTGATGTTTTTGCATTAGCAACAAGAGGAGAAGGTTTCGGACTAACTATCTCTGAGTCTATAATGCATGAAACACCTGTTGTTGTACCTAACTTCGGTGGACACGTAGATTATATTGATGAGGCGTCTAATTTTCTATTTAATGGGCACGATCATCCATATATGAACGATCCAACATACGATTATGACATGGATTGGTATGAACCTGACATAAAAGATTTAAGATTGAAGTTAAGGAAAGCTTATGAAATTTGGAAAGAAAATAAAAAACAACTTCAAGAGATGGGTAAAAAATCAAAGAATTATATCAAGCAAAATGGGTATGACTATGAAACCATTGGTAATAGATTTATCGATATCCTTAAAGAACACCAAGAAGATACTGACATATTTTCATATTCAAGTACGAAAAAGAAACTAGAACTACTAAAGGACAAATACAAAGGTCAAGAGTGTTACATCCTAACATGTGGACCTTCTTTGAACTCATATAATCCTAACTTTCTCAAAGAAAAACTAAAAAACAAGTTGGTAATCGCAGTCAAACAAGCTTATAACTTTTGTCCTGATGTGGTTGACTTTCATTTGTTCAACTCAAACAATTTTGAGACGTATAGATACAAAGAGGACAGACCATTTGTAATAACAACAGCTGCTGAAGCAGAGGTTGCGATGATACATAATATATGGACGAACAAACAAGAAAATGATTTGTTTTGCTTTATACCCAATGATAGAGATCAAAACCAACAACTATCTAGAACATTAGAATTTGAAAAGTTTCTATTCGATAATAGTATAGATAGACCTTGGGGTCCGGGAATGATGACGGAGATAGTTATTTATTTAGCAGTTCATTTGGGGGTAAAAGAGATCAACACAATAGGTTGGGATCTTGAAAAACCCGGAACAATGAAGTCTAATCATTTTTATAAAAATAGACAACTAGTGAGACCTGCTGATTCAATGTCTAACGACGAAATAGAGTTGAATATAGAGATGTCAAAACATTTATACCAGTGGTTAAAAGAGAAAGGTATCGAACTTTACGTAGCCAATGAAGAATCTTATTTACACAATACAATTCCAAGGAGAATATTAAATGAATAAAACTTACATAATAGCCGAAATCGGCATAAACCATAACGGCTCTCTAGACGTAGCCAAAAAACTAATAGACGTAGCAGCTGTTTCCGGATGTGATGCTGTTAAATTTCAAAAACGAAACCCAGATGTCTGCGTACCAGAACATCAAAAAGAAGTTATGCGTGATACCCCATGGGGTCGTATGACATATCTTGATTACAAATATAAAGTAGAGTTTGAAAAAGAAGAGTACGATGATATTGATCGCTACTGTAAAGAAAAAGGAATTGAATGGTCAGCTAGCCCTTGGGATCTAGACTCTCTGGATTTCCTAAATCAGTATGAGCTACCATGGATCAAAATACCTTCTGCTATGATTACCAACGAAGCCTTAATGCGAGCCTCTGCTGCCACCAAGAAGAAGGTTATTTTCTCTACTGGTATGTCAACCTATGAAGAGATAGATCAAGCCGTAGAATGGCTTCAAGGCTCTCCAATCCTTATGCTTCATTGTAACTCTACATATCCTGCTCCTCTGGAGGATCTAAATCTTAAATGTATACAAACTCTCAAAGATAGATATGGTTGTGACGTTGGATATAGTGGACACGAGTTCAGAATAGGAACATCAGTAGCTTCTGTATACCTAGGAGCTACATGCGTAGAACGACATATAACTCTAGATAGAACCATGTGGGGTTCCGACCACTTATCTTCTGTTGAGCCGCAAGGACTGATCCAAATGGTACGAGGAATAAGAGAGTTAGAAATTGCCTTAGGTGATGGTGTTAAAAGAGTTACCGAAGGCGAACTAGCTCCAAGAAAGAAGTTGAGAGGCTATTAGTGAACTTATATAGAAAAGATATGCACCATGGTGGGTGGTTTTCTTTCAATGCCAAAAAAGAAGATTGGGAATCACACTACGCACAAAAGATGTATGATACATACTTCAACTCTTCTTTTGTGAAAGATCAATATGGAAGCGTGACTATAACAGATGAACTATTGATAACCAATAACATAAACTACAGCGGAATTAATGAGAAATCTGTATTGGTTGTTGGTGGAGGTCCGTCTTGTGAGTTATTAACAAGCGAAATTATCAATTCTTATGACTATATTTTTAGTTGTAATCATTTTTACAAAAATGAATTTTTAAACAAACACAAAGTTCACATAGCATTGTTAGGCGACGAAGTAGACTTAAAGGACGAAAAGTTGTTAGAATACATACAAGAAAACAAAACTATCGTTGGATTTGAACACTCTTCTACAAGACGAACTATGGATCTGTTGAATTTTAAAAAACAACACAAACAATCTTTTCTATATTTAACAAGGTACTTTTCAAGACTTGGATATGTGGCTAGAACTTGCGTATTAGCTAAACTGATGGGTGCTAACAACATAGACTTTATTGGACTTGATGGTTTCAAAACAAATTCGCATTATTTTGAAAACACAAAAAGTGCACCACCTTTCAACAATAAAGAAAGATTCTGTGATCAAATGGAAGTGTTTTATCGTTACATGTTAAGTGACTTAAAGATAAAACCTGAAAACTTTAACAATTTATCAGACAAACACAAAGATAGTATATACGGTGGAATAATGGAGGCAATAAAGAATGAAACAACTTGATGAAATAGCAATAATAATACAAGTTAGACTTGGATCACAAAGAATACCACAGAAGATGATTAAGCCATTTGCTGGTACGACGTTAACAGATATATTTATGGAAAAAATAAAGCAGTGTAAATCTTTTCCAATTGAAAACTTTTATCTTTCTGCTAACGAACCTGAACTAATAACAATAGCTAAAAACCATGGAGTACAAGTCTTTCTTAGATCTAGAGAATCAGCAATGTCAGAAGGTACTCCAATGTCACTTATGTATGAATGGCACGACAAGTTACCTCACAAGTATGTTGTTTTGATAAACGCTTGTGTCCCTTTCTTAAAACCTGAAACTATAGATAATTTTATAGAAGAATACAAAAAAGCTAAAGAAACTGGAATGTTTGCCGTTATAGAAAAGAAGAACTATTTTTGGGATCAAAACGGAAAGATTCTTACACCTTTAACTGAAGATGTCATGAACACCAAAACAGTAAACAAAACTTACGAAGCTGCTCATTGTTTGTATGCTAGTCGTCTAGATACAATAAAAGACGGTATCTGGATGGGTAACTTTATGAAAAATGAAATAAAGTTGTTTCCTGTTCAAGAAGAAGAAGTTCAAGATATTGATTATCAATGGCAATTTGATTTATGCGAGAAATTATGGAAATAAAAACTTACAAACAACATTACGAAAAAGCAAGATTAACAGAGGCTAATTTATATAATCACACTTTTGTTATGAACCCTTTTGAAATAGATCAAAACAATCTAGAATCATTGTCAAAGCAGTGTAAAAAAATGTTTGATTCTAAATCCGGATGTATAGAGGATCAATGGTCTTTAAAACTAGATAGTGTAAGGCACATACCACAGCTAGAGAGGATTTGCAAACAATTAACTGTTCAAGTTGAAGAAAGATTTTTTGGATCTTATTGTAAAATTGAATTTATTCACTGCTACAGGAATAAAACTGATGCTACAAATGAATCTTCATGGTCTTGGCATTATGATGACTGTCCTAGAGAATTTATGAAGATTGGTCTTTATTTGAACGACACAACAGAAAACAACGGATGTATGCAGATAATAACTTCCGAAGAGGGTCCTAAAGAAATCCAATCCTTTAGAACTTGGCCTGATGCTCCAAAAGGTAATCCACCACCAGTTTATCCAAAATCAAGAATACCAAACAGTGAGATCAATAGATTCTTATCAGAAGAATATTACATTAAAAATATTGTAGGACCTGTGGGTACAAACTTTTTCTTTACACCAAATATACCACACAGAGCAACAGTACCAGAACAAGATACAGAACCTAGAGAAGCAATTATTTTTTTTGTAAGACCTAGTTTGAAAAAAATACAAAACCATTCCACAGAAGCTTGCTACTACACACCTGCAAGAAACGTAAAGAGGTACAATTTAGACTAATGAGTTATAGAAAAATAAATAAAGAACATTGGATTAACACAGAGATCAACACTGTGTTTAAAACCAATTTGATAAGAGACATACACGGTAAAGCATTTAACTTTTTAGACAGAAAGCAAGATTTTTTAAATGGCAAGTATGGTTTGAAATACTATCTAGACTTTTTTGATAGAACTGAAATATATAAAAACGAGTACCTTCATAATACAGAGATAATTATTTCTGACTTAATGGGTGATCTAAAAGAAAAAAAGGTTCTTGTATTAGGAGCCGGACCCAGCTCAGATGAAGTTGATTGGCAAAATAATTATGATTTTATTGTAACGAGTAACAATTATTATAAAAAGTTTAAGAAAGATCCTTATTTAATAACATTTACACCATACATGCCCCTTGAAGATGAAGGGTTACAAGATTTTTTAAATAATTCAAATTGTTTAATAGGAATAGAACCGGAGTTTCACAAAACTCAAGAGCAGAAAAAGATAAACAAGTTTTGGAAGAAATACAAAGAAAGAGTTGTATTTTACCACACCAGATATTGTTCAGCCATCGGAGTTTCAACTAGACAAGCTGTTTTAGCTGTTCTCTGTGGTGCAAAAGAAGTTCACTTATGTGGAATGGATCTGTTTAAAGATTCCGAGAGCACTGTTCATTCATTTGAAACAAAAAAAGATTTACCAAGATGGAGAAAACAACATGGACTAGAGTTTCAAAACAGGCAAGTTCTAGCTTTTTGGGAATACTTAAGTAAAATAGCTAAAGAACAAGATTGTGTTATCAAAAACATAGCAGAAGATTTGGACTACAACTGTATGTCGTTTATAACTAAGAAAGGAATGATAAAATGAAAATAGCCGTATGTTATTCAGGACAAATAGGAGCTTTTCATAAAGCTATAGGGCAACAAAAACAATCTTTTTTAAAAGATGACATGGATATTTATGCCTATACTTCAAAAATAGTTTCACAAAAGAACAATACTGTTGTTAGTCTTCCAACCGATTCTAGAGTGCACGATTATTTAATAGCTGGTAAAGGTTGGAGAAAAAATACTAATACTTACGGAATTGTTTATAGGATCAAAGATGATTTTATAACAAACTCTCTGAACCCAATCGTAAATCAGATCCAAAAGATTGTAATAGAAGATGAAAGCCTTGAAGATACTTTAGAAGATTGGGACATGACAAAGTGGGAGTGGTTAAGAAAGAGACAATTGTGGAAAATGTATCAGTGTAACGAAATGGTAAAAGAATCAAACAAGGGTTATGACCTAGTCGTTAGAACTAGATTTGAATTTGGGCCAAACATAAAAATAGATATTGAAAAAATAGTATCAAAGTATAATAATATCAACAACAAATTGTTTGTATTTGGTGGTTGGGACTGTGTGCCGCCAATGGTTTTTATGGATAAATTTATGTGTGACGGATTTGCTTTCGGAACACCAGAAGTTATGAATAAATTTTGTTCTTTATACTTACAAGAACAAGCCTATGTTTATGATCCAAAATACAAAGATTGTTGGGATAAGTTTGGTGATAATGTTGAATACCAGTTAGAACAACATTTAAAGAAAAACAATATACAAGTTGAATACATTGGTAATAAAAGATCGATGTATCATTTATGGAGATAAAATGAAAATAATACAATTAGGTTGTTACAATAGAAATTTTGGAGATTCAATAGCAATCTATAATCCTAGAAGATCAATCAGTAGAGAGATTCCAAACACAGAGTGGAAAGATTTGTGTTTAGTTGAAAAGTTTCACCCACACCACTGTGACATAAAAAAATCTTCACAACAATTTGATACAATAAGTAAAGAATACAATGTTTTGTTTGTAGGCGGAGCTGGTCTAGTTGAAAGTTGGCCCGGAAATTTTAGAACTCACTGGAAACTGCCATTTGACAAAACTACTTTGAAATCAATTAAAATACCAATTGTGGTTTATGGAGTTGGGTTAAATTTTCATAGAGGTTGTCAAGATCTAACTGAAAAAGCTTTTCAAAACCTATGTCTACTCATAGATCAATCTGAATACTTTTCAGTAAGAAGTGATGGATCATACGAAAATCTGTATAAATTTTTTAAAAAATATAACGCAAACAAAAATTTGTTTGATAAAGTAAAAGAGGTTCCAGATGCAGCACTTATTTTTGACCCTGAAGAACAAAATGAAAGAATCCAAACAGTTAAAAACAAAATCTTCAACTCTGCTTGGAGTAATAAAATCATAATAAGAGAAAAAAGTAGAAAACTACATTATGTGTTAAATAACAAAGAAATAAAAAATGTATTGAAAGAACAATACATATTTTACCCACACACACCTAAAGATTTTAAAAAAATAATTTGTAAGAAACAACTTTTTTCTAGAAAAGATTTTGACAATCTTGTGAGAACAAAAAACATTTATGAAGCTTTGTCGTATTATGATAAGTTTCATTTGATGTTTGGTTTACACGCTCATGCACAATTAATATCAATAGGAAAAAATGTGCCTTGTATTTCGTATTCTTCTTTTGATAAAACTGGTGACTTTGTAAAAAAACACGATCTAGAAGAATTCAACATAGAACCAGAAGGGAAAACCAAAGAAGACGTTGCACAAGAGTTTGTAAGTTTAAATGATAAGTTTACTAATGACTCTGATTTTTTAAACAAATGGTACGACAAAAGAGACGCGATAGTTAAGCGATCATCGCAGATCTATGAACAAGAAATTAGCAACATATGTGAGATAATAAAATGAAATGTATAATTTGTAAGTCCGACAATACTAAAAAAACAGAAAAAATAGTAAAATGCTTAGACTGTGAGCATGTCTACAGAGACTATGGTGAGATTGATTTAGAAGATTATTACACTAATAATTATAGAAAAAAAATAGTCATCAATAAACCTACTGATCGTTTATTGCTAGAAAGAAACTCCAATAAATATAACTTGGTTAAAGACTACTTTAAAGACTGTAAAACCTTTTTAGAAGTAGGTTTCGGAAGAGGACACTTTTGGCAACAATTTGAAGAAAATGAAAAGAGTGGAACTTATTATTGTTGTGAGATAGATCTAGGTCTAGCTGAAGAAGCCGAGAAAAAAGGTATAAATGTTTACAAAAGTAAATTCCAAAATATGAAATCTGATTTCTTGTTTGATGTGGTTGCTTCTTTTGATGTTATAGAGCACTTTAATAATCCTTTTGAATACAAAGTAAAACTTTTAGAGGTTTTAAAATTAAACGGAACAGCGATTATTCAAGTACCAGTAGACAGAAAATTACATAGTAGAGAACCTTTTGATGGTCATTACCATTACTTTTCTAAGGAATCCATGCGAATCTTGTTTTCACCCGAACTTGAAGAAATCAGTTCTACTAAAACAGAAAAAGGTCAAGTTGCAAATGGTAGAGAATTAATAACTATTTTTAGGAGAGTAAAATGAAAAAAGAGCTAGATTATACAATTAGAAAAATCAATGACGCAAACCTATTTGAAGATCCCTATCCTTTTTTAGAGATAAATAATATCTTTTCAAATGATTTTTACAAAGACATATTAAAAAATAAACCAAAAGACGAAAAATATTACAAA
>Ga0222716_10004347_pt1 | contig 11123 bp, 6 predicted proteins | sample C33_13DmetaG_FD_165044 | JGI IMG/M metagenome (GOLD analysis project Ga0222716, IMG submission 165044) | Estuarine water microbial communities from San Francisco Bay, California, United States - C33_13D | ecosystem: Environmental > Aquatic > Marine > Unclassified | place: USA: California... | reverse complement strand
CTCTACCCTAACAGCCTCGTCCACGGAAACAAAGGCACGCCCGTCTCCTTCCACGCCGGCATGGCGCGACTCGCCGAGGCCAACGCCGCGCACGTCGAGAACAACGTCAAGGTGAGCGTTCACGCCACCCCAGCGCGGGTGAGCTCGTGCGAGCGCGCGAGCGACGTCGCCGACGTCGCCATCGCGCGCTGGCACCTCGAACGCACCGCACCGGGCGGCGACGAGGACGGAGCCCTCCAGGACGTCATCGACAAGTCCCTCGCCAAGGATTCCGTCTGCAACATCGACGATCTCCTCGACCGAGCCGAATGAGCTCATCGTCGAGTCAGATGGCGGTGACGAGTCGCCGATGATTATTCGCACCTTTCGATTCCTCAGTGTAAAAACACCACACCAACGCGCAGCGCCCTGTATTGCATAGCACGTGACCTATAGAGACACACACGCACGACGTGCACCTGTAACGTTATTACAAACCAACTCTATGAAACTACGAGCGCCGTGAAACTCGCCGCGTTATTACTCGACGTCGTCAGCCCTCGTCGTCGCTGTCGTGGCGTTGGGTCCAGCTCGCCTTGCGCGTCCCGAGGCTCGGCATGTTACCCCACGTGGGCGCGCGCTGATGCGAGGCATTCGCCGTGAACGTCGCGTACACGTGCTGCCGCACCAAGGCGTGATCGTTGGACTCGCCCTTCGCCGCCATGCGACGAACTTCGCGCAGCGTGAGGTGCGGATCGGGACACGAACCTTTGGACCGCGCGAAACATCGACCGGCGTGCGCGAACTGGTGGCAGTAACGGACCCCGACGTAGTGCCCGGATTCGTCCACCTCGAGCTCACCCACCCCGGCGGCGTCGGCGTCGTCGTCGCTCGATGACTCCGGCTGCGTCTTCTTCTTCTTCTTCTTACCCACCGCCTTCTTGGCACCCGCCGAGTCCTTCGCGTCATTTTTGCCAGCTTTACGTCTCGACCTGGTGAGCAAGCCGGCGATCGGCATGTCATCGTCCGAGTCGCTCGCGCCGTCCGCGGCGGCCACCTTATCCGCGAGCGCGGCGAGGGGTACGTCGTCGTCGGACTCCGAGAGGTCGGACCCCGTCGTCGGCGGCGCGAGCACGGCGGCCCAGTTGCCGCGCTTTTGGTCCCGCCGAGCCTTAGCCTTGCAATCGGTGGGTTCGCCCTTGGGCGCGGGGGTCCGGTCGATCTGACCCTCCGTGCGGCACCGCGGCGGGAGGAACTCGAAGTGAGTGAAACGCTTCGTCAAATCCGAAATCGCAGAGGACTCTGCATCCAGCGCCGCCTCCGCTTCGGCTGCCTTGCGGTGACTCGCCTCCCAATCGTACGTAACTCCGACGGTGAATGGCCTTTCCCCGACGTCCCGTGGGCCGGGCAAGGCCGGGAAATCGTCCGAAACGCCGCTCACATTCGTGCCCTTCCCCTGGTGTCCGATGGCGGCCGTCGGGTCGTCGAGCCGCCCGATGTACAGCGCGGAGGCCACGTCGCGGGGAACCTCGGGTAACATCAGCGGAAGCCGTCGCCGGTACTTGGGCTCCGGCCGCTCTTCCTCCTCCTCCACGCCGCTGAACCCGCCGAAGAGGTGCCCGCGTTTACCTCCGTTCTTGATCCGTCGCCCGCCCAGGCTCCTGCGATTGTTCCCTAAAGCCTTGACCTCCGTCGCGGGCGGCCGGCCTTTCCGCGCCGGTCCCGCCTTGGCCTTTAACTTTTTCATTTTTAATCCGCCGGGCTCGGGCGAATCGGCTCGACTGGAAGGCCGGCTCTTCATCGTCTTGCCCCTGTGCGGCGCCCACCCGTCGGGGCCCGCGCACTCCCGCATCACAACCGCCACGTCATCACCAGGCCTGTGGCACAGCACGTACCGCCCGAGGGGAAGGTTTTGAAAGGCGTCGATCGCGGCGATTACGTTTTGGACCCCCGCGTCTGGGTCAAAGCCGTGCGATTGAAACCAACTCGGTATCGTCGTCACGGACCCGTCCTCCAGATCCCCGTCGTCCTCGTCGTCGCTGTTGTTTCGTGTCGATGCTCTAGACGCGGATCGGGAGGATCCGAAGTTTCCCGACTTGAGCTCGATGGAGTTCAACGGCGGCGGGGGATCGCGGGCGAACCTTCGAAGGATCTCGTCGGCGTCGAGGCGTTCCGGTAGCCGCACCACCGCGCCGTCCCTCGCGCGCACTCTGCAGAGCACCAACGTGAGGTCCACACAGCTGTGTACCGTCGAGTCGGTGTCACCGCCCCGTGCCGCGAGCGCCGCCCACCAGCGCGCGGCTTCACTCCAGGAGGCTTCCTCCTCGACGTCCCGCCCGTCCTCCTCGGTGAACTCGACTTTACACCGAACCGTCTCGGTTTTTTCAGTTCCGCCGGGCCCGTTCTCCACCTCCACGTCCATCGACCGGACCAAGACGCGCTTTCCGGTCCCGGGCCCCATCGAATACAACGCGTGTGTCTTCACCACGCAGCTCGTCTCGTCGTGCGAGCTGTTCGACACCACGGAAGGCATGGAGCTCAGCGAACCGAGCGGCCCCTTCGCCTAACTTTTCCAATTCCTTACGCCGCCGCGCCTCCTCCACCCTCCTGCGCACGGCCCTCTCGTACGTCGCCGCCGCGCGGTGACGCCACGTCGACGCACCGGTATCCCGCGTCGGGAGCGGATCGCCGATGTGCACCACGCGATCCGAATCGTCACCACCCATCGGGACGCAAACCGCCACCGGAAGCTCCCACGACCGGTCCATCCGACCCGAAGCGTTTGCGACGAGACATGCGAAAGCTTCTTCGGTGATCGCCGCGTTCGCACCCGTGGACTCGCACAGCGCGCACGTCTCCTCGTCCTCACCCGGGATCCACAGCGCGTCGCCGTCCGTGATCGCGGTCGCGGGCGCGGACGCGATGAACTCGCCGAGGCGGACGCCGCGGCCGCACGCGGAGACCAACGCCGGCGGAATGGGCGCCTCCGTCGGGTCCGTCGATCCCAATTCGCCCCCCTGGCTGAGGTTCGAAGCGCTGCCTTTGCCGCCTTTGCCGCCTTTGTTGAGGGACCCGAGCCTGCTCGAGGGCCGGGACGGGGGTTTATCGTGCGACCCGCCTGAGCGATGAACGCTCTCCAGTTTCATCGACGGTGCGTGTGGCACAGCGTCCACATCCCGCGTCTTCAAATCCCCCGTGAGCGAGACTGAGTACGGAACGTCGGACTCTTCCATCGGGTTCGGCTGGACGGCTACGTACCTGGGCGCATCGCCGCGTTTGGGGTCCACGCGTCGCGCCGCGTCGTGCGCGGTCCACTCCCGCGCCGCGCGTACCATCTGCGGCGGGCCCATGGATGCGTGAACGCCGCGTGGATGGTCGGCTAACCTGCGGAGATACCGTCGCTGTTCTCGCTCGACTCGGGCGTATAGATCGTCCAAGCGTTTGGTGCTGAGACCGCGCGGGAGTTCGTGCTGGTGCCTGAGACGTGTGGGTGGGTAGGTGAGGAAGGCGGTGTGCTGCTCCCAGGTGAGCGAGGGAGTGAGCGGGGCGGGCGGCGGTGCGGTTTCCCGTGTCTTTTGGGGCCCGAGAGCGCCGGGTTTCCCCGATGAAGATCTTTGATCGTCGCCGCGAGATGGACGACGGGGCGGTTCGGCGGTGCGGTTCGCGTGGGTTCCCGAGGCGAGTGCTTTGGCCTTCTCGACCTCCGCCTCCAGCTTGGCGGCCATCTCGATCCGTCGCAGGTGCGGATCCTGGAAGTGCGCGCCCCCCATCGCGCGGCGAAGCGCATCGCGCGTCGCCGCCGCCTGCGCCAGCGCGAGCTCATCCTTCGTCGGGCGCTTTCGCCGGCGGCGGGCGTTCTCCGGCGGCGGCGAGTTCTCCGTGGCGGGGGGGTCATCGAGAGGCGTATCGTCGTTTGTAAGCGGCGGTCGGGCCGGTGGGTCCACCGCCGGCGTCGGGGCCACCTCCGCGCGGGGCCGCTGCCGCCGGTTGGGCGCCAATGGCGCGATGGTGACCGGCGCCGCGCGCGACTCCATCTCGCGGAGCTTGCGGAGGGTGGAGTCGGCCGGGCCTTCCGGGAGCTTGGGACGACGCCCGGGCCTGGTGAAGCCCTTGAACAGCGACGTCCATCGCTCCACGTCGTCCTTTCCACCCATGTGGCCACCGTCGCGCGCGCCCGCGATCTGGAATCAATTTGGCGCCTTGGCAGAGCCTTTTTTCCCACCAGGATCCACACGCAAGTCGAGCGGAGACGAGAAGCGCGGACATGCCTTTCAAATTTGGTCAACTCATTACACGATACTTGTACTAACAAACAAAGCCCACGTCGTATTTCGTGTGGGCCCGTGGCGATCCTCCCCTCCTCGTCAATCCTCCCCTCCTCGTCGCCGTCAGTGGTGCTGCACGTACCCATCGGCACCACCCTCGAGTTGCATACCCCCGAGGGAATCCGACGTTCCGTGAAGAAACTGGTCGGTACTTCCCGTGCGCATGGGAACACCCGCCATCGGGCCGGGCGCGCTGCCAAAGTTGCCCCATCCCGCCGACAAAATCCCAGCCTCGGGGCGATGCTGCGCCGACCCCGGCATCTGCGCCGCCCGCATGTCGCCGCCCGCTCCAATCACGCCCGCCGCAGCCGCGTGTACGCTCTCGATCGTGTGCAGCATCGACCCCGAGATGGACGCGTTGGGGCCGGCGTAGAAGCCGTTGGCATCCACGGGCACGTCCGTCTCCGTCGATCGAAGAGCGCCGGATGTGTCGGAACCGTACTGACCTTGCGAATGCCCGCCGGGATCTCGCGACGCCGCCGCCGCACCCTTTCTTCGCTGCTGGATGTCCAGCTTCTCCTTGTCCGTCATCATCGATAGGAGGCCACTCAACGCGCTCTTCACCGACGTGAGGTCGCGATGCAGCACGTCGTTCTGCTGCTTCAAACGGTGAATCTCCTCCCGCTGCCGCGACACGATCTCCATCGGGTCGACGCAAATCTGCCCGTCGGTCCCGATCCATCCGCCGCTCCCGCCCGGCGACGTCGACGTGTTGCTCACCCGTCGCATCTTGCTGAACCGCCCGTCCTGGTCCAGCACCATCCGCACGGACATGTCCGCGCCGCCGCCCAACATCGACGGCTCCTGCGCCGCCGGCGGCGGCATCGCTCGCGACGGTCCCGTGAATGAATTACCGCGGAGGCCCTCGCCGTTATCCCCGGCGGTACCCCGGCTGCTTCCGCTCCGCGCTCCGCTCTTCGTCATGTTGTCCGGGGTGATGTAGTCGACGTACTTGTCGAAGCTCTTCTGCATGTCTCGAGGGCCCTTCAGCGCCTCGTTCTTCCGCCCGCTCGAGACCTTCTTGAGACTCGCTTGATGAGAACCCGCCGCGTCGGATTCACCCGGCGCCGTCGCCGCCTCGATCTTCACCGTCACCCCCGCGCACGGCGGTGGGACGCAGTCCACGAGCACGAAGTCCGTCGTGCTCGCGTTGAACGAATTCATGCGGAGGCCCTCGTTGTTTGGGACTCCGTTGGATTCGCCGTTCATCGCCGCCTCGTCATCCCCCGCGTCTTCCTTCAGCGCGGGTCTCTTGCGCCTGAGGAGCTGCGCGTAGCTCGTGCCCTTCAGCACGTGGTGCACGGCTCGGAACAGCGGTGAGTCCCTGAACTCGTCCTTCTCCGAGAGGACGTTGAAGGCGAGGGGCAGTGAGACGAGCCGGACGTGCCCTTTACTGAAGCCCTCGTCGCCGAGCAGGTTGCGGATCTGCAGCTTGACGTCGGTGGAGCTCTCGAACGGGAGCTTCCAGCACGGGAGCGGGTCCGCGGGCGGCGGCGTCGGCTTGCCGCCGTTCATCTGCTGTTGTCTGGCGCGCATGAGCTGCTGCTGCAGGAGGTTCTGCGCGGTCATCACGGGCGGACGGATCAGACCGTCGGGCACCTCGTGGATGACCCGGGTCCTGTCGTTGCTCGTCTTGCGGCTGTAGTTGAGGCCGAACACTTCGCGCAGGTAGACGAGCGGGCAGACGATGTCGCCCGTCTCGACGTCCTCCAGCATGAGGTAGCGGACCGTGGACGTGGAGCCATCAGGGTCGTCGTTCCTGGTACGAGAGGAGAGGGGTCGCGCGGGTCAGTCGCGCGGAAAGGGTCGGGGCACGGCGGCCATGTTGAGTTGAAAAAAACAATGAAAGAAATTATAAATGGCGTGCGCGTGGAGGGGGGCGGACGCACTTGGACCCCGCCGCGGGTGTGGTGACCGTGGCCCAGTAAGGCCGCGTGTCCCTGACATCGATCACGGGGCTCTCTCGCCGCTTCATGACGCACACGCGTGAACGTCCTGACTCGTTCGCGGCGCGCGCAATGCGGTCCACGCGAGGCTGGAGGCGAGTAGATAAACAACGGCGCAAGATATGGTGGACACATGGGTTTTTAGTGGTCAATTTTTCCAAATTATCGGTAACTTTTAGTGAAAGTTCCTCCCATTCGACCAATGAGAGGTGTCGAGAGATGTCTAGATCTTCCTTCCATTGCCCATGTAGCATAACGTTATCACGGGAATTATTGTGCGCCGATGCCTGTTTGATGGCAAATGCCCATACGAAAGTTGGTTATTCTCGGTTAATAAACGCCACTTTCCGCCTGCGAAATACTCGGGGGAAACAGAAGTCCCGAGTATCGGCACCTTTTTCGTCATTCTTTCTCTTCCGAGGGAGGGGGACCAACCACCGACCTCGTGAGGGGGGCGGATGGTGGCGGTCCCCCGCGATGCACCGACGCCCCCAACGTTGGATCTCCCGATGCCGACCGAACCGGCCTCATCGTCATCCCCTGGTACCACCAAGCGGACGTCGATACTCAACCCGTGGCGTTATTTCCAGCGGAGACGAGAAAACGAGGCGATGAGGCGCGAGGAGACGACGCGGCTGGCGGGTATTCGACGGGCGGAGCGTAAAGAAGAACGAGCCCGTCTCCGCCGCGCGGTACTCTCCGGCGCGCTCGGGTGCTACCCGCTCGCCAGGGCGGTGCTCGGGTCCGAGGGGCGCATCCTCACCGACATCAATCGCAACGCGGAACAAATCGACGGCGACGCGATGGGCATCGCCCCGGGCGACGTCGTCGTGTCCTCCATGATGGACGACGCTGGGTATCTCGCGCCGCTCGACGATACCGACGACGATATCCGACGTGATGAAAGCGACGACGACGATGCGGCGCCGCGAGCCGCCGCACGGCGTTCGCGTCGACGGAACCGACGCGCGGGCCGAGGTTCAAATTCCGCAAACTACACGCACGAACCGAGGATGTACCTCGTGACGCGGGGCCGCGTCGACATCTTGGCGCCCGGTCCCGGACCGATAGAGTCGAACGACGACGCGATGAACAAAGACGCGAACGACGACACGGGAAAAAAACGTAAGAAGAAGAAGAAGCAGAAGGGAACCCGGGAAGGCAAGGAGTGGCACCGAGCGGTGGGACTCGGACCGGGCTCGTGCTTCTCCGCGCCGCTTCAAGCGATACACGGCTTCGACGTGCCGGGCGGATGTAAGGCCGTGGCGGGTACCGGCGACCTGCGGCTGCTCACCGTGCCGATGTCCATCGTCCAGCGCAACGGCGCCGTGGCCGTCATGGAGGAATGCCGCACATCGACGATGGAAACGGCCGAGTCCACGCCGTGGCTCGCGTGGGTGGAACCGAAATGGGTTCGGGGATTCGTGTTGGATTCCTTCCGGATAGAACGGCGGGGCGACGAGAGGGACGTGTACACGGTGGGGGGCGACGGGACCATGGGGGGGAGTCGTTTAGGGCTCGACGTGCCGTTCGTGCGTCGAGGCGGAGCGGTGGACGCGATGCGGGTGGTCACGGAGGGTGCGGTGACGGGCGCGGGGGGCGGCGGGGTCGTCGCCGCCGGCGGCGTCTTCCACGAGTCGGCGTTGGATCTTGACCTTGACGCGGCGTCGGGAGCAAATGTCGCATCGAACGACGCGATCGCGCGTGTGTCCCCGACGGAGTGCATCGCGATGCACGCCGACGCGCTGCGTCACCACGTGTCGCACTCCGTCTACGTGAAACATTCGCTCGCGTCCAACGCCGAGGCGGAGGCGCTCCGGGTCCGGCTCCGGAGGCGATTGGATACGATCAGTTCCGATGACGTGGACACGCGGTTGGATCGCGTTGATGCTGATCACGAGGTCATCACCGACGAACACCTGATCGCGATGGGGATCATGAAAGACCCACACGGTGGATGGGTCTATCCGTGGCGGCCCGACGCCGTCGCCGTCGGGCGGCCGGGCGGTCGCCAACCGGACCCGTCCTCGGCTCCGAGGGGTTCGACGCGTCGTGGCAAGATTCGCGCCGCGCTGCTCACGTCGATGCCGTTCGAAGGCGCGACGGAGCCGACGCTGGACAAGGCGATCGCGGAGATCCGCGAGCTCACGCTCATGCGCGGTGACCTGCTCGCGGAGGAGGGCGGCGAGTGCTGGGGCGTCTGCGTCCTCGAGCGGGGGGAACTTCACGCGTACAAACGCCGCGACGATCCACACCTCGATCACTCGACCGTTGGGTGGTACCACGAACGCGTCGGCGTACTCGGCAGCGGGTACGTCTCGGGGGAGATACCGATCATGTTCAACACCCCGAACGACGCCACGGTGGTCGCCGCGTGTCCGACGGGGGGACCTACGCGTCTGTGGGGGCTGAGCCGAGCGGCGTGTGAACGCCTCGCGGGACATAGGGACGAACGGTGGAGGCTTAAAGAAAACTCTCGGTTCGTACCGTTCGAGCGTGAGAAACCGGTGTTTGCCGCGATGGAACGCGTGCGGCTGGAGCACCAGAAGGACGCGCTGGAGAGGGTTAAGAGAGGGTTAAGACCGCTGACGGGTGTGGATAAAATGTCGGCGACTGAACGGTGCCTGAGGGCGCTGCCGCACGGACTCGGCGGGACTTTACTGGAGAACGTGATACGTCGCGCGTCGCCCGTGCACGGGCTGGAGGTGAAGCGGACGAACGAGGAGATCGAGCGGACCAACGCGTTCATCGCGGACGTGACGGCGATGCGGCAGCAACGGGAGGAACGCGACCGGGCGCAGGCTGAGAGGCTTCAGCGTCGGGCTGAGCGCGAGGCTGAGGTTGCACACAATTCCGACGGTTCGGACGACGACGGGGCGGGGGGGGACTAGTCGGGACGGTTCGAATATACCCAAGACGTGTTTCGATGAAGACTTAGAGGTGAACGGCCGTCACGCGCGGCCCCCGCGGCGCGTGTCGGGGGACCCCGGCGGCGGCTTTCAAAAATAAAACGGTCAACCCCTGACTGATACGCATACGGACACGTATCACTCGTTGGCCGTATACCACCGTCTATTTGGGCATTTTGATGTCAAATACACCCGATTTGCCTGTGAGGAAGTTTCACCAGGACCAAAAAACGTGTCAAAAAGATTTTGCCGCGGCTCGCTTTGATTGGCCGTATCTGGTTTTCGGGCGTTTCATTGGCCGGCCGTCTTTTTAGCGCGATTTCCCAGTGCTTTTGCCGCGGTGTTGTTGCCTCTCAGACAAAAACGTGGTGCGGGGGCTACCTCGGCGACGTCGCGCCCCATCGGGCTCATACCTGCACACATAAAGGCTTCCTTGGAGTGAGAGAGGAGGGAGGAGGATGGCCAAGTGAACGGACCGGGGGTACGCGCAGGTCTACGTGAAGCGCCGCCCGCGAAGTCGCGCCGACACGGAGTAAAGCCGCCGGCGCCGTCGCCCATCGGAAACGTCCGGCGTTTCTTCCCCGGCGTTTCTTCCCCGCGGGAGAAGGCTCCCATCGGGTCCCCGTCGTCGGCGCGTCTCGGTCGGTTCCGAGGCGTTCCGGAGGTCATCGACAGACGCCGAGGGTCGTTCATAACCCGGAGGTGATGTCCGACCGCGCGAACGAGGAGATCGACGCCCGACAGGTACGCATCGACGCGTTCAACGGCGCCGGCCCGGATCCGCACCGCCACCGTTGTCTTCACCAAACTCCGCGTTAGTTGTTTCCGATGTGTCGCCGCTGGTACCGGAAGACGGACGCGCGTGGGACCACGCGGCATCACTCGCGCTCCCGACGGCCCGGATACCACCCGGCACGTATCGAACTCACCGATACCTCGCCGGTCGACGCCATCACGCGCTCGCCAAACCCCGTCAGACGCTCGCGCGTCGCGTCCCATCAAACGCCGATCACCAATCATGGGCGCCCGTACTGTTACCAGCACCAGGCTGTCAAGAAAAAATATCCCCACCGAACCGCCAACCGACTCACCGCTCACGCCCGTCCTTTCCATCCACAGGCCGCGAACGATGTCGAGCGTCACGAGACCAACGGCAACGCGGGGACCACCGGCGAGGGAGTCGACGAGGCGATGCCGGCGTCGACTGGCGCTCACGGAGGGGGAACCGGCTCATCGTCGAAGCAGCCGAAGAAGCCTCGGCTGGTGTGGACGCCCGAGCTGCACATGCGCTTCATGAACGCCGTGAACCACCTCGGGATCAAGAACGCGGTCCCGAAGACCATCTTACAGCTCATGAACGTGGAAGGGATGACGCGGGAGAACGTGGCGAGCCACCTGCAGAAGTACCGGCTGTACCTCAAGCGGCTGGCGGGCATACCGCCGTCGGCGCCGCTGCCCACGGACATCATGCAGAGGGTGCACCCGTTCCAGTACCCGGGCGCGTCCACACTGGGCGCGTCCGCGGCGATGAACGCCGCCGCCGCGAACCCGTTCGCGCCCACCATCGAGCAGATGCACGCGGGGGTCCCGCCGGGGATGCCGACGCCCGGTTTTCCGGGAGAATCAATTGCGAATTCCGCGGAGGCGTTCCAGGCGCAGATGGCGGCGGCTCAGTTCAACCAACAGCTCCTGAGCTACATGGGCGCGTCGATGGGGGGATTCCAGGCTCCGGGTGGACCGAACGCGGGTTCATCAGGCGCGGGTTCATCGGAGGAGGCGGCGAGGAACGCGGCGGCGGCGGCGGCGGCGATGATGCACGCGCGGCAAACGCCCATGGGCTACCCGGGCATGCCGTACGGGTCGCCGCCGATGCCGGGGTTCATGCCGCCGCCGTGGGCCCAGGGCATGGCGCCGCATCCGCCCCATGAAGATCCATCGCGGCGGTAGTGAAACGATCGGTGGAT
>Ga0222716_10004332_pt1 | contig 11142 bp, 9 predicted proteins | sample C33_13DmetaG_FD_165044 | JGI IMG/M metagenome (GOLD analysis project Ga0222716, IMG submission 165044) | Estuarine water microbial communities from San Francisco Bay, California, United States - C33_13D | ecosystem: Environmental > Aquatic > Marine > Unclassified | place: USA: California... | reverse complement strand
CTTTCGCTCGACGATTGCACCGCCATCCGCGAGGCCGTCCGTGCTGCTAACGTCCGTTGTTGCGTGTGCTTCGAGTGCCGCTACTCCAGCCAGTTTCTCGCGACCAAAGCGGTGATCGATCAGGGCTTGCTCGGCGACCTGCACTACGCCGAGGTCGACTACTACCACGGCATCGGCCCTTGGTATGGGCAATACCGCTGGAACACCAGTAAGGAGAATGGCGGCAGCAGCCTACTCTCTGCGGGCTGTCATGCGCTCGACGCGCTCTTGCTCTGCATGGGCGGCGAGGTCGAGGAGGTGACCTCTTACGCGACAACTTCGAAGAACAAAGATTTCGCCAAATACGAGTATCCCACGACGACGACGACGATCCTAAAGCTCACCGACGGCCGCATCGGCAAAGCCACCTCCTGCATCGACTGCCTGCAGCCATATTACTTCCACACCCATCTCGTCGGCAGCGAGGGCAGTCTTTTGGATGACAAGTTTCACTCCACAAAGCTCGCCACCAACAAGGCTCAATGGAGCGCCCTCTCGATGAAGATGCTCGACTCCGGTGACGTCAGCGATCACCCCTACCAGACCCAGTTCGAGGCCTTCTTCGCCGCTTTGGAGAAAGGCGAGGAGATGCCCCTGACCTCGCTCGAGGAAGCATACAAAACCTTCGAAGTTCTCTTCGCCGCCGACCGCTCCGCTGAAGAAGGACGTTCCGTGAAACTGCGCGAGTAGACGCTTCCGCCTCCGTCGCCAGAAACTTATGAAATCTGCCATCGCCATCGTCGCCCACCCGGATGACATCGAGTTTCTCTTCGCCGGCACGTTGCTGCAGCTCGGGCGCGTCGGCTACGAATTGCACTACTTCTGCCTCGCCAACGGCGGTTGTGGTTCGTTGACCATGGACGCCCAAGCTACAGTCAAGCTACGCCGCTCTGAGGCCAAGCAAGCAGCCGTCATCCTCGGGGCTAAGTGGCACGGACCCTTGTGTAACGATTTGGAGATCATCTATTCCGTCGACCTGATCAAGCGCCTCGCCGTGACAATCCGCGAGACGCGTCCGGAGATTGTCCTCACTCACTCGCCCGACGACTACATGGCCGACCATACCGAGACCGCGCGTCTCGCCATCACCGCCGCGTTCACCCACGGCATGCCAAACTTCGACACAGAGCCCCCGAGCCAAGCGCTCAAGGACCACCGACTTGCCGTCTATCACGCCATGCCGCACGGCCTGCGCGATGGCTTACGGCGCAGGGTCGTGCCAGATTCCTACGTAGACACGAGCGACGTCATGGAAACCAAACGGCAGGCGCTCGAAGCGCACGCCAGTCAAGGGGCATGGCTCGATGCCAGCCAGGGCATGGGCTCATATGTCGCCAACATGGAGGAGATGTCGCGCGAGGTCGGTGCCATGTCCGGCATCTTCGAGCACGCCGAGGGCTGGCGACGCCATCTGCATCTCGGCCTGAGTCCCGAGGAGTTCGACCCTCTAAGTGAGGCACTCCAAAATAGGTATCAAGTGAACCTTGATTACAAAGCCAGCCTGTAGCCGCTCTGGTTCACGTCTTGCTCGCCATTGCTCACGTTCGCTACTACCTTTCACCATGCCTCGGAAGCTCAGTACCATTGCCCCCGACTGGTGGGACTACACCACACTCGACGAAGAAATTATTCGCGATGCAGCCGCGTTGAGCGAGCGCGATCTCGAGCAACTCTCGCGCCCCGGTTTCAGCGTCCGAATGTATGACACTCTCGAAGATTTCTACCTCGCAGAAGCGTTGGAATACATCGATGCCTGGAAGCGCTCGACACCCGACAATCCTATCGGGATTTGCGGCCCGATTGGTCCAACCGAGCAGTTGCCGCTGGTCGCGCGATTGGTCAACGAGCTAGAGCTCGATCTCTCGAACGCACACTTTTGGGGCATGGACGAATGGCTTGGCGACGATGGCAAAGAGGTGCCCGTCACGCACCCCTTGTCCTTCGAGCGTGCCGACCGGGAACTGCTCTTCAACCGCATCGACGACAAGTTAAAGATCCCCGAATCAAACCTCCATTTCCCCGCTGCCGAGGTCTCGCGCTACCGCGCCTCCTGGGAAGGCGTCCGCTGCGCGGTCATGCAGGGAGGCCAGGGCGATATCAAACACTGGGCCTTTAACGATCCACCACGCCGCCAAGGGGCCCACGCCGATGCACCGCCGACCCCGGAGGAGTATCGCCGGCTTGGCACTCGCGTCGTCGAACTGCACCCCATTACGCTGGCGCAGAACGCCCGAACTTCAGGCGGTGGCAACATTACGATGGTCCCACAACAGGCCATCACCGTCGGTCCTACCGAGACTTGGCAGGCGGAAAAAGTGTCGATCTGGCAAGCCGGGACCCACGATAACCCCTTCGGCCAACGCCTCACCGCCCTCATGATCTCGAAAGGCATCGCTGATGCCGCAGTCCCCATGAGCCTGCTCGCCGACCATCCGAGGGTGCAATTCAACTACTTCCGCGGCGGGCTTGGGAGCTGCGCGATAGAAATGCACTAGATTACTCCAACTCTGCCCTAACCAGGGTCTCTGCGTGATGCGCTGGATCCTTGCCCGTCCGCTCGCCTGAGGGGCGCAGTGCGAGAATTGCTCTTGTCCTGATCGAAGCGTGCATTTTGTTGAGGGATTTCATGCAACCCCCTTTCTCCCCCATGGGTTCCGCCAATCTCCGGCTTCCGCGACCTTTACGCCAAAAGAAAATTCCTAGCAGTCCGACATAAACAAGGATGCTCCCTGACAGACGCACGTCGTGCTGAACAACCCCCTTTTTTTTAACCCCTCCGCCCCGAAAGCCTCCACCCCAAAAGCAAATTGCTAGTAGTTACATATCCGTCCTTGCGATCAGTCTTACCCTAAGTTTAACATTAATTGTGAAGACATTTTATGCCCTCATTTGTATTCTCTTTACTCCTCTTTTTGCAGTTAACAAGGAAGCTGAACCGAAGGTAAAACAAATAGCGGAGCAAGTTAGTAAGGACCTCACAGCCAAGATTATAGAATTAAAATTGAATAAGTCTGTAATGGAACAGTTTTTTGATTCTCTCGATCAAGATGAAGTAAAATTCGGTTTCACTCGAATGGAGCGACTCGAATTGGTTTTTAATCCGGTGTTAGAATGGATGTTTATGTTATACCCACCGTCCCGGCTCAAAGGCGACGTCAAAGCCCTCCCGCCAAAAGCAATTTCCTAGAAGGCCAATTCCCGCTTAGCTGGATTCAGCATGAATCCAATTATGAAAAAATCCCATCATTAATAATGAAGAAATTCGTATCTCTTATTACCTTCGTTCTTTTTGCTCTGGTCACATATTGTAGCGGTGCTGATTATTACATCGATTCAGTGAACGGATCAGATGACAATAACGGTCTTTCAATACGAAAGCCCTGGAATTCGCATGTGAAAGCGGAGTCAGCCTTTTTGGCTGCAGGGGATGTAGTCCACTTCAAGAGAGGATCTACTTTCTCCGGCAATATTCGAATTAGTGAATCTGGAACGGTGGCCAAGCCGATACGGCTGACTTCCTATGGGAAGGGCAATTTGCCCAAGTTTACCAATCCGACTACGCGCGATGCCAGCGGCAACGCGATCACCCTTGGAGGCGACTACATCATCGTCGAAAACTTACATTTTCACGACACCCCAGGGGAACACGTTTCAGGGATGCTCATCATGACGCGACTGGCCGCGCTCCGTATCGAACATGGTTCGGATCATTGTGTTATTCGAAATAATGAATTCATCAAGACTGGTCAGGGCATTATGTCAGCTGGCGAGCACACTTTGATAACAAAGAATTATTTGGATGGGCCGAGTTATGCACTGTGGCGAACATCAAAAAGTAGCTGGGGACCGATGGGGATACATTTAAATATCGGCAACCAGGAAGTGTCATACAACACCATTAAAAACTTTGGGACTAAAGACAGTCCATGGGGCTCAGACGGCGGCGCTATCGAAATAGATTGCGGCAAATATCATAAGAAAAATATCTACATTCACCATAACTATTCGGAAGGAAATGCTGGATTTATTGAATCCAGCTGGGACTACGATTGGCCACGATATCGACAGGAAATCTATAACTGGAGAGTGGCCTTCAATATATGCTACGATGGACAATCATGGCTATTCATGCTGGCGCCATGTACAGGCATTAATTTTGATAATAATACGATAGCTCGATACAATAGATTCGGGAGATCTCAAAATTCCTGCGCTCGTATTGATGTTCGAGGCGGCAGTCCTATTGGCAAACCTTCGGGGGCCCATTTCAGGAACAATCTTTTTATCTATTCGTCTTCTCCTTATAACGGAAATCGATCTGGTGGCGCACTGAAAACAGCTAACTGGTACTCGAAGTATAAATCTCCAATTACTAAATATATGGGTGACAGCAGGCAGGCAGGCAGCGGCGATCCGGGCCTTGTCGATCTTGAGAAACAAGATTACCACCTCAAACCAGATAGCCCATTACGCGGCAAAGCGATCAACTTAAGCGAGTTCTATAAATCCGACTTTGATGGTAGTCCATTGCCTAAGACCGGCAACTGGGATATCGGTGCAATTCAATACAACACGACTAAGCCTACCAAAAGATTACAGCCCAGCGTGCATCCCTTACCCGTAACAGAGTGATCCTAGAGCGCCTCGGATGCATAGTTGAGGCTGATCTGATTAAACTCAGAAAAGGCAACCTCTAGCACGCATGAAGGGTTAAGCCGTGTTCTCTTCTCTAGGCCTAACAAGCTCCCTCCACGCCATCTAAAGCTCCCCACCCCAGCGGGGGAAGAACTTGCGGACGCCCTTATATAATGCGGCGGGAGATTTTTTGGGCCTAATATGGGGCCTACATAGTTTGGGTTGTTATCCTCTGGTCCAAATGGATTTCCATAGCGTTTCCCGCCAAAAGCAAATTCCTTGCATTACCCACTTCGTAGTTCAGTTTTATAGCGGCTAGTAGCTCAACATCTTCGTCAACGCTCGCCCCCGGTCAGGTCAGCCAGAGCTAAGACGTTCACCCCCCTTTCTTCCCCATGTATTCCGCCCAACCCTGGTTTCCGCGATCTTCCCACCGAAAGCAAATTCCTAGAAGTATATCGATAAGAAGATGGATTAATGGTTGTATGGCGCTGGCAATCGTATCTTTTGCGACCGTTGCTTTTTCGGCTGACAAGCCAAATGTCATCTTGTTCATGGTGGATGACATGGGGGCGGAGGCGCTGGGCTGCTATAACAGCACCACTTGCAATACGCCGAATCTGGATCGCTTGGCTAAAGAGGGCATGCTGTTCGAGAACGCCTATACTTCACCACTCTGCACACCCACGCGGGTGATGCTGATGACGGGGCGCCATCCGCACAAGACGGGATTCCGCCGGTTGATCTCAAAAGAGCTCGACGTGCGTATGCCGAAAGACTTCGTGACGTTCGGGAGCTACTTCAAGAATGCCGGCTATGCAACGGCCATTGCCGGGAAATGGCAGCTGGGGTACTTCGACAGCTATCCCGATATGCTCTCCGAGTTTGGCTTTGATGAGCATGCGATGTGGGTCTGGCGCTGGCACGGGAAAAAGCACTCGCGCTACTATGAACCCGGGCTCTGGACGGATGGAAAATTCTCGACAGGCACCCCCGAGGAATATGGCCCGGACAAGTACAGCGCACGGATGCTTGAATTCATTGATAAGAAGAAGGATACCCCCTTCTTCATCTACTATTCCATGGCGCTTACGCATGATCCGTTTGAGATGCCGCCGGATTGCGAAGCCGAAGCGACAAAATTTCTAAAGGGAAATGAAAGCGCGAAGACCAGGAATTTTGCCGGTATGACCTACTACACCGACAAAATTGTTGGCCAATTCGTGGACAAGCTCGAGGAGCACGGACTGACCGACAACACCCTGATTCTTTTCACCGCCGACAACGGAACCAAAGGGGATATCGTCAACCAGCTAAAAACGGTGTCAGTGTCGGGCGGAAAAGCCAGCATGACCGAACAGGGTGCGCGGATTCCGTTTATTGTGCGGTGGCCAGGAAAGGTAGCAGCCGGGGTTCGCTCGGACAAGATGATCGGCTTGGTCGATGTCGTCCCGACTCTGAATGCAATTATCGGAGCTGAAAACGATGAGAAGGTGGATGGCCTGGACTTGTCGCATTATTTCTACGGAACCGGAGGCAAGGAACGCGACCATGTTTTCATCTGCCTCTCGGAAAAATATTTTGTGCGCGACCACCGTTTCCGGCTGCACAACGACGGACGGTTTTACGACATCAGCACGAAGTCGGATATGACCCGCTACAGCGAAAAAGAAACCACTCAATTCCCGGAGCAGAAAGAGCGCCTTCAGAAAATAATGGATATGTACAAAATGGATCAGTACCCGTTCAGCAGGAAGAACGATACTATCGGAACCCCTGAACACCGCTTTGTGCCGGAATGGAAAACAGAGCTGGACCGCAAAAAAGCCAAACGGGACAGGCAGCGGGCCAAGGCGTCAGCCGGAGAGTGAATCTCTTTACCTTGCCAGGCGCTTTGCCCTTCACCAATCCCGCGAGATCCTACAGGGGAAATGGAATGGAAAACGCAAGTAGAGGAAGGCTTTGAAAAGCGTTTCTCTCCGACCTTTGACCTCGACACATACGGCGTTGTCCGAACGCTTTCACCATGCGCACGCCACTGCTATTTCTATGCCTCTATTCCAAACAGGAATACCCAACAGGATTCTTCAGGGTAGAGCTGAAAGATTAATAGAAGAAGCAAAACAATAACCCTCTCCCGCCAAAAGAAATCTCCTTGCAAACAACACACATGCGATAGCTTAACTTACTCGGTAGGAAAAAATTAGCGAAAGGTTCCTTTCATGTATTTTTTCAGCATGCTACTCAGTAAAGGCAACAACTTCGATCAAATGCTAGAGCTTATTTTTCCGGCCGTGATTATTGCAATTTTCGGCGCCATTTTCTTGATTTCCAGAAGGCGGGAAAAAGTTCGCACGGAAAAATTGGCGACGATTTCCCAGGAGTTGGGTTATCCGTTTCAAGCCGCGATGGACCCTGAACGCCTAGAACGTTTGGGCGCTTTTCCATTAATGAACATTGGCCGCGGTAAAAAAATAAATAACGCGATCTCAGTTGACGGCCCTTCCGCCAACATAGCAATGTTTGATTATCGCTATGTAACCGGCCATGGAAAGAGCCGCAGAGTCCTTCGGCAAACGGTAATGTCGGTGGAGTCAACGAGTCTGGTTCATCCTGTTTTCAATTTACGACCGGAAGGATTTTGGTCCAAGGTAGGGTCCTTATTTGGCGGGCAAGATATCGATTTCGTAGATCACCCAGGCTTTTCCGAAAAATATGTTCTCAAAGGGGAGTCCGAGGAAGAAGTTCGGATCTACATGGATACGATCCTATTAGATTTCTTTGCTGTTCAGGATAATATTTGTTGCGAGGCTCGGGAGGGGACAATTCTGTATTATCATCGTTATACACGTGTCGCTCCGGATGCGGAACAATTACAAAAATTCATGGAAGAGGGCTTGGGTGTATTTGAGGGACTAGTAACTCGACAGTCACGTCCAGGCGGACGAAGTGCTTAACCTTCGTTTTGCTTTATTTAAGGTTAATAGGGAATTCCGTTCTGGGTGATCAGGCTCTAGCGCGCAAGGTAGACAACACCCCAAAGATACCCCCCTTTCTCCCCCATGTATTCCGCCCAAATTCGTTCTTCACGGACTTTCCTCCAAAAGCAAAATCCTAGCAGTAGTATAACGGGAACATTGGCTAGGAGTTTTAATAGAAACAGCACGAGAGTGTGGACCCTCGAAGATATATAAGCACCTTGCTAATCAGGTTAAGTATTTTAATGGGAACGAGTATCGCTGATCTTATTCAAGCCCCGTGATCAGAAACATGATAATAAAAAACCAAGGCACCCCTCTGCTGACAATTCTCCATTGTTCATTTGTGATAGCTGCTCCTAATTCCTCCTTCTCAACCTCACTTAATTCCCCAAATTTCTGTCCCGCTATACTCTCACGATATTTTTTGACTGACATATTTCCCTTAGCCTTATTTATCCAACCTGCATCTTTACTTTTACGCCAAAGAAATTCTCCAACACCCCAGATAAATAAAAAGAACCCAATAAAAATAATTAGATAAATCTCAGTAGGTTTCATTCAAAGACGATAACCAAACAAACAAACGATAGCAATAATCAACCCCCTTTCACCCCCATGGGTTCCGCCAAACCCGGGTTTCCGCGACCTCCCCGCCATCTAAAGACCACCCACCCGCCGGGGGAAGCAATACTCTTCCATTCCTCTCAACAGGGAGTTCGGAGCGAGCAACTAGACAGGCAAGTGCCAGCACAACAAAACAGATAATCTTCGACATGGAATCTTCTCAGGTGAGGATTTTCTTTACGACCTGACCATGGACATCAGTGAGACGATAATCACGCCCTTGGAATTTAAAGGTGAGTCGCTTGTGGTCCACTCCGAGGAGATGCATCAGAGTGGCATTTAGGTCGTGGACATGCACGGGGTCCTGAGTCACATTGTAGCAGTAATCATCGGTCGCACCATGGACATGACCGCCCCTCACACCCGCCCCTGCCAGCATCTGAGTAAAACAGCCGGGATGGTGGTCACGGCCAGCAGCGTTACCGGGTTTCTGCGCGTAGGTGGTTCGCCCAAACTCTCCACCCCATACAACAAGAGTATCTTTTAGGAGGCCTCTCTGTTTAAGATCCTTGATCAACCCGGCCACTGGCTGTTCGGTATCCCGACACTGGCGGGAGAGGGTCTCTTTTAACTTATCATGCTGATCCCATCCCATGTGGAAGAGCTGAATGAAGCGAACGTCTCGCTCGGCCAGACGGCGGGCTAACAGGCAATTCCTCGCAAAACTCCCCTGTTTTCCCACGTTGGGTCCATAGAGCTTCAACACGTGTTCCGGCTCTTTCGAGATGTCCGCTAATTCTGGAACACTTGCCTGCATGCGAAAAGCCATCTCATACTGAGCGATCCGTGATTCAATAGCAGGATCCCCAATGACCGCATGCCGCTTCTGATTGAGTCTCTGGAGATCATCAAGAGTATCCCTTCGGATTCTGCGATCGATACCCGGAGGGTTCTCGAGGAAATATACCGGGTCCCCGGTATTGCGCAGCTTCACCCCGGAGTGCTCGGCGGGCAGGAACCCGGAATTCCACAATCGGCTATAGAGGGGCTGAGCTCCTCCAGAGGTCGACCGAGAGGTGAGAACAACATATGCGGGAAGGTCCCTGTTCAAAGCGCCGAGCCCATAAGAAACCCAGGACCCAATACTGGGTCGCCCGGCTAGCTGGAACCCGGTCTGGAAAAAGGTGAGAGCGGGATCATGGTTGATAGCCTCGGTTTTCATGGAGCGAATGATACACAGGTCATCCGCTACATCGCCCCAATGCGGGAGCAACTCGCTCAATTCCAGACCCGATTGTCCATGAGCGGAGAACTTGAATGGACTGGGCAGAACCGGCAGTTCCTTCTGACCCGAGGTCATGGTGGTGATTCTCTGTTCTCCCCGCACCGATGGGGGCAATTCCTTACCTCTCTCTTTTTCCAGTCCTGGCTTAGGATCAAGCAGGTCCATCTGGGAAGGCCCGCCTGACATGAAGAGAGAGATCACCCGCCGGACCTTGGCATTTTCCGGTGGTCCCGTGGCAGCCCTTCCTTCCTTGTCAAAAAGGAGGGAACCGAGGGCCAACGCGCCGAACCCATGCCCGGAGTTCTGCAGGAAGGAGCGTCGCCCGAGAAGCCTTAAACTCTCGCCTAACTCCCCCACCTCTGTCCCACTCAGGTCTCTATTTCCACTACTCTCCTTCATCTGTTAATCACTTCATCGAGGTTCAGGATGACATTCGCCACCGTTGTCAGGGCCGCCATCTCCGGCTTGGGAAGGTAAGCCGCGACCTTAGATTCTCCCTGCCCCAGTAAATCCTCGGCAGCCTTGCCATCCCTACGATAGCGCTCCACCCGCCGTTCATATCCCTTCACCAGAATCTCCAGCTCCTCCTTCTCAGCCACCCGGGAAGTGGCACAGCGAAACCCCCATGCGATTCTCTCCCCCGGCGTCCCCCCCTTAGTCATCATGCGCTCCGCGAATTTCTTCGCAGCCTCGACATAGGTCACCTCATTCAGGAGGGCGAGGGCCTGCAAAGGAGTATTGGTCGAGGTTCTCTTCACCGAACACATCTCCCGACTGGGCATGTCAAAGAGAAGCATACTGGGCGGGGCCACTGTCCTCCGAATGCGAGAGTAAAGACTACGCCGATAGAGCTTCTCCCCATGATCCTGCTCGAAGGTTCCTCGTTTCTCTACTTCCAACCAGAGTCCAGCCGGCTGATACACCCACCAACTCGGACCTCCGACCCGCTCTACCAGAAGACCTGAAAGAAAGAGAGCCTGGTCACGCAACATCTCAGCCTGCAACCTTGTTCTCGGCCCCCGACTCAGCAAACGGTTCTCCGGATCACGCTGGAGCCTTTCTTCATCAATTATAGAACTTTGGCGATAGGACCGGCTCATGACTATTGCTCTGATGAGCCCTTTGACGTCCCAGCCAGACTCCACAAAGTCCACTGCAATCCAATCAAGGAGTTGAGGGTGACTCGGCCAGTCACTTTGACGTCCCAGATTTTCGGAAGTTTTGACGATACCGGTCCCAAAGAATTGCTCCCAGATCCGGTTCACAAAGACACGGGATGTCAAGGGGTGCTCTCCATCAACCAGCCACCTCGCCAGGTCGAGACGAGTCAGGCTCTCTCCCTCCGGAACCGGAGAGAACGCTTCCGGCAACCCAGGGTCCACTTCCTCACCTTTGTCATCATATTGCCCCCTCTTGAGAATAAACGCCTTCCGATCCACTTCATCCCGCATCACCATGACGTGCGGATGAGCTGCTTCCAGCTCTTTCACCCTGCCACTCCGGGCCTTCGCGTCCGGGATATCCGTTTCAAGCTTCTTCACTGCTGCTTCAAAATCGCTCTTCCTATACCGATGACGAGGTTCGGCACTGCCCCTTAGATTATTGATAAACCCTTTTTCTTTCAGCCCATCGAACATC
>Ga0222716_10004329_pt1 | contig 11149 bp, 28 predicted proteins | sample C33_13DmetaG_FD_165044 | JGI IMG/M metagenome (GOLD analysis project Ga0222716, IMG submission 165044) | Estuarine water microbial communities from San Francisco Bay, California, United States - C33_13D | ecosystem: Environmental > Aquatic > Marine > Unclassified | place: USA: California... | reverse complement strand
GTCTGAACTAGGGCGGGATTCTGATTAATTAAATTTGCTAATTCGTTAGCCATATAATAACTCCTTATGATTTACTAGGTTTTTTAACTACAATACTATACTCTCTAATCGAAGTGACTCCGGGAGGCAGTCCATCATTGCCGTGCGTTATCAAATATTCTTTTAGATTTCCATTATGTAAACGTTGTTGCATTAAGTCGATGAGATTATTTTCTACAATGAAGGCTTTTAAATTTTCCCAATCATTGCATATAAAGTTTTCTCGAAGGGTTTTAATGATTGTACCCTGACTTGTTTTAATACTATCAGCGTTGATTTGATTACATTGAGATAGTAATACTTCTTCTATCTGTGCCATCTCAGCTTTTAGTTCTAAATCTTTCGATTCATATTCGTGCTTAAGTCTGTCTCTTTCGCCTCGTATTTTTAAATACACTGACACAATATCATCGAGACCGACTTCTTGAGTGCTGACTTCTTCACTCATTTTAAATCTCCTTTCATAAATTTACTTAATAATTTTCTAACTGCTTTTATTGACGTGAGTGCATTCCGATGAGTGTTAGTTACATCATCAGCAAATTTCTCAATATCAATCTGGTAACTAGATAGCGTGGTTAATACCAATGCCATCATAAATAATTCTACTTGGTGTGGGTGTTCACAGTGTTCTTCTATAAACTTATCCACCTCACGCCGTAATAATTCAAACTCTTGTTTTGGAAAATCCATCACTCTAATATCTCTCTATATAAATCAACTAACTTAGTATGCAAATCAACTTTACCTTGTAGCATGGCATACATCTTTTTCTCTACCTCTGAACCCTGTATGTGTACCACAGTCATCTTGTTCTTCTGACCATAGCGATCAATACGGGCAATACACTGTAAATAAGTTTCAACTGAAATAACTGGGGACCAAAAAACTATCGTATCTGCTCGAGTTAAAGTCACACCATGCGATGCACTTTGGGGTTGAATAATTAGAACACGAGGGTCATCTAACGATTGGAACTGAGTAATAATTCTAGCACGATCATTAGCCGATACGGAACCATTTATTATCTCAGTACTAATTCCTTGTTTATTCAAATGCTTAGCAACGACTTCTATCGTATGTCTAAACGGAACAAAGACTAAAACTTTATTTTCTGTTTGATCTAATACTTCATCTAATGCAGATAAGCGAGGTCGAATATCAAACTCGACAACTTCTTTTTTATCTGTATATACGGCCCCACCTGAGATCTGTAATAGTTTACTTAAATTAGCCGCCGCATTAACTGAACTAATTTGTTCGCCCGCAGCTTCAATAAGAAACTGATCTTTGAGGTTTTTATAGTACCGTTGCACGACTGGAGTGAGTGGTACCTCTCGGGTCTGATACATGACCTCAGGTAAGTCCAAACAATCTTCTTTACTAAATCTTATCGCAGGTTGCAACGCTTTAAACACATCGTCTTTCGCTGTCTTTTTTGGAACCCATTTAAACCGAGTAACCTGATACATCACCTTGTCTCGCCAAGCCGCTGAAAACTTTGGAACTCGGTGAGGACAAACTAACTTAGCTAAACCAAATGCGTCAAGCGGTGATTGAGCCGCAGGAGTACCCGTCATCAGCCATAGCCGTGTGTCAGGAGTAATTAGTTTGGCTAGAGTTTTCCATCGTATTGTGCTCGGGGATTTATAGGCATTGGCTTCATCAATAATAATTAAGTCAAACCCGCCCTTCGCTATATTTTCTTTAACAATTCCTACGCCATCATAATTAATAATTACAATCTCATATTCTTTGTTATCTATAATCTTTTCTCTTTTACTAGATGCTCCATGAGCAATCGCAACTGATCTGTGCATACACGTACTAAAGACATCGTCTTGCCAAGCACTGTGCATAATTGATAACGGACATATAACTAAAACTCTTTTAACTTCCCCCTGTTTCATTAAGTAATCAGCCGCCCATAAAGCAGACGAAGTTTTACCTGTACCCGCTTCGTTAAAACAAAACGCTCTACGATTGATAGATAAAAATTCTGCTGTTACTCGTTGGTGTTCAAATGGTTTGAATGTCCCGGGCCAATCATAGTCACGGCTCATAGGACTAGGTAGAGGATTCTTAAAACTTATTAATTGATTAAGACGGGTCATCTCAGTGAGACCCCAGTAGACTAAGACTTCAACTAAACTTCCTTTATTATTAATTATCTCTGACTTCTCAATATTGTTTTGAATATGAGAAACCATGTAATCAGGCACTAATAATTTAACTGCGGTGTTATCAACTATTTCCATTATCTCTTTCCTTAAACTATTATTTTACTTTAACTTATTACTATATTCAACTATTATTTTACTTTATTGTGGGCTACTACTTTTTTACACCACTGTAAATATTCACTAACTGGGAGCGTTCCTCTAAAAGAATTTACTGCTCTACATACTAACTGAACATTCTTACTATTATACTCTTCCCCAGCTTTAATTCTATCTATACTGGCATTAGTCCAAGTCGAACTAAGATCTGAGTCATGGTACTTTCTATAACAAGTCATCTCAACTCCTGAGAGAGCACACTTATAATTTTGTTTCTTTAATATGTCTATTAATATTTCAGGACTAAGGTCTTTTCTATCCTCTCGACTATTTAGTATGCCTTTGAAAAACCATTCCCAATTACCTTCATTCTTCTCATAAACTCTTTGTCTATATGCCGTCTTTTTACATCTATGAGAACAGTAAGTTTTGCCCACTTTAGTATAATCAAACTTCTGATTACATGTAGGGCAAGGTCGTTTTTCCATTACTGATTAAACTCACAACTTTTAACTGGACACCATCGGCATAACGGAGTAGGACTAGGGAGCCACATATTTGCATCATAAGAATTATCCAGTCGGGCTAGTGCTTTCTCGAAGATGGCCCACGATAAATCTTTATCTTCTCGTTTGTATTCGTCGGTAATAAATGTTCCGTGCATCACAAACAATAAACCTGCTTTAACTTTATTGACTTGAGGAAAGTGTTCAAAAACCATGAGTGCCATCAAGCGTAACTGTTTTGTATCGGGGTATTTATTGCTCCCTGTTTTGTAATCAATGATAAAGGCATAGTCATTATCAATAATAATTAAGTCTGCAATACCTCGAACCCATCTATTTGGATCATCAAAGTCACACGCTTTTTTATCTCGGGTTAAACCCATTTCATATTCGCAAAGTTTCTCACCTGGAATTGCAATCAATGCGTCGACTTGATCTTTGAATCTTTCGTAGTTCTTTGCTAAAGGTTTATCATCTCGTACATATTCTTCGAGGGCAAGGTGAACTTCTTTACCATATATGGTAGCTTCTGTTTCTTTGAACGTATAATTCTTTGCGACTCGACATTCATAATACTTACGAGGGCATTGTTGAAACTCTTTAAGACTTGAGAACGACCATGTGTATTCAGCCATTATTTAATTATCTCCACTTCTGATTCAGTTTCAATCCATACATGTGCCCCGCACGACAAGGGTTTATTAGGGCTATATACTACTTTAGAGTCCCCATGTATCTTTACTTCTTTAGCATAAGTATTTGATTTATATGTTTTAACTGTTAGTACGGGATCTTCTACTTCGTTTTTCCGATTAGACTTTATGACGTGTTGATTAACATGGATAATTGTTTTCATCGACCTTGCCCACGATATTTTTTATAAGAGGCTTTCTTATTTTTATTCATCGTTTGCATCTTCACTCGACGACCACCTTGTGATGTTCGTTTGTGTACAGGCTGATGTGATTTAATGCCACTTACTGATTGTTTTACTTTTGCCATTATTTTCCCATTAATTTTTTATAGTTATTGATAAAGAATAAACTTGCTGTTCTTAGTTTTGTGTACTCAAGCGAATCTACCAAGTGAGTTTTTATTTCTATCTTTCTATCAGACATAGGTATTACATGAGCCATCGGAGTACCCGACTTAATTAAAATATCTCCATGGGTTGATTTATCTATAAACATATTAATGTTTGTTGCGTGTTGGTGTTTATACTCAGTAATTGCAGGGACAATTTTATATTTTTCGTTCATGTCCATGTTATAGAAAGGATTAGTCCATAAAAAATCAATCGACTGTTTAGTTCTTATATACCATGGAGTAACTATTTTTAAGTGTCCATACACTGTTGGATTAGCGAACGCATCCCACTGAGCTACATTATGAGGTTTAGCATTGGTTTCTTCATCAGCAAACTGCCACCGAAATGAACGTTCAACTGGATTAATACCGATAACTAAATCACACCAAAGAGGGATCATAAACCCTTGTGTCATCATACCTACAACGGCGGGACATCTTTTCATTGTAGGGGCAGGGATAAATCCATCAGCCTTATAGGTACTCGGCATGTCCGTCATCCATTTAGGCATAAAATTAACTGCGGGTGCTATCGGGTTATGATCTATAACATAATCTTTTACTGTAAAACAATCAACCACAATGGGTTTTTGTTTAAAGATAATCATTTCTTCTCCTTTTCTTTTGGTTTACCAAATATTCTTTCAAAGTTTTCTTCAAACTTTTGTCTATCAGTGGGTCTTTGTTTACTACCTTTTCCACCATCACTCATATAAATATCCTTCTCGAAGTAAATATATATTTTATCATAGCGTATTTCCTTTCATATCAATTTGTTATTTAGATATATATATTTTTTGTGAGACTCTTTTTATGTTAGAATTTTTTGTTATAGATATTTTCATTCGGCGTTCTTGAAATCCACAATGATCGGCATAATAAGTTCCGTCCCTCAATACAAATCTTGCACTCCATATTCCGTCTTTATAATTCATATACATAACCCCTACATTTAGTCTTCCCGCTAATCTGTCAAAGACTTGCATATTAGTTAAGTGCGGTAATACTTCATTTTTATATACTGTTATTTTTTTATCTTCTACAACAGGGCCTAAAAATATTGGGTAGGTTACATCAGGTCTGTTCTGATATGCAACCATTTGTTCAAAGTGTTTTGCAAGGTCTTTCCAATTAGTGTATGAGTGCAATTCTTTTTTAGCTTCTATCCCAAATAAAATATGTCCATCTTTATAAGGAGCTTTTACTAAAAAATCTAATCTCGCCCACCCACTAACTAATTCATATTCTTCCTTAAATTCCCATCCGTTTTGGTCTTTACTTCGAAGATATTTTTTAATTATATTACTCGCAAACTCTTCGTCTTTAATAAAGTGATCCATCATTATCCTTTAGCTTCTTAACAGTCGCCATAGCTGTCTCCGTAGTCAGCCTCGCAAGTAACAGGCAGTCCAACTGCCCAGTTAGGTGGGGTCGACATAACTTTCATTATATATTCTTTAGCTTCTTCAATCTCATTCTCAGGGATTACACAGACTACCGCATCATGTACAGTTAATACTGGACGATACTTTTTATTTACTTCCAACATCTGCTCACCCACAATGATACGAGCAAGGGCTTGAACCACATTCTCTACTACTGATCCACCCCATATACTTATCTCACCCCGTCTACTCTTATACATAAACTTAGTCCGAGTTTCACTAGCGTCTAGTCTTAGCTTTGGATATTTAATATAAAGCCCGTTGGGCAATTTGATACCCTGAGGTGTTACCAATAAACATTTGTTGTGACCAATATAATACGGATCTTTGTTGTCGGGCCATGACGCTATATCATGCAGTGCATTCTCACAGTCACGCCATAACTCAATCACTTTATCGTTAACTTCTCGATACACTCCGACCAAGCGTTTACTTTCTTCCTCATCGATGTCTACATTCGCCATGAGTTTTAAAGTCAGTTGAAGTTTAGTTGCCCCTGTACCATATCCTAATCCAAGAATACAAGTCTTGCCTACGGCTCGTTGTTGTTTAGTAATTTCTGCGACGGGTTTGTTATATACTTTAGAAGCAAACTCAGAATAAACATCTCGTCCTTCTTTGAACCATTGAGTAACATCTGTCTGACCCGCTAACCAAACTAACACTCGGGCTTCAATCTGAGATGAATCACAGTTAATCACTTTGTGTCCCATCGGGGCTATGATCCCATTCTTCAATGCTTTTTTCTTTGCGTCTCTCGAGGGTAAGTTTTGGAAGTTAACTTTATCTGACCCTGCCCATCGTCCTGTATGAGCCCCGTAATATTTTAGTGGAATAGGTAAGCGTCCTTTATTCCTTGCTCCAATCGCTAAGAACCTTTCAATACGAGATTCTTCAATGGTGGACTTGGTACCTAACCTGACCCGACAAAGTTCTTGAATAAATGGATCTTCGTGTTCACAGAGTTCAAGGAAGCCCGTGTCGCCTTTTGCGAGGGCATAAGTATCTTTCCCTGTTGCGGGACTTATTTTGAGTGGCACAGTTACGCCCAGTTCTTCGAGTAGTTCAGCAAACTGTTTGTTACTCGCTAATTTTTTCCTTACATCTTCTTCTGTTTCGCACTCAAGGCGAGTCATTAGTCCACTAAGTAACTCTTGTTTCTCAGTTCTTATTTCTTCTAGTCGGACTTGTAATAACCCGTCGTCCACTTCAAGTAAGGGCTGAGTATACATTCTGATGGTAAGATCAATCAACTCTAGTTCTTTTTGTGGGAAGTTTTTAGATAGAATGTTATATAGGTTATAAGTCAACTCAACGTCGTTCTTACAATACATACCATATCGATGAAGTTCATGGTCTTGGAAGTCTTCTAGGCGTTTGCCCTTAGCGTCAATAACTTCGTGACCCTTTTCACCTAGTTCATAATACTGTGCTAAGAATGCAAGTGATCCACCAACATCAACTCCGTTTACTGCCCGGGCCATGCTCAGTGTATCAAAGTAAATTGCGGGGTGAATGTTAAATACCATACTCAGAATAGCCCCGTCGAACAAAGTGTTATGGCACAGTAAAACTGATTGATCCCAGTCAATACCTTTTAAAACGTTGCAGATTTCTTCGTGCGATCCTGAGTACCACTTGGTCGAGCCGTCATTGATTTTAATACCCACTCCAATTATTTGGAAGCGTTCATCTCGGATATATTCTTCGGTGGTTAAGTTAGATAGACTAAATCCAACATCATAAAATGTTTCAAAGTCTAGGGTGATTAAATTCATTCAGTTTTTTCTTTCTGTTTTTTACAATATCCATGTGCGTAAAAGGTCATACCACACCACCAATAATTATTAGTGCCGTCAAAAAATTTTGCAGGTTCACCGCATTGATTACACAGTCTTTGTTCGTTGTAGTAATCGAATGATATTTTTTTGGGCATCGGCTTCTCTTAATGTTCTTGGTGTTAGTTGATTTGCAGTATTAGGCTGAAAAAATCTATACCCTTTTTTAAGATTATTTTTCCATATCTCTATTGTCTTTTTGCTGACGTTCATATTCTCTCCTATCCTTTCTAATTTGTTTAATTCTTTCTCGTCGTTCTTCATTGGTTAAATACATCCAGTTAGATAAATCTTCATAAGTGCGAAAGCAACTAATACATCGTGGCTCCCCATTAATCTCTTCGTACCGACATATACTTGTACACGGACTAACTATGCCTTTCGTGTTCATCTCGGCACTCCACACTACACCATCGGCGTTTATCTTTTTGTTTAATAATTTCCCCACACCATAGACAATGCCCGGTGTCGTTCTCTTTGACTTCGGTATTAATTGTTCTCATGGTCATGTCCAGAGCTTTCTGCACCTGTTCATTAGCCATATCTATTTCATCTGTCATATTTTTTATAACTAAGTATTCCTAAATTTTTCATCCAACTTGTTGTGCCACTATTTGATTTTTTCTTCTGAGGAACTTTAACTCCCGCTTCATACATCTTATCTAATACATCAGTTTTGTATCCAGTCCACTCAGTAATTTTTTGTCGAGTAGCATTTGGAAATCGCTCTAGCACTTCTTCAACTCGTGCAATCTTTTCTTCAAATGTTAACCGTCTATTTCTATGTTCAGTTTCTTGGTTTTGTTTCCAATTCCATTTTGATATTCCGCTCAAAATAAACACTCTCCTATCTGATTAAATAATTCTCGTTGGTTAATATTTTTTTGATTAGTGGTTTTCAATTTTCTTATAATTAAATAAGGCTTCTCGGACTTGTACCAATCAAATTCTTTTTTAGATAAACGAAGTTTTCTTAAAACATTTCCCTCGTCATCATATATGGCATGGGTAAAATCAATCATGCTAGTGATAATAAGTATCGCTCAAGTTCAGTAGCATACCATTTAATTTTTCCCGCGTCTTGTTTTGGATCACCTTTCATTCCAATTCGACTTGTGTATTTGATAATGTTACCTCTTAAATATCCAATGTATTCATCAGGTGATGTCTTTGCTCGGATATATTCTATTGTTTCTATTCCCCCTTGTGTATAGTGTGGGGGGTGATTCACCATATCTATTTTATTATCTTCCACTGTTTACCTTTCTCGGCCGAACAGGAATACGAACCTTAACCCAATCATTTTTTCTCTCAACTACTATCCATGTTGAATCTGCATTTTGCATAGCTTCGTGTACCCATCGTTCCATAAATTCCATCAGTCTATTCCTTCTAAAAGTTCGGTTAGTTCTGATATATTACCCTCATTCACTACTAATGCCAATCCTTGATTTTCTCGGATTTGTGTGATATTGAGGTCTTGAAGTGCCGTTGTTTTACCCTTTCCCGCTTTACATTCGATAGCTATAAATCGCCCCTTGTAACAAGCAATTATATCAGGAACCCCTGATCTGCCGTAGCCCCCTGTAAAAGCATAGAAGTGATAACACCCGTAGCTATCTAAGATTTGTTTGACTTTCTTTTTTACTTTAGCTTCAGGTGTCATAGTGTAGGTATGATACTCAGGTCTGATCCACTCGATGTCCATAGTGATCCACCATCGTTACCCTCATCGTCATTCATAGGCACGAGCCAATGTCCATCTTCAAACTCTATTACTAACGGACTACGATACCACCCTAAATCTTCTCGTTCGGATTCAGTTAAATATCGCACTCGTCTAATTGTTTTTCCTACTAAAAAGTTTGAGGATTTGTTTCCCCAATATTCTCTTAGTTCAGCTTGATTCATTTCATGTAATGGTTTACTCACTTTTTACTCTCTTTCGATTAAATTTAATAACAATGTTGCCGTCAGGATCAGAAATTTGTTCCCAATTAGTATGTCCAAATTGGTCATAACAATAAGCGTCCAACAAATCTGATGGATAATCAAACATTATTTCGTCCATATTAATCCTCACAGTTTCCGTTAACACACGCTTTACCCGATAAAATTTCTTCCTCTAAATCATCAATAGCGTCTTGGTTTGCTAAGTGTATTTGATTCTCTACCAATCTATTAAATACAGGTTCCAAAACTTCAATGGTTTCCAATTTAATTATAAGGCCCCTATCTTTTGCATGATCCCCAATTACAGAATCAATGTAAGTTGTTGGCGTAATATCCTCGCCCCATGATTCAATTTCTTTTATTTTGTCTTCACTCATTTTAATTTCTACTACTGCACTATATGTTTTCATATTATCCCCACAAATAAAAACCAATTAAAATTCCAAACAAAATCAGCACCGACTTTTTTACAAATCGATCAATCTTGTTTGCTCTAGGTACAACTACTACATCACCAATAACATCTCTGTAATCGTGGTCAATGTATTGTTTCCGTCTGTAATCTTTCATACTAATCTCCTAAACATTGTAAGTTTGTTTTAACATAAATAATTCCGTCGCCGTCCCCCATTGATTGATACGCTATACCTTTTTGACATAGGTAATGAGGGTCTTGCGTGGTATCTAAATAATTCCACATATCAATTACTCTCATACCCAATGCACCTACTACCAAACCAAGTACGAACCATGAAGCCACAGTAAACCGATAGAATAAATCCTCTTTAGTTATTTGCATATCCTACTCCTAAGCGATTGATAATTTTAATGCGTGGCTCAAATCATAGATTGCCGTCGGTACAGGATCATAGTCTTTGAATTGCAGACAAAACGCTTGGCACTCCCCCTCTTTTTCAAATGCGATTGTATCTACTACTCGGCACTTCTCTACTTTAATTGCAACATGAATTAGTTTGCTCATTATCTATTCCTCATAATATTTGTATTGATATAGGTGTCGATGTCCCTGAATATCATTTGTAAAGTACTATCCTCAATTACTTCACTATCTAAAACCAAGTCCATCTTATTTACTATTTGTTTACTCTCTTTATCCCATATCCGTAACTCAACAGGGATTTTAATTTTAATATCATAATCAAATACAGTTTTACCCATGATAACCCTCTCCGTTGTCTATAAATACTTCTATTGCTTCTTCTTGTAAATAATCCAAAGTACTTGAGCCAAGAATATCTAAGTCCTCATCATACAACCCATTATGAACCCGTGTAATCTTTACTTCGTACCCTGTTGGACTATCGCCCGTTGCATACATATCTTTAGTTACCTCGATCTCTGCACCTACTGTCCATCTTGTGTTGTACTTATCTTCGGTATCTACATCAAACTCTACATAATGTTTACTCATGGAACTCCTTTCTATATTTTGAAATTATTTTATATTCCTGTTCAATCTCTTCATCTGTCATGTCATTAAACCCTACATACCCATTCAATAATACATGACTGATCCACCCCTCAATCTCACTTTGGGGCATATCATAAAAAGATTTCATTTCGAATTGCATAAGTTTAGTTATCAATTCCTTTCTTTTTGACCCCAATAAATTTATTTCCTCACTCATCAAACTCTCCTTTTTTGATATAGGTCTAACTACATTACTCTCTTTCGATCTTGTTGTAAAGTATTAATTTTCAATTATTTTAGGTAAAAAAATACCCTCAATCGAGGGTAATAAAAACGCTAGGTAGGACTAATTACCTATTATTTTTTAGTTTTTCTGAATTTTCAACGCACAGAATCGCTCTCTACTGCATTTTTAAACAGGGGGTAAGGCATTACCCTACCCCATATAGCCCTGTGTTTCGAGCATATCAATATACTGAGCCATATCCTGTACCATTATGGCAATCTCTTTGTATGACTTAGTCTTGAGCGACTGCTCGATCTCGTCGACTGTACCGAAGATGAAGTCCTC
>Ga0222716_10004328_pt1 | contig 11149 bp, 23 predicted proteins | sample C33_13DmetaG_FD_165044 | JGI IMG/M metagenome (GOLD analysis project Ga0222716, IMG submission 165044) | Estuarine water microbial communities from San Francisco Bay, California, United States - C33_13D | ecosystem: Environmental > Aquatic > Marine > Unclassified | place: USA: California... | reverse complement strand
TTCTAAAGATTCCTCTCTGTTTTTTATTTTATCTGAACTATATTCTAGTTCCCCTTCTTTACGAAACACTAACACGAACTCATGAACTTTTGCAGTGTATCTTTTACTTGCACATTTACCTGCTTGTAAAGCTGCAAATATAGTGTTGTTCTTCATTACAATTATATCATGTAATTTCAGACCCGACTTAGTGAACATATTTATAGTGTCTGAATGGAAAGATTTATACTCTCCGTCTTTTCTAAAATCACCACAAACCCAAACTGCAAAACCACCTGGCTTTAAAACTCTCTCTATGTTATCTCCACAAACTTGTATCCTTTCACAAAACTCGTCATACTTCCTTATGTCTGACAACTGTCCTTCTGCACTTTCGTATCTTTCTATATCAGCGTAAGGTGGACAAGTCATAACTAAGTTTGCAGATTCATTAGGTGTTGATTTCATTTCACACCCGTCTTCTTCATAGATGGTTGCACCGAGTTCATGTCTGTCTAACTCATGTCTAACCTTCTTAACTGTTTCGGGAGATACATCATAACCATAATAGTTTCTTCCTAATGTTTGTGATACGAATGCACGTGTCAATCTTCCAGCAAATGGGTCAACGATTGTATCACCAACCATAGACCAATAGTGAACTATGTTCTCACATAAACCAGCATGAAACTCACTCATCAATACACCTTTAGGAAGACGATTCTCTGCAGCCGTTTCATAAATCTGTCTCTTTGATTCCCACGCAGGTAAGTACGCATCATCCCAATTACTCTTAGATGATGCAGTTGGAGTTATAACTGATTGTATGTTCCAACCAAATTGGTCAATAACCCTTTCGTTCTCATTCCATGGTAGTATGTTTTTATAGTATTCACTTTTCATATTATAATCTTAAAGATGTTAAGTCGCCCCTTCACTTTACAGCATTCCCGCTCTTAACCGATTCATCCGCTTGACCCCATGAATCTTTCCCTTACTGATTAACCCCACTCCTTCGTTATCAGTTCGGTGTTGACTATTCAAGGACACATAATGATATGTCAACACCCCCGTTTAAAAAACTTACTTATTCAGAAGCAAGTTTTTTAAAGTAATCCATCGCATCATCTTCTTCACCTTCAGAAGTAGATTCTACTGATGAGATTACAGGTTCATCTGCAACTGACCCAGTGTTAACATTAGACCAAGGCACTTCGTCTAGGTCTTCTGCAACTGACTCTGCAGTTGATGTACTTACTGAACCAGTTAATCCTAACACTCTATCGAGTTTCTCTTTGAGTTCCTCGTATGTTTTGAATTCACTTGGTGCAATAATACCAGTCAAAGAATATGCAGAACTATATGTAGTGTTCAACTTATCCTCATCTTCGAATAATGGTGAAACTGAATCGAACTCTGATTTATCATAGTTCCAGTAACCGTCCACTTTTCTAATTTTGATTTTGAAGTTCGCACCTTCCCTTAAATCAAAAGGGTTGATTGCTTGTTCATCTTCAAATGCAGGTGATATAGCCTCTTTGAGTTGTTCAAAGATTTTTTTACCAAATCTGTATTTAAATACTTTACCTTCGTTAGCAGGATTTTTAGGGTCTGAAACAACATAGACATTAGACACATAATGTAAACGTCTTTTCTGTTTACGTGCAATCTCTTTGTTTGCTTCAATACCTGTATTCCATAACTGGGTATTGTATTCAGAAACAGGGTCTTGTTTATTAAGAGTCGTTAAAGACTTCTCAATATACCAGCCACCTGGCCCTTGGAACCCGTGGTCGAAGTATGATACCCATGGCATCTCTTCTCCTTCGGGAGTTGGTAAGAATCTAACTACTGCAAATCCATTACCAGTTTTATCTAGTTCGGGTTTCCAATAACTATCGTCTCCGTAGGATTTTTTTGCACCTTCAGAAGGTGAAGCAGTTTCCATTGCTGCTCTTAGTTTATCTAAACTTGACATTGTATTCTCCTATTGTATTACAATTATATCGCATTATATCAAAGACTCTAGGCCTTGACCTAGAATCCATCTCTCACTACTTTCATAATAAGATAATTCATTATACTGGATTTCGTCCTCTCTGTCAAGAGGGTTTTTCCAGTATACTGAACCTTTTCCATAGTACCATTCTAATAGTGCTATGAACTGACTCCTCTGAACATCAAGAACAGTTGAGTCTGTACTATATTTATGTCCGTAGTTAACACTACCTTCATAAATATTATCACAAATATCACTTTCCAGTGCATCAAATCCCACCATGTTTATAGTCTCATAACTTTGTTGCATAGCATAACTTAATGCTGACATTCCAGTAAACAAGTTCCTAAACATAGGGTCATTGTATGTGAGTATTAGTTCGGGATTTGTTAATCCCAAAAAATCTGTATAAGTTTCATTACCTTGAATAATGAAGTGTGTGTCATTATCCTTTTTACTTATTCGTATATCGTCATGACTGTAGTTGAAACCTGCAGACATTAACTCTAACATTTCTATTGGAAGGGGTTCAATGTCAGCAAAACATACTAGGTTTTCTTTATAATATCCTGTCTCTACAATCTCTTTTTGTAAAGGCATATCAGCTGCAAACACTATGTCACACTTATTAGTGTCCCTGTAGATTGCATTGCAACCCCATACTTCATGTGTGCAATTGTCGATATCAAAGTCCTCTCTACTAGGCCCGTTTCCTAATATAGTTATTTCTGACATAACTCTATTGTCTTAGTTTTATATTTTGTGTAATCGAAGTCTACGAAAGACTTATACTTCTGAATCTTTATGTGTATTTCGGGGTAGACTACCTTCTCTGATATTAGTCTCTCCCAATCGGAACTGAATCCGATAATAGAATCCATTATACAAAGTGTCTCTAAAGATATGCTCTTTGCCATGTATTCTTTTAATAGTATAGGGTGTTGTCCGTTCTTTACTTCCAATACCTTTTGTATACTTCTTTTAAGTAGGATATCAGAGAGTTCTGTTTCATACATATATGACAATTTTTGTTGTCTCTTTTTCCATTCTTTATAAATTCTTTCACATTCATTGTCTAATAAGTCTCCTGCCCAACTGTCTTTAAGACTTAGATTTGCAATATAGAAATCTTGTAAGTCTTGTTTGTAAGTTTTAAATAACTTACCAAAATGAAATTTATCTTTTCGTTTTAGAAAGGAATTGATGTCACTCTTTACTTTACCATTATACTTTATAAAGTCGTAGTCCTTGGAATAGAAGTGTAGTTTTATTCCAAGATAAAGAGTGTATGCATCATATCCTTCCCTACTGGTCATTAAGTTATGATAGTAGGAGTTTGTGGTGGTGTCACTATAGACCCAGTTGCTTGTTGGTATGCTTCTTGAATAGGTTGGTTTGTTGCAACAACAAATACGAATTCATTGAATGAAACTTCACTTGGATTTTCTTGTCCAGTGACTGCAATCCCTCTTGCAAATCCCATACCACCGTCTCCGTTTGGATGCGAGATTACCATTCTAGGGTCTTCAATATTCAGTATACCATTTTCTAAACTTTTAAATTTACCAATGTATTCACCACTTGTGGCCACTACCGTGACTATATCATTAATTTCCATTATTTCTTTTCCTCATAAAATCGTGTGATTGTTCCTTGACTAGTCCTACCACGATTGATTAGGTTTAGTCCTTGTGCTTCTGCTTCCAACTTCTCTTTAAGAGGTGGTGTTAAAAGTCTCTTAGCACTTTCGGGTTCTAAATTATTCTCTTCACAAACTCTAACTATTGCACCCATTACATCAACACCTTTTCCTCGTGAAAGTAATCGTTCTACCTTTTCAGTGAATTCTTTTCTTGATATCATATTAAAACCTTGTGTTGTATCTGTTGTCGGGGTCTACTTCGTCTGCAATTAAAGGCAGTCCAAAGAAGTGTTCACAATCCCATGAGTCATAGTTGTTTTCCCATAACCAGTCATGTCCTTCTTCTTCGAGTAGTTCTTCCATTTCGTCTTCGTCTGCTTCACTAGTTCCTTCAAGGTGGATATAATAGTCACGTCCACACTCGTCAAATGATTCTAAGAATTCATTCTCTTCAAACTCATCTGGCTCCATATCACCAGTTGCATCTTCTGAAAGATATGCTTCTAACATTTCCTTCTCTTCCTCGTTAGTAATCTTAACGAGATATGAACCACTTCTCCATAGTGTTTCTATGACCACTCTATCTTCGTTGTCATTGTTCTTAAACACTTCACGTTCAGTGTAAGTCTTTTTAAACTTTGGATAGATTTGATATTCTTTTCCTACTTCAATCATCTTAAAATCCACTCTCTAAGTTGTCTCTCCAATCTCTAACGATACTATAGTATGCATAGTAAGTTGGACTAGTGTCATGAACACCAAGACCACCTTCTGCATAATCAGTTGTTAGGTAATCAATAAGAATGTCTGCTTTATCTAAGACTTCTTCTGTCACATCTTCATCACTATCGATTGAGAGATACTCCAATAGTGTGTCGTATGCATTATCGTATGCTTGGGATTCTATCCACTCGTCACCTTTAGAGATTATCTTATTCCAATTGAAATCTCCTTCTAAATTAAATTCTTTTGTTTCTGCCATTTTTATACTCCGTGTAAACTTCTATACCTATTTCTAAGGTCATAAAGTTTGTCAACATAATCTAAAGGGTCTGCTTCAAATATTTGAACACCCCCACCATCAACAGCGACAACTGCCACTATATCTTCAACGACTTCTCCAGTAAGTTCCTCAACCATGATTGCATATGCAGTCATCTGATGGAACCATGGGTCTGCCATGTACTCTTCTTTATATTTTGAACTTGTTTTAAAGTCTATAATAGAAAGTCTGTTATCCCAAACACCAACACAATCTACTTGTCCTGCCATCTGTAATGAATCACTCCACATACCTGCTTCTAAAGCAAAGGGAACTATTTCATCTAATACTGGTTGTACTGCATTAAACATAGATTGGTCTAATACATTTTCAAAAACTATTTCTTCTTCTTGTCTTAGATACTGTTCAAAAAGAGAATGCATTTTAGTTCCTCTTCTTGCAGCTTGTGTGGATACTCTGTTTGCCTCTTCGGCACCTACTCGTTCTCTCCACAACTTGATGTGGTCTCTTGTAAGTAATCCTGTAACTGTTGTTACACTTGGGTATCTTTGACCTTCGGGTGTTTGATAAAACCTTTTCCCGTCTTCTTGAACACGGGTCATTGACTTCTGCAAGTCTTCTAGGTCATAAATTGATATTTGATTTTCCATAATATAGATACAGTATACTACTTAATGTTCTGTAAGTCAACATGTTTTTTTATTATCTCTCTCGTCTTGACTTCCTTTGCAGATTTTTTATGATACCGTTCTCCCATAGGAGTGTCGGGTTGTGTAGAAGCAATCTTCTGTAACACATCATTAAATCCACCGTCAACTTTTACTCTATCTCCTGTTCCACCTACGGTCATAGGAGCTCCAAGTATTTTCTGTTTTAAGTGTGGGTTGTCTTCCTTGAATTGGTCTAACTTAGTATAAGACATTATATGCTCTTCAAGTTTACCTGTATCATTGTTTAAGAAATCGTATGCTGGCATTATATATCTTTATTTTTAATGTGTTGTTCTACAGTTTCAATAACTTGTGATTTGGAATACCAAAGACCACTGAACATTGATTCAGTTCCGTCTTCCCATTGAACGTGATATCTCTTATAACCGAATGGTCTATCTGAAAAGATTCTAATATCACCATAACTTTCAACTAACACTCTCATACTGCACTCATAAAACTGGGGACTGGTCTATCAGTCCATACTGCAAAACCTTTCTTGTAGTTTGCATAGTATTTATGGTATGCAGAGATAGAGTCATTTTGAACTTTGACATCTTCAGGCATACACTGGGGTGGTTCTGAATAAGAACCTAGTGTAATGTTGTTTGGTATTTCATTGAGCAGAACCCTTAGTTTGGTATCAGTTAAGTGTGTCTTACCATAACGATAAGTGTATTCGTCACATAGTGCAGTAAACATATCGTATGCATACTGATACTGGATTGCATTCTCTCTGACCCAACGTGTAGAAGGGTGGTTGATGTGTGATGCTTTGTATAAGACACCATCCATATTAGAGTTGTCTAGTCTCCATCTCTGAATCCTACGACCACTAGATGCATCAGTGTATTGTTTACCATCTAACATCCTATGTGCAGTAGATAACATTTGTGCATACTCGATAATCATCTTGACTACGTGTTTGTCACAATGCATTTCTGCAGATTGTACTGGGTCTTTGTGTAAGTAAAATAAATTCATAGTTGTTTAATCTCCTGCAGGATACCTTCTACATTTTTCCAAGACAAGTATCCGATAACATCATCAGTTATACCACTAGTATAACACATCTCACCTGTACTGTCCATAGAGTAATCTAAAACTGCTAATTCCCATAGACCTTCTTTTCCACCATAACTAAAATCGTGTTTGACTACACTTGCACCATAATTATTCTCAAACTTATAACGGTGTTGAACACCATTGTCAAGATAGTCGGTGTCTAATAAAAATTCTCTCATAGTGTTATCACTCTTCTGACTCGCCTTTAATGGGTCTAGTAATACTCTCTCTCGTCTTGAGAGTTGTTTGTTTACTACTTTATCATACATTATACTAACTCCTTAATGATACTGACCAATACATTACCGTATTGAGCGAACCAACCTTTCTCTTCTGTTAAAGCAATACCATATTGTTCTGCGATAAGAATTGCAGTTGGTGTGGATAAAAATAAATTACCTGCAAGTGTAAACCCTGCGACACTAATCAATAGTATCATATGGTCATTTGTTTTAAAACTATGTATCATATAACCTATAGCACCAATCATTATTGCTGATAGACTATAGATTTCCATATGAAAGTTTCCACTCATTGCAAGTGTAAGTCCTACAAATACAAATACTGTTGAGACTATTTTAAGTCCAGTCAGCATAGCATTTGTTATTGTTGTTTTTTGTTTCTTAGTCATAATTTCTCCTACTTATAAAAGATGTGTTCGTTAATAAGTACAGTCTCATTCAATGAGTCTGCCCAATATGGATTGACATAAACCGAATGATAGTGAGTAGCACCTTCAGTGATATCTCCGTATGCACCTTGCATTACGTTCCTTGCAATGTTGAGTGAGGATAACCACGTTGGACTATCCACTGGGTCGTCTGACTTACCATCACAAAACCAACTGAACTGACATTGATTCCTTGCAGGAACTTCTTTACCTTTCCAGTTAGTTCTCCACTTTGTTTGATAGACGACACCACAAGCAGTTGCTGGGTAGTTAGGATGTTGAGTCCTATTCAACACTACTTGTGTCACTGCAATCTTACCTGCAAGTGGTTGATTACCTGCTTCGAAGTAAATGTTTTGTGCAAGACAAAAAATCTCGTTGTTAGCATCTGATGCTTCTATCTTCATTGATAATGCACCCGTTAGAAAACCTAGTGTTGCACCAAATAGTAAATAGTAATATCTCATTTTCAATTCAGTCTTCATCCTTTTTCTCCCAAGGAAACGGTTTGTTTAAATGTAATCCTACGAATACCATACTAAACATAATAACACATAGTAAGGTACCACCTAAAAATCCAAGTTCCATATTAATACCCACTCGTTGTATGTGCATATGCATCGGGACAATCCACAATACCACATATGCATACACCTTCGACTTCCTCTTCAACAGGAGCAAAGTCCATTGGTGTAGTTGTTCCGTATTCGGCAAGGTTCTCCACATCTTCTGCAGAGTACTTACCACCTGTTTGTTGTGCAAGTAGTTTTGCACTTTCTTTATTAAGCGACATATCTTTCTCCATTATAATTTTCACCGTTTCTATTAAAGTTGTCAACAATCATATCGACAACCTCTGTTGCATTGTAGGATGTTCCACCTACGTGCCATCTGTAATCTTCAGTAGGAATTCTACCGTCCTTCCAGTTGTAAATTGTTACAGTCTCATACTCCCAATCATCATAATCAATCTCATCGATGTTGTTTGCATCATACCATTTTGAATCTATAACCCACTCACAATTAACTTTGTCGTTAGGGTCTGCACTAGTAAATGTTGGTGGCCCCAACACTTGGCACAACCTGTCATAGGTTGTAATCTTGTATCCCTGTAGGGAAGTTCCACCCGAAGTCATATCGGGAGAACATACTTCGTAATCTTTTATTATCATTATGCAATCTCCATTTCTAATTCGTCAATAAGTTTGTCCACGTGACCATTCCAATCGGGGTGGTCGGGAGTGTCGAAAGGACTCTTAACCACTTCAATATTAGTGATATAATCAAATGAACCATTTAGTCCATTATACCTATTGACGTGTTTCATTACCAGTGCAGCGACACTTGCTTCTGTAAGAGAAGGAACTTCGTACATAGACTCTTCGTCCCACTCTTCCAAAGTAACGTGAAAGTGAACTGAATAAGTAGAACCACCTTTGAACTTATGAAAGTTCTCTCCGTACTCCTCAACATTTTGAGTAGTGATAACGTAAGTTCTAGAAGTTCCGTTTAGTATGTGGTCGTGTAGTTTTGTCATATTGTTTCCTTTTTTCATTATATACATAGTATACTAAAAAGTGAGGGGCATTGTCAACCCCTACCCTCTTAAATAATCTGGCCCATATAATCTCGGTGAAAGAGGTGGTATATCATACCCCTTAAATAAGTTTCCTCTTGGTTGATTGATAGCAGGAGTTTTCCATCCTGCAGACTTTAGAACATCACCACTTTTAAATGAGACTTCTCCCTTTGCAAACTCTAAGATGTTAATGAATCCCCAACAAGATGCTGGTTCACCATTCTCTACTGAATACACACGAATGTATTTCTTTCCAATTGAATAGTCGTGGGTTGTATTACCACGAGTGTGTTCCCATCTCTCGTGCATTGCAGTAGTCAAGTCCTCACATAGTTTCTCAACTACAGTGCAGAGTTGGTCTGCTTTCTCTAATGCAACTTGTTCTGCATTCACTTCATTTACTAGTTCTGATAATTTCATATTGTCTCCTTTAGAAATTTGATTAGTTTATTTTGTTTTCTGATTAATTGTTGTGTTGTAGTCTTAAGTTCCTTTTGTGTTCTTAAGATACAAACACTAGAAGACCAGTCTTCACCCACACTGGTTTCAGATTTCATTTCTTCTAGTCTTTCTGTCTCTGACCTTATCTGACTCTGTAAGCAATGTATATCAGTCTCTAGGTTGATTCGTTTGATTCTTAGTTCTTGTTGTTTATCTTGTTTTGTCATTATACACCTAGTGTAACAAAAAGTGAGGGGCATTGTCAAGTGTTATGTTAACTGTTCACGGATAACTTGTTTCTCGATATTTGTCAAATCATCAATCGAATTAAACCTAGAGTATTCAGTATTATAAGTAACTAACTTATTTCCTGCAGATACACAAGCGTTCCACAATAAGTCTAACTTATTCTGTTGGTCTAATGGTTGTTTTGAGTTTGATGCATATATCTTATTCTCTTCTGCATCTGATATTAGTTTGCGACCTAAAGTCACATAGTATTCTTCTTTCTTGTTCACGTTGTACTCCTATACAATATTTAAGAGTCTAGTGTATCAAAAAAGTTAGGGCAATGTAAACCCCTTTTACAAATTCTTTTGTATTTCGTTAAGTTGGTCTAGTTTGCTATTGATAATCTCAACTCTATTAGGCCAGTAGATATAATCTTTATCTGAATCCTTTGCGAGATTTTCCAACAGGGGTCTGATGAAGTTATCCATCTTATTAATTACTTCCGTTGCAGAAGTAGTCTTTTCTATTATCTTAGTGTCAATGGATGCAAGTTCATCTGCATCTATAGCAGTAAATCCGAAGTCGTTGTATTCTATAGTCATAATACTATTTAGTGAACCTTTCCATATCTCTTAGAGTTTCTTTATCACTCTGAATACTTTGGTAGTTAGCGTGTGCTTGTAGTGTCACATCTGCAATCTCATACTCGGGATATGTAGTAATCAGTTTGTAGATAAGTCCTGCAACATCTTGATGTTTGACACTAGGTAGATTATCATTCTTAAGAAGACCTAAATTAATTGTGGTCATTTTATATCTCTTCTTAGAGTTGTACTGGTAATTGTTTGCAAGGTGATTGAGTTGTGCTTTCTCACTTGCATACATATAACCTTTTGATATGTTTGGTTGACTTGCACGACTGGAGATATTGATAATGTATTTTGTCTTCTCACTTTCCCACGCTTCGTGTGCAATCGATAGAATCTCTGATTGGTCTTGGTGTGCAAGATTGATTAGAACATCACAAGGTTTGTGTCCTCTGAACACCCAACAGTTTACCCCGTTAGATGTAATGTCCTCACAACGAATGGGTGATACTTCAAACGTGTCCCCTTTATGTGGAGTTGCTTCAAGTGTTCTTTTAATTATATCTGCAAGACCACTAGTTCCTGTTATTGCTATTCTCATAATATTCCTTAACTATATCAAACGATGGTTTTCCAAATAGTGAACCATCTACACTACACTTATTACACGGGGACATACTTCTGTCTCCCTTCATAAGTTTCTTTCTAATCTTTGTCATAGGTTTAGAGAACCATACATCGTGTAACGACATCGTTAACAGATTCCCTACAACGTGTTCCCGTCCCCAATCGTTAGAACAAAACAACACATCTCCATTCCAATCAACAAACATCTTGTAGAAAGGATAGTGACAAGGTTTACCTTTTAGGTTTTCTATACTATCATCTTCGACACCGACCCAGTCGACTACACCACTACGGTTGTTTAGTATCAGTCCGTGTTTCTCAAAGTCACCCCAGTGCATTCTATATCTGTATCGGTCTTCGTGTACTCGTGCATCTGCCATCATAGTGTCGAAGTGTTCCATCTGTTCTATACCGTCATACAGATTAATGTAGAGTAAATCTAATCCACTCTTATACAATCCGATAATGTAATCTTCGTCTAACTTGTCTCCGTTAGTATTACACTCTAGTGTTGCATACGGTAAGTTGTATCTAAACACCTTAACGATTTCTCTAAAGTTAGGATTCAATAAGTTCTCACCAAACCCACTAAAAGATATCTTACCTCTGAATCCAT
>Ga0222716_10004322_pt1 | contig 11154 bp, 10 predicted proteins | sample C33_13DmetaG_FD_165044 | JGI IMG/M metagenome (GOLD analysis project Ga0222716, IMG submission 165044) | Estuarine water microbial communities from San Francisco Bay, California, United States - C33_13D | ecosystem: Environmental > Aquatic > Marine > Unclassified | place: USA: California... | reverse complement strand
TGCAGCAAATCTTACGAGACGTTAAGTTCAACGAGCAAGGTTACATTATACTGCCATCCGACACCTACCCCGATAAAGATGGAGCACCTTCCTCCACTAGATTAGTTGACATTGAGCTTATGGCATCTAATGGTAAACGCAACATTGACATCAATCCAATCGTTAGTCGTTACCAGCATGACATTGCCCGTTCTGTACTTTCTGAGTTTCTTCTGCTTGGTTCCTCTGGGGGTTCTTATGCCCTCTCCAAGTCGAAGACAGACCTGTTCCTCCGTGCGCTTGAGAGTTACATCCAAGCAATCGTAGATGTTCTCAACAAACAGTTGGTCGAGCGTCTTTGGCAGTTGAACGGTCTGAACTATGACCTGATGCCAACTATCGAAGCTGGTGATGTCGCCCCGCACGATCTCCGTGAAGTTGCCGCGTTCTTGCGTAATCTTAATGGAGCTAACATTGATGTGTCGTCGCATCCAGAAGTAATTCAGGACTTGATGGACATCGCTGAACTTCGGTACGATCCAGATTTAGAGGATAATACCGACCAAAACAATGTAGATGGTTAATAACCCATTTAAAATAAAGGAAAAATATCATGGCTACCTTCAATAAGGTAAATGACTTCGTAGTCAACGCTGTACACAACATGGACTTGGAATCAGATCAAGTTGTTGTTGCTTTATCAAATACAGCACCTTCATCAGAATCTTCTGATCCATCAGCAGATGGCAACGGAATCTTAGGTAACGTAACAGAAGTTGCATACACTAACGTAAGTTCTCGTAATGTTACTACTACCTCGTCTACACAGACATCAGGTACATATAAACTAGTTCTATCAGACATCACATTGACTTCCTCTGGTGGCTCAACTGGTCCTTTCCGTTACGTTTATATCTATGACGATTCAGTATCAGTACCAGAAAACCCACTAATCGGCTACTACGATTATGGTTCATCATTGACACTTAACGATGGTGACTCACTAACAATCGACTTCTCAGCCGCTAATGGTGTCCTACAGATTGCATAAGTGAGGTAAGAGATGGTCGTATTAGCAAACCGTGTTAAGGTTGCCACGGCGACCACTGGCACTGGAATAATTACACTTGGGTCAGCGGAAGCAGGTTATCAAACTTTCTCTGACGGTGGTGTATCTGACGGTGAGATAGTCCGTTATCTAATTGAAGATGACAACGATGCTTGGGAAATAGGTTCTGGTACTTATACTGCAAGCGGTACAACACTGTCACGCACAGTTAGCGAAAGTAGTAACTCAGGTTCTGCTATCAGTCTTTCGGGGGAGGCAGTTGTTATGATTACAGCTATAACAGAGGATTTATTTCTCGACGAAGATTACGGATTAATTACTGGGACGGTTACGTCACTAGATGACTATGGGGCATTATAATAATGGCAAAGCAGGTACAATTTAGACGAGGAACAACCTCGCAGCATAGCACTTTCACAGGTGCGGCTGGTGAAATTACCGTAGATACCGATAAGGATACAGCAGTTGTTCACGATGGCTCTACTGCTGGTGGTGTACCCCTAGCAAAATCAAGTGAATTAGCGAATAAGGTTGAAAACCTTTCTGACCTTGGTATCACTGCAACAGCAACAGAGTTAAACTATGTAGATGGCGTAACGTCCGACATCCAGACCCAACTGGATGCTAAGGGTACTGTGACCCAGTTAAATGCAAAGCTAGATAAGTCTGGCGGCACTATGACTGGCAACCTAACCCTGAATGCTGATCCGACCACGGCTCTTGGGGCCGCATCAAAAGGGTATGTAGACACCATAGCTGCTGCTGGTATTCACTACCACGACCCAGTGCGTGTCGAGCATCCTAGTAACCTAAATGCTACCTATAATAACGGTACAGCAGGTGTAGGTGCTACACTTACTAATGCGGGAACTAACGCTGCACTGGTCCTAGACGATGTAAGCATGGTACTAAATGATCGTGTCCTTGTAGCCAATCAAACAGATCAAACACAGAATGGTGTGTATACAGTAACAACTGTAGGTGATGGGTCTACTGCTTGGGTACTTACACGTTCTACAGATACAGATAGCGCAGGTCCATCTGATCCTAATGCTTTTGGTAAGGGTGATGCATTCTTTATCAAAGAAGGTACAACCAATGCAGGTCACCTAGATGTTCTAACGACTGCTGGTACAATTGTATTCGGTACTACTAACATTGTATTTGCCGAAGTTGCTGAAACAGCCGTATATACTGCTGGTACAGACATTACGTTGGATGGTACTACCTTCAACTTGAATTCTACTATTGCAGCAGATACAACAGGTAATGCAGCCACAGCTACTGCTTGGGAAACCGCACGAAGCATTACTCTGACAGGCGATGTCACTGGCACCGCTACAGGGGTAGACGGTTCTGGTAACGTATCTATCACAACTACTGTCACTTCTCCTTATGCAGATAGTGACGTTGACACCCACTTGAATACAGGTACTGCTGCTAGTGGAGAATATTTGTCATGGAATGGAAGTGATTACGATTGGGCTACCGTTCCAGCAGGATACGCAGATTCTGATGTAGACACCCACCTTAATACTGGTACTGCAAGCAACGGTCAATATCTATCATGGAACGGCAGTGATTACGATTGGGCGACTGTATCTACTACGGTAGGTATTGATGATCTGACTGATGGTTATAATGTTGGTGACTCTGTTGGGCTAGGAACTGATGCATTAGCGAATGATGATGGATCGTCAAATTATAATACTGCGGTTGGGCAGAATGCATTAAAAACAGTAAGTACTGGGACATCAAATACAGCTATTGGGGCGTTTGCTGGCAATTCAGCTACTGGTGATTATAACACCTTTTCGGGCAATGCTTCTGGCTATAACACAACTGGTGATGAGAACGTAGCTGTAGGTAGCATAGCTTTACAAGTTAACACTAGCGGCAATCAAAATACTGCCGTTGGTCGTGAAGCAATAAATCAAAATACTACTGGCAATGGGTCTACAGGTCTCGGTTATCGTGCATTGTACGGCGACGGGCAGACGGCGCATAGTTACAACACTGGTGTCGGTTGGCGTAGTGGCCTCAATATAACTACAGGTACTTATAACTCATTCTTGGGAGCTTCCACTGCGGTTAGAAACTCATCGGGCACCAAAAATACAGCAGTTGGGAATGAGGCTCTCTATAATAACACAACTGGTCAGCAAAACGTAGCTATTGGTTTTAATGCGCTAAAAGGTACTGCTAGTAGTGCACATATATACAATACTGCCGTGGGGGCACAGGCAGGGGAATCTATATCCACAGGTGGACAAAATACGTTTGTGGGCTTTGACGCAGGTAGCAATGTTACCACAGGCGGAAGCAACATTGTTATCGGCGGTGGCTCTGAGGCTACCTCTGCCACAGTGTCCAACGAGATCACCCTTGGTAGCACCGGCATCACCCGCTTCCGTATCCCCGGTGCAGGTATAGACAACACAAAATCGTCACTTTCTGGTACATCTGTTTCTGTAAACTGGAGCGACAGAGATACTTATACTCATTCACTAAGTGGAACTACTACTTACTCATTCACTAACTTCCCCTCTAGTGGTCAGGTGTGTTCTATAACTCTTATTATTACTGGAAACGGTTCTTCAATTAACTGGCCCTCAAGTGTAGACTGGAAGGGTGGTACAGCCCCTACTGCACCTGCTTCTGGCGAAACTGACATCTTTGTGTTCACAACATGGAACTCAGGATCGACAGTCTATGGGTTCCAAGCTGGCGAAGCAATGGGTTAACCCGACATAAGGATATAACATGACTCTTACCGCTAAAGACAAGCTACTTTCTGCTGCCTCATCGCCACTTACGGTTGACGCTTGGGATTTGATGACTTGGCGTGGTGATCCTGACTTAACAAGTCTTGGACATAAAATTTCAGGCGTAACAGATACCACTAGGATTTTTGCCGTTGATGGGGGTGCCAAGCTATACATAGTTGACCAAACACAAAACCAGTTACACTACTGTACATGTACTACAAGTTATGACCCAACTACTGCAACTGTCATCACGTCAACTAGCCTGTCAGGTTCTTTTAACAGTAGTCGTGTTTTCGCCATTCATGGTAGTGGCACTCGTATATATTGGATCAACCCTAGCAACAACAGGCTTCATACACAAGCATTAGGGACAACTTGGGACCCCTCATCAAAAACAGGTAGTGAAAACTACATTGAGCTAGATGATGCAGGAGGTTTTAACTCCCTTGCAACCCACGATAAAGGTGGTACGAATAATAATGGTTCTAATAAAGTTAGGTCTATACACTTTAATTCATCAGGCACAAAGCTCTTTGTTCACTGGAGGGTAAATCAGTATCAAGCATGGACTGACGCATACAGTTTATCTAATGCTTGGGACGTAACTAGTACCCTGACTTTGTTAGGGAATCAATCAGACAGTTTCGCTGTCGCTGACTTCTATCAAAGTTACGGTGCAAACTGGTGGGGAGATAGTGGTAACAAGTTTTACAATGCCAATACTAGTACCATACGTCAATACGATGTATCAAGCCCTTATGACTTTTCAGAAATCCCTGATTCGTACACTACTTCAGTATCTAAGGTTGCAAATGGCCCCCGTAATTGTACTAAACTTAACCCTAACGGTGATGGTATATTCTATATAACATCAAATGGTCGCATTGTTAAACATACACTAAGCCCATCTTGGGATTTGAGCAGTTTTAACCCAACACCAGATGCAGGTGAAATCAACATAACTACAGTCTTAGGTGGAAGTCCAACCGTTACTGATTTTGACTTTAAGCCTGACGGTACAATATTTTTCGTACTACACTATGGTAGCGGGTCTGGAGCAACGCAAGTAAGTCAGTTTAATCTAAGTACTGCTTGGGATTTAAGTACAGCCAGTAATGTGGCTAATCAAAACGTGAACAGTAATTATACTTTGTGTATAAACCCATACAACGGTAGAACTATGCATAACCACTCTTGGGGTGGTACTGAGTACTATACTTTGAACAGTGCTTGGCAGTTGTCTAGCGGGGTGACTTATAAAGGTAATGCAGGTCTTTCTTCACCTTTTTACCTCCTTGAAACTGAACAGATGCAATATCTATCTAGTGATAAGTTAGCTATGCAATCATTGTATGGCGGCGGTTACTTTAAAGTTGATATCACTGCAAGAAATGACGGCGTAATTACGAATTTTCAGGGTAGTTTACAAAACAATACCTCTGGAGTAGAGACAGCAGTCGCTTCTAGTTTTGATGGTTATAACTCTTTCTTTACGGATAATGGGTACAAGTACTACTGGACACGTTATGCCAATATAAAAGGGGGTAGCCTCACTACGGCGTATGACCTAAGTACTCTTAACCAGACTGTGAATTTTCAGATAACTGTACCATCCTCAAGCTCTATTCGTCCTGAAACTTTGGCGTGGTACGAAAATCCAACTAAGTTATGGCGTGGAACTTTAAATGAGGGTGTATTCTCATATAATCCATCAACTAATTACAACAGCGGAAATTCAAATTTAGGCACGCAACAGTATCAAGAACAGTCCACTTGGGACCTCGCTACGGTAGATGCTGTCTCTAACCCTAGTAGCAACTACGCTTTTAACATGGAATTTGGTAATAACGGGTATTACATTTACTACGCTCCCAGATATTCTTACGGGTATATCTTTAGGGAAACACTTTCTACAGCTTATGATTTAAGTAGTAGGCAAAACGGGTCTATTACTTACACTAATCAGTTTCTTCAAAGACCTATAGGTATCTTTTTATCAAGTACTGGTAGCTGGGTATTTGGGACTGAAGAAAATGGCGCGGCTGTAACAAGACATTACCTAAGTTCGCAATGGCAAGTTAATACCATGCAAAGTCCTACAACTTTCAATCTGAATAGTACATACTCGAATAACTCTAGAGGTATAGACTTTAAGCCTGACGGGAGTAAGATGTATTTGTGCAACGATACATATCTAGTACAATACACACCTAATACTTCTTTTAACCCAACTGGTACACCAAGTCCAGATCATGCAATAACTTTACCTAACTCTGAGTTTTACAGTATAAAACTGAAGGATGACGGCACTAAGATATATGCTCTTACTAATGGTTACGGTGGTAGAATTTACCAATGGGCTATGAGTACAGCTTATGACTTGAGTACTGCAACTCTTGATGGTTTCTACAATGCGTCTTGGGCAAATACAAACTCAGCTCTTTATGCCTTTGATATTTCAGGTGACGGTGAAACTGTATCTTTCATGTATCCAAATGGGTACTTTATATCTGCAAACTATCCAGAAACTCCATAGGATAAATAAAAATGTATGTTAAAATTACAAACGGCGTTCTAGAGAAATACAATCTAGGAAAACTTCGCCGTGACAACCCAAAAACTTCATTTCCGAAGGTTATATCTGAGGAAACTTTAGGGGAACACTCAATATACCCTTACACTGTAGAAGAAGAAACTTACCTTCCGCTGACCCAAAATTTAGTAGAAGGTGACTTCTATCAAGATTCAGAGAATAATTGGGTATTGCCTCTTGTCGCAGAAAATATGCACGAAGAAACGGCATCCCAAAATGTACGCCATAAAAGAAACAATCTTCTGGCAGAGACAGATTGGGTGGTTACTTTCTATACAGAAAGGGGTGAAAATGTGCCTGAAAACTGGAAGTCTTATAGACAGGCTTTGCGGGATATTGTACAAAACTTCAATTTTCCATTTTTACAGGATGAAGACTGGCCCACTAAACCATAAGGGGTAAATCATGTTAGGCTTTAGCCCCATTGCAGCAACGCCTTTAGCGTCACACACTACGACTATAGACTATGATTTTGTAGCTGATAGTGGCTCCTTTACGGCAACTATACCTGATGTTAGTACTAATACATCTAGAAAAGTAAATGAAGGGCTATTCACTCTTACTGAGGAAACCTCTCCGTTTATTATTACTAAACCTGCAACGATAGATACTTTTGGTATACTTGGTATAGACGTAAACTTTAATGTTAATGACAACCTCATTGCAGCGCACACAAGTTACATCATAACTACTCAGGATGTTGACTCTGCTTGGAGTAGGGTTGCAGGTCAGGGTACTTTCTCATTAACTGGTCAAGACAGTGGTATTAACTACCCACTAGAGGCTGGTCAAGGTGCATTCTCAACATCAGGTCAAACATCAACCTTCGGTGTTACCCTGTTTGCTGGTAGTGCGACTTATGCTCTAACTAAACAGGCAGCTAATGTAAACACAAGTATTTCACATGGTGCTGGATCGTTTACACTAAGTCTGCAAGATGCAGTTAAGATTAGTCCAACTACATTCATTGAGACTGATACTGCCTCATTTACTCTGACGGGACAAGATGTCAACTTTGATATTATTGATGTCTTTGTTGGGGGCACAGGTACATTTACTGCGACAATACAAGATGTAAACACGTCACTAAGTAAAGTCGGTGGTGAAGCTACATTTACTCTAACGGGTCAAGACTCAGGTCTTATTGTTGCTGAACAGTTACCAGTAGAGGCAGCTACATTTACCTTTAATGGACAACAGGTAAACTTCGATGTAAGTGATCTGTTCGTCGCTAACACTGGGGTATTTACTCTTGGTGGTGAAGATGTAGGACTTACTGCTAACTTCCCATTCAGTGTAGACGCTGCATCATTTACTGTTACAGAACAAGACATAGAACTTATCGAAGGTAAGTCGCTGACAGCAGAAGGTGCAACATTTGTTCTATCTGCTGAACCTGTAACCCTAGCACCTGAAATTACACTACCTGCTACAACAGGTACATTTACGTTCTCAGGTAATAATGTGGGCTTCATATTCCCATTCGGGGTAGACGAAGGTACGTTTACTGTAACAGGTGAAGATGTAACTATCAATAATCCGTCATCTAAGCGTGGTGTTCTAGTCACAGGTAAGTCCTTCAACAAGGTAACACTAATTCAACAATACAATAAGGTTGCATAACAATGGCTTTCTACATTAAGCAGAATGACACAAGTCCATCTATGTTGGCTAACTTACAAGATGCTGACGGTAGTGCCATTAACCTTACTGGTGCAACTGTACGGGTACACATCAAGGATATAGAGGGTACACTTAAATTTGATCGTGAAATACTTATCCCTGATCCACTCATCGGTCGTGTAAGATTAAACTGGCAAGCAGGGGATACAGATACTGTAGGTACGTACTATGTGGAGTTTCAAGCTACCTACAACGATGGTGCAATAGAGACATTCCCTAACAATGGTAACCTAGTTATGGTTGTCGTAGGTGAGTTGAACTAATGACAACTTGGGCTAGGCACTTATATGAGCATGATCCTCTTGCTATAGCCAAGGGTGAGTCCAATGACTACGAACCCCGTAATATCTTTGGCTATAATTCTCTCGTGGGTACTAGCTTCATGCCTTGCTGGGAGAACAACACAGCATACACACAGCCAACTACAGGCTTGACTATGACTGTGACATCTAACGTAGCTGACGATGGTGTGGTTGTTCGTATCATTGGCCTTGACGTGAACTACGAAGTTATCGCTGAGAATGTGACGTTAAACTCCGCTGTACCCCCTACGACAATCAACCAGTTCTTCCGCATCAATGATGTCGTTACCGTGAGTGGCAATGCCCTTAACGATATTACAGTGGCTAACGGTGGTGTAACTTACGCTAAGGTGCGTGGAGGCGAAGGTAGGAACCAAGCGTCTATCTACACAGTACCCGCTGGTTATAGCTTCTACCTTATGCGTATTGATACCTTCTGTGCTACTGCCGCTCAGAACAACAGGCAAATCTACTTTAGGAACTTCGTGCGTTTAGAGAACGGAGTTAAACTAAGGGTTGCTGAAACCTCCTTCCTAGAAACCATGCACATTAATCGACAGATACCCTTCCGATATAATGAGAAGACAGACATTGAGTTTCAGCTACGGGGTAGTGCAGGTGAACAGTACATCAGCGTATTCGGTGAAGGTGCCCTAGTCAAAAACACAGTAACAGGTGAACCATAATGAAGACAGGTCAAAAAGTATCTTGGAATAGCTCTGGTGGAACTGCTCGTGGTATTATCCGTGAGATTGTTCGTGACGGTAAGGTTTCGGGTATCCCAGTTAAGATCACAGGGACTAAAGATGAACCTGCTGCTCGTATTGAGATTATTGATGACGAAGGTAAGCCCACAGGCACTATGGTAGGACACAAGCTATCAACCCTTCGCAAGGCACAATACGCCAACGACATCTTCACTACTGAGCCAGAAGCTATCTCTCGTTCTATGGACTTGGGCATGGGCGGAGCCACTCACGTTTCTGACTACGATGGACAGGCTGTTTATATGCCCGGTGAGAGCCACGAGGCGTACCTTTCGTTCTACGAAGGGGGTAAGGCTACCGAAGAGGCACAAGAGCCATCAGTGAGCCGTATAGAGGCTCTCAGGGCAGTTGTGGCTGAGATACTAAAGGTAGACTTTGCTAAAGCTGAGTATCAGGGCGAAACTGTTACCCTGAACAAACCTCGGCGTATCAAGGGTGGCAACAAGAAGTTTGAGGTGTTCGTACAAGACGGTGGCAAGGTTAAACGGGTAGCTTTCGGGGACCCGAACATGGAAATCCGTCGGGACGATCCTAAAGCTCGTGCCAATTTCCGCTCCCGCCATTCTTGCGACACCAAGAAAGATAAGACAACGGCTGGCTATTGGTCATGTCGTATGTGGGAAGCTAACACATCGGTGGGTGAAATGACAAAGAACATTGAAGGTAAAATCCTCAAGACTGACGACGAACAGCGTATGGTCTACGGGTGGGCTTCTGTAGTTACAGAAAAAGGTGAGGCAGTTATTGATCGTCAGGGTGACGTTATCGAAGCTGGTACACTGGTAAAAGCCGTTAATGAATTTATGGAGCATGTGCGGGTCGGCAAGGCCATGCACGTTGGAGATCAGGTTGGCGTAGTTGTCCACTCTCTTCCTATCACTAAAGAAATTGGTGATGCTCTTGGTATCCAGTCTGACCGTGAAGGATGGGTTGTCGCTTACAAAGTATTCGATGATACCGTCTGGGATATGGTCAAATCTGGTGAACTCGCTGCGTTCTCTATAGGTGGACGTGCTATTAAGGAGGAAATCTAACTTGCCTAATCTCCTGAAAAACTTGCACCTTGAAGAACTTTCCCTTGTGGATCGTCCAGCCAATGCACAAGCAATGGTTTCCCTCTTCAAGCGTGACAATTCCGAAGAGGAAATTACGAAAATGAATGAAGATATGGAAGCCAAAGTAAAGGCGTACATGGACGACAAAGGTTGTGGACGTGGCGAGGCTATGAAAGCTCTCGGTTACGACATGGAAAAAGCTGACGAAGCTGTTGAAGAGGTCGCTGAGAAGTCTGACCTTGAAGCTGTAGAAGCTCCCGAAGTTGACGTTGAAGCACTTAAGGCTGACTTTGATCGCCTTACTGCTGAGAACCAACATCTCCGCAAAGGTCTGATTGACAATGGTTACGTTATTCGTGCTGACTCAATAGAGAAGAAAGCGGAAGAAGAGATGATGGACATCGACGGTGAGATGGTAGCTAAAAGCGACATCCCAGCCCCAGTCCTCAAAGCACTTGAAGCTGCTGCTGTAGCCAAGCGTGAAAATGAAATCGAAAAGGCTGACCTTGAGTTGACAAAGAAAGCAGAAGAAGTTCTGCCGCACTTTGAAGCTGGTGCAGCCAAGTCACTTCTGAAATCATTCTCAGAAGATGAAGCAATTATGGTGATGCTTAAAGCTGCTGATGCTGCCTTTGAAGCCTCCATGCAAGAATTTGGTAAGTCCGATGTAGACGGTGAGTTCGCTACCTCTGCTGACAAACTGGATGCTCTCGTAAAGTCCTACATGGACGAAAACCAACTGAAAAAGAGTGAGTTCGCCAAGGCTTATGCTGCTGTAGCTAAGACCGACGAAGGCAAAGCACTCATCACTAAATCCTACAAAGGGGAATAACAATGGCCGTTATGCAGTCTCGTGATAACCGCACTTTTATCGCTGGGGAAGACCTTTCCGCAGCACAATTCAAATTCGTAACTCTGGAAGCTGACGGTCAAGTTGA
>Ga0222716_10004321_pt1 | contig 11155 bp, 8 predicted proteins | sample C33_13DmetaG_FD_165044 | JGI IMG/M metagenome (GOLD analysis project Ga0222716, IMG submission 165044) | Estuarine water microbial communities from San Francisco Bay, California, United States - C33_13D | ecosystem: Environmental > Aquatic > Marine > Unclassified | place: USA: California... | reverse complement strand
ATCCGTGCCGGATCCTTATCGGCCATACCATCAGAACCACCATTTAAGTAACGCCCTTGTGCCATGGTGGCAATGCCTCCGGCATAATAGTTTGGAGAGGCCATAGGTATACGCTGCTGCTGTGCTGGGTTAGCTAGATTAAGTGCCGCTAGTTGCTCTGCTGAGAGAGGAGTGCGCGCTGCAGCACCTTCGGCTGGTACATACTGTATATCAGTAAAGTACCTCTGCCCTCCACTACCGGGGCGACGATTAGGGTCATATGTTCCGGGTACACGCTCTCGTTGCACCACGTACTCAGGTATACCTCCTTGGTAGCCCGCCATTTCGCGTTGTGGATCTATAAATCCGGGGAACAATTCTTGTATCCCATAAGAAAGTAACGCTGGGCCAGCAATACCAGCAAGACCACCAACATTTATACCTAGGTCGCCTAGACCAATGTCACCTAAAAGATCTTCAAACCAGCCCATCATATACCTCCGGTGGCGCGCCGTAACTGACTTAGAAAGTCGTCATTTGCACTATTTTGGTTGTCTCCAGCTAGCTCAGAGCCAAATATACCAGCTTGTTTCGGTGTTGCAAATATACTCTCAGCTTCATAAGGATTATAATAGTATTCTATACCCGGTATGTCAGGACCTTCCACAGCAAGTTTTGGACCTTCTGCAACCTGAAGCATTCCCATTAACTGTTGGAAGTTAGATCGTTGCCGCTGCCTAGCATTCTGAGCCTGCTGCTGCGCTAATGCCGCATATACACCTGTTGGCGCAAACTGACTTTCCTGAGATATGTCTGGGGCTATATCTGCGTAGATCCCCGTCGTCTGCTGCCCTCGGAGTTGTTGCAGGGCATTTTGATCCTTAATATCAATCACACCGTCTTGGTTTACATCATATCCTAGTTGTTCTGCGGTATATACTAGAGGTTCTGTAGCCGCGTCCTGTGCAGCTATAATCCCTGTAACAGCATCAATATCGGCTTCAGTGACAGTCCTACCCTGACGCCCTAGCTGCCTTTGTATAATACTAGTTACTGCTTGAGCAGGGTTGTACTCAAACGCTAACCTATCACCTATTCCAGTATCTAATACTGTGTCGGGAGCAAGCCCATACTGTTCAAACGCTGCATCAATTGCTGCGGTAACGTCGGCGTCAGTGCTAGGAAGCTCTGCTGCAATTAGAAGATCTTTTACGTACTCCCGGTTTACAGTATTACGAAGATCCTGAGCTAAATTCTCATCAGAACGCTGGCCTGTGTATCCAAGCAATTCGGCATCAGATAGCTGTATCGGGGTGATATCTGCTATCGAACCATAGGCATCTCGCACCTCACCGGGGGTTGTATAGGCGTTATCATTAGCAGCATTAAGGATATTACTTGCTACGTTATAGGCACCAACGCGATCAGCATCTTGTGATAGATCTACTACTGCACCTGTCTCGTCGAAATACTGCTGCCACCCAAGAGCGTTTTGCAGTTCAGTTTCAGCCGCTGCTCGTACCGCTGGGTCTTCCGATTGGGTATTATTGAATGCTGTATTAACTGTTGGATTAAAGGTTATAACGGCGTTTGCGGTAGCGTCGTCCGTAACTGGTAGAGCTGCAGGTCGAGTACCCCAATAATCAACTGGAATCTCTGCGTCCCCACCTGTGTACGTTCCACTATCTATAGCTTCGTATATTGCATCCCCTACAACCATAGTACTAGCAGTTCCGGTGCCAGCTAATGCACCAAGCACGCTCGACTGGGCTAACGCATTACCCATGTCTGCATATCTACCACCCTCTTGGACGATTGCGGGGTTAAGTTCCGCTAGCATAGCAATCTTTAGATAGGTGCTAGCTGTCTCTTCTATACCTTCAGAAAGTCCTTCGGCCCCGACAGCGGCGGATTTGGTAGCTATCCCATCGAGTACTTTACCAAAGTTTACCTTACCACCTCCAATTCTGGAGGCGAGAACATCGCCAGGATCAAGAATACGACCAAGCGTACCTTCAATAATGGCTGCGGTTACACCGTTAGCGATAGCCCCATCTTGAGCTATTTCTGCTGCCCGGTCAGGGGATACCCCCATTCTAATAGCTTCGTCATACAACTCGGCATAAGTTTCTGCGGCAGTACCTCCGGCTGTTTCTAGTACCTGAAGCCCAGCATTAGTAGTCCATGCAGCCGCAGATCCCATTCTAGACGCGATTTGTTGGCTTACTCGGGAAACCCCTTGTGCGCCTAGACGCACACCTGTACCTACACCACCACTGGCGAGTAGAATCGGAAGTTCTTGTATTACTTCCTTACCAATAAACTCTACTGCAAATTCAAATGGTCGGGTTGTGGCTCCCTCATAAATAGCATCGACAGTACCCCAAAACCCTTTAGCGTCGGCAAAACTCTTACGTAACTCTGTAATTGCTGCATTGTATTCTTCGGGTTGTGTAGCAGTACCTATCTGCATAATCGCTTGAGAAGCGCGACCTAAATTTGTAGATCTTGGATCTACTGGGTTGTAACGGCTATCTCGCATAAAAGCAGATACACCGTTAAATGCGTTTAAGAGACCTCCACCTGCATCAAGGACTGCGCCAACCAAAAGCTGGTTATTATATTTAGCGTCAGCCTTTTGCTCTTCGGTAAGGTCCATTTCATCATATGCTGCGTCCATAGACTTAACTAGTTTGTTTGCTCCTACGGCAAACCGGACAAGCTGCCGACTAGCCCAATCTAACTCCGACATAGCTTGTTCGTTTAGGTTTAAGTTACCGGCAGCATCAATTGCTACAACCGGATTGATCTTACTAAGTTCTAGGAGTGTAGGCGGTGCCGCTAATGCCCCTATCTCTATGGTTGTACTATTCCAAGTGGCTATTCCTGATTCATCAAGGCTAGCATCTAAAACTCCTTGGATTGGCTCTTTTGTAGTAGGATCAAGGTAAGCAACACGCCCAGATTCATCGTATATAGGGAGCACATACATATTTAATCTAGGGTTGAATACTGGTGTGCTTGATAGCTTTGGAGTTAAACTAAAATTAATACCTACCTTGCCTGTTAACTCATTTACTCGGTCTATATAGTCAGTATCTACAAAATCTATTCTGGCTCTACCAGAGGCAATATCTGCATCAGTCACCCCTGTGTCACGGGTAACATCATACTCAGCACGAACATTATCTGCCGTAATACCGAGTTCCTCGGCCATACCCACTATAGCGGCGCGAACATTATCAGGAGTTGCGCCTAACGCTGCCACTTGCTGGTCAGACATCCCGGCAAAGATATTATTAGCTAATTCATTAAGTTGTTCTTCACTTCCCAAAGCATCAGGATTACTTATAACTTGAGCATACGCAGCTTGTTGTAGCGCGCCATTACGCGCCGTTTCACGTTGAGCTTCACTGATATAGTTAGTACGTCCGCTATTTAACCAGTGGGTATAAGGGTTTTCGTCTGCGGATAGACCATACATTTCCCGGTATTCATCAGCGTTAAACTGTACTTCGCCTGTATCTCGATTGGCCGTAATAGTATCTACTACAGCTTTTTGGGCCGCATCTGTAACAGGTGTAATAAGGTCATCTATATATCTTTCATTACGTACAAGCGCGTCTCCAGCTTCACTAACACTATTAACGGCAGTATTGTACGCGGCATTGGTCTCAGTCCATAGTTCGGCCAGAGAATTTTGAGTCTCTATCTCTGCCTCTAGCGCATCCATACTACTTTTAAATGCTGCAGATAACCGTGCGTACTCACCCTTTGGCGCTTGACTTGTACCATTCGCTTCGGTCCACGCATTTGCTGCAGATATGGCCTCATTGTATTGGGTATTAAGACTGTTAACCGTAGCTACCTGACTATTTATATCGTTAATTAACGTATCATATTCCGCTTGGTATTCTGCACTCCATGTGCCAGAACTACCTAAACTATCGAGTTGATCTTTTCGCTCGTAGAGAACATCGAGTTCAACGTCGGCGCGAGAACGCTGTCCCTGAAGATCATTTGCACGGTTAATTAAAGTCTGACCATTTTGTACGTAAGCATCTACCGCATTTGCATTTGCTTCAACCTCTGCTGTGAGGAGGTCGCCACGTTCTCTAGAAGCTACAAGATCAGCCCCTACGGCCTCTAAATCATCACCGATATCTTCAGCATTACCAAAAGCGGAGTCAAAAGCTTCTTGTAATCCTGTTATTTCGTCAATTGCGCGGAGAAGACCTCCGCCTGTAGTTTCATTAATTTGCTCATTTAGGCTAGCTAGTGCTGTAGCGGTAAACGCATTTGGTAGAATCATAGAAGGATCTGCGCCAGTAAACGCAGCAGATACGGCACCGTTAGTAGCGCGAGCTAAGAAAGCGGCGCGGGTACGACCTTCAATGGTTTCAGGGTCAAAAAGATCACTATTAGCAGTAGCGCTTTGCACTAGTTGGGTAGTAACTGCCGCGTTGAACATCTGAGCAGCAACAAGATCCTCATTAACTTCTCCGGTTTCGATATAAGAAGTTATAGCTGCGGCAGCGCCACTTGTTATAGTGTCTTGGATAACATCTGGTAAATCATCAAACCCATCTACTAGAGATCCTAATTCTGATGAAACGCTACTATAGGTAGTACGGAAAGTACTGTTAAATGAGTCGGGATCTGCTGCTATATTTGTGGCGCCGGAACTAGTAGCTTCAATAGGACTTATCTGCCCTCGTACATAACTTCCAGCAACGCGCGTACCTCCAGAGATTGCGCCATTGATAGCGCCTTGTAAGGCCGCGTCTTCTATACTTTCTCCGGTTGCTGCCGCAGTTATAGCACCTCTAGTAGCACCTGATGCAGCTTGTGTAGCTATAGTCCCGGCACTAGACCCTAGTTCGGTAGTAACTGCACTGCCTATATAATCCCCTACATACGAACCGACTTCGGCACCTAGATATGAAGTCCCAGCGGATATAAGCATATCTTCGACACTACCGCCGTTGATGGCGGTTCGTGCGGCAGCGGCAGCGGCAATAATAAATGGATTACCTGTAGAGGCAGCAGCAATCATGATTGCGGTGCCTAGTGGATCGTCTATAGCCCCCTGAATAATACCTTCGCCAACCGCAACTACAGGCTCAAGTATAGTGTCATAGGTCCATTCAGCGGCATCAACAACCGTCTCACCTACCCACTCAAACGCGTCTTCAGCAAACTCAGCAACGTCTTCAACGACATCAACTACACCGCGACCAACATCTTCAACGACATCTACAACAGGCGATACGACATCCTCAACGACATCTACAACAGCCCTAACAGGAGCAGTAACCGTTCTTACGACAGCACCCATCTACACCCCCGTCGGTATAGGATCTTCACCGATAAGTATAAAAGCCATATACTCACCAGAGCGTTTGTGTTTACCGATAGCAATTTTGGTATCAATACCCTTAGTCAAGCGTTGAAATAGCTTAAATGCGTTAAGGAAGTTACCATCAGTGCCGAATGACGTAGAGTAATGAGTTATACCCTTCTTCTGTAGATAGGATATGTATTGTAGGGAGTTATTAAGGAAGTTGCGCCCTGTGTCAGCATTTAGCGCCCTACCTGCCATCTTATTTCGGTTAGCACCTTTGCCCCTATGGGCAATAAATAACGTATTTCCAAACTGTTTAACGTCCGTGCCGGGTATCTCTGTTTCTGCAGCGATGGCGCTAATCATAGCGTGAACAGGGTAAGGGGTCTCGCCCCCAGCGGGAACAAGCCCGTTGTTGGTAGCAGCGGCGTACACAAGTACTTCCGGCGGTTCGAGCTTACGCTCTTTGCTATCAACCAAGTCCATATCAAGCACCCGTAGAAAACAAAGCTGCAGAAAACGCGCTGCCCATACCAGCAGCAAGACTTAGTATAACACCTTTTTGTGCGGGGACATCCTTAGATACAAACACGGGATCGTCCTCAGTTCTATTAGGTATACCGGGAATATACCCTTTTGCCATATCTTCTAACAACATGGCTGTTTCTAAGAGACCGCTAGCACCCAATGTATGTCCTACTCGCTGCTTATATGACGTAGCTATAAAGCTATCTAACACTGAATTTAGTGCTGTTTTTTCTGCAGCATTGTTGACCGGCGTGCCGGTGCCATGCGTCTTGACTACTTTTACTACATTTGCAGGTAGTTTGGCTACAGACAATGCGCCTTCTATAGCCCGAACGTATCCGGTCCCGTTCTCTTGCTGTCCTAATGGGTTTCCATTGCGCTCCGCAGCAGTATAGGCACCAAGAAATGTAGCCAAAGGCTCCCGCATCTTTGGATGCTCCCGCTCAAATATAGCTAGGATGGCTCCTTGACCCACATGAAACCCATAGTTCTTATTATCAAACGCTGATGGTTTACGGTTAGCCTCCTCCTCAAGAAGTAAAGAAGCCTTGGCATCCCCAAAGAATTCAAGGGACTGTACAGACACGCCGTCCTCACCGCTTAACACAATTACACGGTCAAACCCGTAATGCCATAGCAGATTCTGAGCATCCATAAGCACCTTCAAACTAGAGGCGCAAGCCGTAGCGTCGGTAGATATGTGGTCATCAGCCCCAAACATGGAGGCTATCCGCCCTGCGTATATATTTGTCAGGGTTATGAATGGTATTTTAGTGGAGTGGTACAGTTCAGCATCAGGGTTGTTGTCATATCGCGCGGTTTTGTGAGGCCATGCTTGGTTCCCAGCAGCAAATAGAAACGCGGTCTTACCCGGTACAGGGTTGTCATGAACGTAGTTTATAGCTGTGGGAGTAATGACTCGACTAAGAAGGTTATGTGCTGGGTATGATAACCCTGTTTTGGCACGGGCATAGGTCTTGGTCAGAACGTGCGCGCGTTGGGGGAACGCTATATCCTCATACAGGGTGGTTTCGGTGGTGGAAGCAGTTGCCGCATAGGTCATAAATATCATTGGATAGTCTTCAATACAGCATCTATAGACGTAGGTTTAGTATCACCATGTTTTTCGGCGTAATCAAACGCCTCTCGTATGGTGGTCATAGGTATATTCCGAGCGTAAGCTTCAGGGATTTCGTACAGTTCAGACAGATACATACCAAATAGAGCTAAATCAAAACTATCTAACCCTGTTTCTTCTAATGTAACATCTTCTGATACTGCGGGTACTAGGCTGGAAGGATCTATCTTCACTACGCCTGAAATGGCGTTAAACAACTCTAACCGATTCATTTTGCACCTCTATTAAAGGGGTGCTCAGTATATCTATGTAGCGTTTAGTTGTCTATGAGGACACCCTGCCAGCTTGCAGTAATCGCGTTGTTAGAGGATGTAGCTATGGCGCGAACTTCAATATCTGTTTTTTCAATAATTTTTAGTGGGAACTCAAACCTATCAATAAGGGTATTACTTTGGAGTTCAGATATAATTAGAGTCCTAAAGACGTTGCTCCCAAACTCTCGGATATTGAATTTTACCGTAGCGCTTGCGTTTGCTAGAGATATTGCAGCCGTAAAGTTTATATCATCTAAATACAGTGTTCTGCCCGCAGGGACAGTGTACACCCCAAGCTGTGTCTGGTTAGCTATACCAAGGTTCGCGTAAACAGTGCCAGTAGGGACACCCGCTGATGCACCACTAGAAGCTATATAAACTGTACCCGCAGCGGTACCCCCGGACCCCGCTAATGAGACATACATACGATATACACGGAGATAAGACTTGGTTGTAGCAACTTGGGTTTGTCCATTCAGAGAAACTTCTTCTTCAATCTCTAAATAATTAGCATCTAACCCAAATACTTTAACTTTGTTCGCCCCTGTGCCCCCGTTTGTGTCGTTGGCGTCAGAAGAACTTACATACATAATAGACGCAGCGGTGGGCCACACGTAATTACCACCCTGCTCCCAAATAGTTTCTTCGGTAGCATTTACGTCTGGGTTACGGGCAAACTTGTACAGCGAGGTAGCTCCGGCAACCTGCCCTTTAGAAACTTGTAGCTCGTATGGTTCTTGGATTGCCATAGCGTTTCTCAATGCTTCATCTAGTTGATTAAAATATATGCGAAGGACATTGTTAAACTTGTCAAACGAAACACGGTCGTAATCTTGCGGCGGCTGCGGGAGAGCGGGGGCGCGAAAGTTAATATCAACATTGTTTAGAGCCACTACCGCCTCCCATCAGGACGCATATCCAACCTAGGAGAGCCTAACTGCCATTGCACGCCTAAATCTTCAGAAGATATCTTAACCGCAAGCTGACGCCCACGGACGCGTGTATTTAGCTGCTGTGTAAACTGTTCTATAGGAACAGTGGCAGTCCGAGTTATATTAGCGTAGTTAACACCCCCTTCCGATGCTGGGTCATTATAACCAGAGCCGGGGTTCTTTAGGGGGTATAGAGTCATAGTGGCGGCAGGAGAGGCCGCAGTGGACCCATCAAACGTCATATCCGGCAGTATACGCCAAACAAAAGCAAACTTATCCCCGTCCTCTAGGTCAAACTCTCCTGATGTTATGTAGGAGTTAATAGCTGCAGGGGTGCCTGTCTCGTTGTCGTCAATACCTGCCTCGTGGTTGACGAGGTTGTAGCTGTACGTAGCAGCAAGAGGATATTGTCTTGTGCCGGAGTCTAACCAAGCTGTGCGGCCCATAGTGCCGTAATACCAGATCTTATCGACGTAGTTATACACCACATAGCGATCTACGACTTCGGAGCCTGCAGAGCAGTAGAACCACCATATTTCATGGAAAGCTTCGTTAGTGCCCGCATATACTTGGTCAGATTGGTCAAAATTAAAATCATTAAATACGTAGCGGCGTAAGTCTGACGGTAACGGAAGGGTAGTACCATCATAGGAATAGAACTTGTCAGTACCCATCCAGAACGCAACACCTGAAGCATAGGTCACTGCATTGGGAGAGGCAATTGAGATGTTATCACCAACTAGCTGTGCGCCCCACGCCGCTGTACCGCCTAAGTACTGCAGGGAATATAGTGAAGAGTCGGTCCACACGAGCACTTCTTGTCGTGCTTGTCTAGCAGTAACGATCTGAGTGCCACGAGATAGCCGTAGGCTACCCGCTTGGTTTGTAGCCGCAGGGGTCCAGTTGGCTATATCTTCTTGGTCAGACCAACGTATTAACATATTATCCTGCACTGCGGACCCTAGAGGGTTAGTGCCAAAGGCAAACGCAAACCGACTAATATCTGACACTAGAATACTGTTCTGGATTGTAGGTGTATTAGAAGCCCCAGCCAGAGTAGAGATGTTTACTGCACGGCTAGAGGTACCGCTTGTTACATCCCAGTAGTAGATGCCACCACCACGATAGGCCAGAACAAGGTCTTCACCAAAGTTGGTTTGGTTCCATAGCCGTATTGGGTCCGTAGTAGTAACACCGATACCCCATGTACCAGAACTCCAACCACCAGCACTCCACCCAGTTAGAGGCACCGCCGTAGCGTTACCAACAGGTATTTGATATTCGGCTGTTACACTACCCCCACCGTTTCCGGTGTCGGAGGCATTTGCGGTTGCCGTAGCTGTAATGGTGTATGTGTCTGCAGTGGGGACCGATTGCACAGTGTATTCGGCGTTAAGTACGGCGGCGGTTATATTACCACCCAGAGAAGCGGCACCACTAAAGGTAACGTAGTCTCCTATCGCAGCCCCATGAGCTACATCTGTTACAGTTATGGTAGCAGACCCAGAAGTCGCCGCGAAGGTTGCAGTGCTGGTTGTTGTCGCACGTAGCGGAGTAATATCGTAATAGGCGCCGCCTAACTCAACATAAAACTTTACGTTGGTGCCAACACCAACATAGCTAAACCCAGCTAGTGTAATCCACGACCAAAGAGACCGACATACGCCGGTAAAGACTGAAGATGATATAAGCTGCCATCCACCTAGTTTCTCAGGATAACCCTTACGAAAACGCACTTTATCGCACTCATACCAAGTACCTTCGTTGGTATAGCGGGTACGCTCTCGGTTGACTCCGGGCTGTAAGGCTAACTTCTTTAGCGGCATATATGCTACTCCAGAGAAGCTCCGAACAACGGAAGTGTTGTGACGGTTATGGCTACACTGCGTTTTAATTGTAACGAGTTACCACAATCTGAACAAGTATCCGCTTCTAATTCGGCAGCGTCTAAATCGTACCCACAGTTAGCACACACCACTTCTATTTCGTGGGAGGGTGTTACAACCCCGTCAGCGTTAGCTGTAGCCTCAAATTTTGCTTTCATGGGTATGGCCTCCTACGGCAAGCATACGGATAATTAAACGCCCACTACGGTTCTGTACCTGTCGATGCCAGTTACTATCTGCCATCTCTTTGGCAGCGGTCTCCCAATCACTAGCATGTACGGCTGCGATAAACTTCTTAAACCCAGAGAACCGAGGACGCCCCAGATTAAACATCATATTGCAGCAAATGAGACGCACCTCTTCGGGGTAAGTATCAAAGTTGTTAATAACCCAGCGACAATCGTTCAAACAGATAGCCATATCCTTCTCAAACAGCTCCTGCACGCGCTCCTCAGACACGGGCGCTCCAACAGGCCAATCGTATTCTGCATCTGTTGGGAGGATCTTATGGCCGATCCCCGTCGTTTTTATACCAAGATGGTCGGTATACACGGCGTACATTACGCCTTCATCAACCTCTAAGTTCTTACGGAGCTTCTCTAGGAATGTCATTTGCCCTGTCCACGGTATTTCTTCCAGTTACGCCGCTTATGTTTGTTATTTGGGCGGCTCATCGGAGACTGACCAATAGAGGTTCTCTTTCTAACTGGAATGGGACGCCATACAGCGCCTACAGATTGCTTTGCCATTATTTACTGGTCCTTGCTCTAGCTTTGCTCATGGCACGATTGCCAAACCAGAAAGCGATTATAGCACTAAAGATAGCTTGAGTTTCATCATCCCAAATAGCAACCAAAGCAACCGCTAGATCGACACCATCATTAGACATCATTGTCACTAGCGCCGTCGTTTTGATCGCCGCGAAAAGAATAAAGAAAGCATAAGTAATGACAGGCCTAACAGAACCCCGTAGAGCATTAACAAAACTACCGCTATCAATATTGCTATCATGTTGGTATATCGACTGTGCTTCAGCAATATCCGCTTGGGCGTCCAGCTCCTTTAGCTTCAATTCAGACAGTTTCTCAGCATAT
>Ga0222716_10004315_pt1 | contig 11162 bp, 11 predicted proteins | sample C33_13DmetaG_FD_165044 | JGI IMG/M metagenome (GOLD analysis project Ga0222716, IMG submission 165044) | Estuarine water microbial communities from San Francisco Bay, California, United States - C33_13D | ecosystem: Environmental > Aquatic > Marine > Unclassified | place: USA: California... | reverse complement strand
CGCTGCTTGATCACCGACGCATACACGAGGCACTCGCACAGCTCCAGGCACTCTTTGACCCTGTACTGCCGCATACGCCCGTTGTGAATCGCACCCGCCGTCGCTCTGACCGACGCGCACAGGTTGCCCACCAGGACGGTTCGACCCCCCTCCTCGCCCACGCCGCCCCCCTTCACGCCCAGCAACGTCTCCATGTTGAACGTCTCCACCGCCGCGAACAGGTCGTCCTGCACGGAACCGTAGCCGTTCATCTGCGTCACCAACAGCGTGATCAGACAGTTGATCGCCGACGAACGCCGCTCGAAGTACTCCACCATGGCCGCCTCGGCCGACACAATCGGCGCCGTCGTCTCGATCAGCGACACGCACTCCAACTCGTCCAGGTCCAGCTCATCCGACAGCAGCAGCGACTGCTCGATATCCGGCACCGGGTCCAGCATCTTGTCGGGAAGCTTGCCCGACAACACGACCTTCCTCGCCGCCTCGCTCTTCCTCTTCTGAAAGATCGGGTCGAGCAACTGCCGAGAGACGGTGTTGAGGTACTCCTGCAACTCGTTGGCCGAGACGTCTCCATGAAGGGCCGTCTCGATGAACTGCAACGCTTGTAAGTCAAGCTGTGTGAACGAGGAGGAGGGCGAGGCGTCGTTGGAAGCCATGATGAGTTCGCTTTTTGTTGTTTGCTCCAAATCGAGTTTGCCCAATTCGAGTTTGCCACGCCGCCGCGAACGTCACTCGTCACTCGTCGCACTGTGCTTGGCACCGACGCCGCTGTTCGTTCACCCGTGTGGTAAAGACGTGAATACCTTTAAAGGTACCAAATTTGGTTTCCCGAGAGTGATTTCACACACGAAAACCGCCAAAATGAGGTGTCGGAGGCTGCTCATTGACGCGAGGAGAGGGTTCAGCAGCAGGGGTTCCTCCTCTCCCTCCGGGGATATGATCGAGATGCGCCAATACGCCATCCAACCTGCTCACTTTGCCGAATTTCTTCGTTTGGCCGAGAAGGTACGCGATTGGGCGGTGCTGGGGTGGTGTTGACACGCGGCAGGCGTCCGGCGCTTTGCTCACGCTCACGCTTACGCTTACTGGCGCTCACGCTCACGCTCACGCCCACGCTCACGCCCACGCTCACGCTCACGTCCATCGTCGTCCGTCCGTCAGATCAAGCCCGTGCGGTACGAGCTCCAACCCTGCTTTGCCACGCTCCGCTGCGATCTCTCGAGCTCGATGGACCTGAATTCGTACCTGCATTTCTATCGGTATCGGGACCATGACGATCGCGACGCCACTCGCAAGCGCTCCGCAGCCGACCAGCGTTGGACGAGCTACCTTGGTCAGGCCAAGCCGCTGTTTGCCCAGCAGAGTTCGTCGATATTCAAGCCGGCTGCGGCCATAATGGAGCGAATTGGGGCGGATCCAGAGCCGGAGGCAGCGGCGGAGCGGCGGAGGCGCCTGCCCATGGTGGAGCTCCGGCGATACAGACTTCAAGCGGGCTACGTAGGTAGTCGATCGACGTCGGGCGCCCAGTCTCGCTTTTTCACTCGCTTTTTCACTCGCTGCCTCGCTCGCTGCCTCGCTCGCTCCCTCTCCCACAGGACACGGTGCCCAAGGCGTTGGCGGCGTTTGAAGCGGCGCTCCCGGCAAAGATCGAGGCGGCGCGATCGGCGGGGGTCGATCACGAGGTGGAGATGCTCATGTATAGCGACGTGGGTCGCTTGAACGAACTCGTCGAAGTGTGGCGGTTCGAGCGGGCGAGCGACACGATGCGAGCGAGGGAGGCGTCGCGTGCGGTGCCCGTGTGGCGGGAGTGCATCCAGACGTTGACCGGGCTGACAGAGTCGTTCGACTCGAGCTTTCTGTACGAGTGTTAGTCGGATGGGATGAGATGAGATGTAACAATACCATGGACCTCAGGTCGTTCCGAGCAGGCGATCGACGAGCGTTCGCATCGCCTGGTCGCGCTCCTTTCGCGCGATCCGATACCGCAGGCACGCGACCAGCCGCCCGTCGCCGCCGCTGCCGTGTTTCGCCCCCAGCATGTGCGCCAGGAGGCTCTTGTCTTCGATGATGCCCGTTTCCCATGCCTCGATCCGACGATCGACGGCCGCACGGATGCGCTCGAGCAACGCGCGCTGACCCTCGGACCAGCCGCCGAACGCATCGCCGCCGGCGTCGACGGCGGCGTCGTCGCCGGCGTCGATCGGCAGGCTCTTCAGGCTTGCGTACGCGAGGACATCCTTTCCGGAGAAGATGTCCACCATGGAATCCCCGAGCGCCCGCTGCACGTCCCATACATCGAACGACGCCGAGCCGACGTCGCCGAGGTCCACATCCAGGTCGTCACCGTCAAACGTGTCAAAGGGGTTTTCGAACACGAACCCGTACTGCGTCATCAGACGCTTGTTCGTGTATCCACTGCGACCCGTGTACGAGATCGTCACCTCCTCGCCCGCCTTGATGTCCTTCAAGGCGAAGAAGACGACCGAGTCGCTGCGCGTGTCGAGCTGGAAGTCGGCGCTGGGCTCACTCGTCGCGTGATTCGCGGCATCCAGCACGGGTACAAACGCAAACTGATCGTCGCCGAGGCAAAACGCCCGACTGCGCACCAACCCAAACGCGTACTCGAGCCACGTACACCCGCCGCCGTCTGCATCGTCGGCGTCGACAGCCACGCTCAGCCCGGGAAACAGCCCCCGGAGCCGTTCCTTCTGCTCGAGCGCCTTGCCCACCATCTCGTCGTCCTGCAATTCGCCGAGCATCCCCGGCGGCAAACACACCGGAAGCGACATGTCCTTTGCCTCTGGGAACGCGGTGTTCCCCCAGTCCTGGAACAGCTCGGACCCCATGCCCGAGAGCGAGTCGAGCAGCGCCAGGGAGATGAGCACGTCCCACGGGAGCGCGTCGTCCTTGGCGACGGCCTTGGTCAGCCGCGGCCACGCCGGGCCGCCCCCTGGCACGTCTTGCGGCAGCCGCAGGCCGCCCTTTGCATAGTCCACGGAGATGCACATGGAAAGCGGGAGCTCGAGCAGCACCGTCCCCTTCACCACGTCTCGATCGATGAAAATACCTCGGCCTTGCGTGTTGGCCGACGTGTCAAGTCGCAGCCCCGAGTCTGCCGCGCCGGCCCGCGCCAGCAGGCCGGCAAACACGGACGCCGCCGTGGGGGACGGTGATGTTGTGGACGTCGAGGTCGATGTTGTCGAGGGTGGTGTTGTCGAGGGTGGTGTTGTCGATGTCGACGTCGACGTCGATGTCGACGTCTGTGCCGGCTCTACGTCGCGGAAGACGTGCTTCGCGGCCGTCCGAGTCGTGGCGACGCGATCGGTTGGTGCCACTCGCCTCCCTCGGTGGACGGCCGCCGCATTGAGATTGGGCCCTACTCGAGACGACAGACTGGATACGACGACGTGTGGTGCCATTTCGGCCTGCATTTGCATTTGCAATGACGCCGAGCAGCAGTTCCAGGCCCCCACCACAAATTTTGGCCAGTCAACGCGACGCCAGCGCGACGTACACACGTATTAAGAGCCTCGTCGTGGACGTCGAGATACCGTACCTTATATACCATACATACATGGTCTACAACGCCCCAATTACCCTCAACGGCGGCGGTGGTCACGGTCGTGGTGGATGCGCCGAGCCCCACCCGCCCACCGCGGACGAGGACGCCCCGCTTCGGCGGCAGCTGACGGGCGCGAAGAGCTTTGTTCGGTCGAATCCGATGTCGGATCTGTTCGGCGTGGAGCGGTTCGATCACATCGAGTTCTGGTGCGGGGACGCCAAGACGACCTCGTCCCGCTTCGGGCTGGCCCTGGGCCTCAACCTGGTCGCAAAGTCGGATCAGGGCACAGGGAACTACGAGTTTGCAAGTTACGTCATGCAGAGCAACGAGATATCGATGGTGTTCAGTGCGCCGTACGGGAACGAGCACGAGGCTCACGGGTTCTTCAAGGCGCACGGCATCGCGGTCCGTGCCGTGGGCGTCCGGGTGGAGGACGCGGCCGCGGCGTTCGAGGCATGCGTGAAACACGGCGGCGTGGCCGTGACGCCGCCGCGGGTGCTGACGAGCGGAGGCAAGGGCGATGCCACGGGAGGCACGTCGACGGGCAAGACAATCGCCGAGGTCCGGTTGTACGGCGACGTGGTGCTGCGGTTCGTGTCGGGGGATTACGCCGGGCCGCACTTGCCGGGGTACACGGCCGTCCACACGGAGCAGAACGTCTCTTACGGGCTCAGAAGGATGGATCACATTGTCGGCAACGTGCCGGACCTCATTGCGGTGCGGGATTACCTGATGCATTGCACCGGATTCCACGAGTTTGCCGAGTTCGTGGCCGAAGACGTCGGGACCGTCGATTCCGGGCTCAACTCTGTGGTGCTGACGTCCAACAACGAGATGGTCATCCTCCCCGTGAACGAGCCCACGTTCAACACGCCGCGCAAGAGCCAAATCCAGACGTACCTCGAGCAGAACGAGGGTCCTGGCGTGCAGCACGTGGCCCTCAAGACGGACGATATCTTCTCCACGCTGCGTAAAATGCGGGAAGCGACGGTGCGTCGCTGTTTCTCGTTCTTGGACGTCGTCTTGACTCGAGTCTGGTCTAGCGCAGTCTAGCGCCCACTCACTCGCCCACTCACTCGCCCACTCGCCCACTCGCGCACTCGCCCACTCACTCGCAGGTCTATGGCGGCTTTGAGTTCATGCCCGCTCCGGGCGTCCGGTATTACAAGGAACTGCCGTCCAAGATCGGGCCCTACCTGACGGACGAGGAGTTCGCGATGTGCGAGGAGCTCGGCATTCTCGTGGATCGGGACGACCAGGGCGTCCTCCTGCAGATCTTCACCAAGCCCATCGGCGACCGCTCGACGTTCTTCTTCGAGGTGATCCAGCGGATATGCACGGACAAGGCGGGAGAAGTGATGCGGCGCGACGTCGCCGGATGCGGCGGCTTTGGCAAGGGCAACTTCAAGGAGCTGTTCAAGTCGATCGAGCGCCACGAGAGCGACCTGGGCATCAACTGATTAGGTGGCTTTCTTAAAACAAAATGAGCTTCAAAATAAAATGCGTTGTCGTCGCCGGGCGTTGTCGTTCTTGTTCTTTTTTGTTGTACGGCCGGGTCGTTCCTTGACTTCTTGTGCGTTGCGTTCTACTCGTTCCGGATATTCTTCTCGCTAATCCACCTTCCTCCCTCCTTTCACGTTCTCACAGCACGGACGTGGGCGAGCTCGAGTCGGAGCCCGTCTCGCCCAAGTCGACCGGCGCGTGCTGGTTCATGAACTGGCCGACAGAGCACTCGTGCCTGCCGGTCTTCTTCTTCTTCTGGGGACTGCCCTCCGGGACGTCGTCCTCGTCCAGCTCGGCGATGATGTCGCCCATGATATTGTCAAAGGTGACGCTGATCATGCTGCCCAGCTCGTCGGCGTCCTCCGCGGCAGCGCCCTCGTCGGCCTTGCCGGCCTTGTTGGCCTTGCCGGCCTCTTCGGCCTCTTCGGCAGCCGGCTGCCGTTCCTCCCGGGAGAGCTCGGGCTGGCTCGTAAATAGGCCGCGATAGTCTCTGATCAACGTCGCGCAAGCCTCCCTGAGCAGCGCCTCGTACTCGGGCCCCCGCAGGCCGTGGTCCTCCGCCGTGCCGAACACGCTGGGGGTGAAAATTGTTGAGAGGCTGTGGAGCGACTCGTCACGATGCTCCTCGTTCAGGTGGAAATGGTGCAGGAGCTCAAAGAGCGGAAAAAGCACCTCGAGGACGAACGGCTCAGTGCAGCCGATGAGCGTCTTGAGCGTCTTGTACATCGCCGGCCTCGTCTTGGGCGACGTCGGCATCCTCGGCGAAGCGGACCCCTCGGTCGACCAGTGAAAAACGTCGTCCGAGTCGTTACCACTGCCAGCGTTGTGACTGCCGAGATGGCTGCCGGCCAGGTGCCAGGCGTGTTCCACCGGCAGCAGCGGGTGCGGGAGCGAGCCCAACCACAACAGGAGCAGATTGGCCACCTGCGAGTCGTTGATCGTCGCCCGGACTTTCTTCGACCGGAGTGGACGTTTTCCCTGCTCGTAGCTCTGCTTGAGCGAGAGGACCGCGTGCTTGTCGATGGGGCCGGTGAACTCCCAGCCGAAAGAGCGTTTGGAAAGGAACCGGATGCAGTCGAAGAAGACCACAGGGGGGGCCCCATGTCGAGCCATCTCCTGGAGGGGGGAGGGGGGAGGGGGGAGTGGGGAGAGGTGAGGGTCAGGGACTGGCCGGCGAGGGCAAACTGGCCGGAAGCCTCGGATCCAATTTCGCACCGCAATGCTGCTTCCGAATGGTCCACTCATTCGTAATCAGCGGAAGGGGAAAAGAAAAATGTCTCCGCTGACGCGGAAGAAAATTCGAGTTGTGAGGAAAATCACAACCTCATGTTCACGGAAAATACACGCGGCGAGATGCGCCACTGCGGGTACGAGTACTAAGGATACGTGTAGATGTGTGTGGGAAAGAGTGCGAGGGATATATAAAAGTGAACAACGGCGTCCGGAGCCGGGACCATGGAATGGAATCTATCCAACGAACGCGGCTTCCCGAGTCCGACGTCTCGGCGAGACAAACCAATCAACTACAGGGACATCAAGTCGCCACTGGCAGACACCAGCTCCTCGCGCTGCTCCAGCTGCAGGGCAATGTGACTGAGCGACGCGAATTTAACGCTCATTTCCCGCTCGAACTCGTCGACCAGCAGCAGTCCCTTCCGCGCCTCGACATGCAGCCTGGTCGCGTCCTGCTCCCTGTCCTCCAATTCTCGAGCTCGTCGCCGCACCTCCTCCTCGAGTCCCCGCAACTGGAGGCGCTTGGCGGCCAGCTCGACGGCCTCGACGCGGATCCGCTCCTCGTCGTCGTGCACGGCTAACTCCCTCGCTTCGAGGGCCCTCCGCTGTTCCATCATGCGCCGCTGCATGTCGCTGGCCAGGTGCTCTCGCTGGACGACTTCTGCGTGACGGCTCTCCCACCGCTGCTCCAGAGACTTGAGACTTGCCTCGCGCGTCGACGCCCGCGAGCTGGCCACGGCCATCTTCTCTCTGGCATGATCGAGGTCGCGCTCGCCCTCGGCGATCGACGCCATGCGCGTCGACACGAGCGCCTCCTTGTTTTCGAGCACGGCAAGGGCGCTGTTGATCTCGACTTCCTTGGCGTGGATCTCGACGATGAGCGCCTCGGCGGCGGCACGATTCGCCTTTGCCTCGGCCGCCTCGCCCTTGAAGCGCGTCTCTTCGTGCAGGACGCGCTCGGCACGTGCGTTGAGGTGATTGTTCTCGAGCGCGAGGTTGACGGCCCACCGTTGCAGGTTCGTCTCGTGCCTGGCGCACGTGGCGCACGGGAATGGGCTCGACGACTGCGCGAGGTCCTCGGCGAGCTTGGCGTCCAGGCGGATGGACTCGGTACACTCTTCGGACAGCACCCAGCGCAACGCGCTGTCGTCGGCGTCGACAAGCGAGGCCGTTTGGGCGGCGCAGGCCTTCCAGCTCTCCCGCAGCTTGTATTCTCGTTCGGACAGCGCGTCGTTGTAGGCGCGGAGGGCGGCAGCGTGGCGCTTGACGACGTCCTTCTCGCTCAGGACGGCGTCTGCGTCGTCCGATCGCTGCTTCCACGCCAGGGCCTCGAGCTCGAGCGCCTCGGCCTGATCCATGCGCGCGTCGGCCGCCGCCTGTGCCGCCGACGCCGACGCCTCGCGCGCCAAAACCTCCTCCTTCAGGTTCATGAGGTCGATGTTTCTTGCCGTCAGCTCGTCCTGAAGCGCCGCGAGCTTTTCCTCCGTGTTGATCACTCGGTCTTCCCGGGCCTTCAGCGTCGCTCTGTCCCCGTCCAGCTCGGCCACCATCGCCGACGCCTCGGCTCGCAGCCGCTCGGCCGCCTCGTGGCTGGCAGCGGCCGATGACTCGATCGCGCGCTCTTGGTCTGCGGCTTCACGTTCCCGCCGGGCCAGCTCGTCGGCGCGAGCGCCCAACGCTGCCTCGCGAGCGTCCAACGCCGCCTCGCGAGCGCTCGCCTCGTCCAGTCGGGCGTCGAGATCTTCCGTCTCGCGCTCAAGCTCCCGCATCAGCTCTTCTATATCGACCACCTCCAGCTCACGCGCTGCAACGGAAGCCTCTCGAGCTTCCAGGGCGGCCATTTCCGCCATCGTCGATTCGGCGTCCAGCCGGTCGCGCCGGCAGCGCTCGAGCAGTTGGCGCTCCCGCTCGAGCTCTTCGCGCAGCGCCGACCTCTCGGACAGCAGGTCGTTCACGTCCGTCTTGAGTTGGCGTGCGCCGACGACCATATGCTCGACCGCCTCGTCGTCGTTCGGCGTGTCCGTTCTAGCTGGTGGGAACGAGGGCAGGGTCCAGATGTCGTTGTTGGTGTTGGCGTTGGTGTTCGTGTTGGCGTTGGTGTTGGTGTCCTCGTTCCCGTTGTCGCCCTCGCTCCTCGGATCGGCCTTGAGCTTGGTCGGACGGGGGCTCAGGTCGAGATCGATGCTCTCGAGAGAGAGGCGGATTTTCGTGTCGAGTCGTTGCCAGCGGGTCTCGAGCTCGTCCATCTTCTCCAGTCTACCAGGTGCGTGCGCTCGGTTCGCTGGCGAGGCCGTCCAAATTATTGTCAGTCAGTGGTTGTGCACAACGGAATTCCGTTGCACGATTGCAGTCGCCTGGTCACTGACTGCCCAATTGAGTCGATTGACCAGTACTGGTCCTCGTCACTAGTGACGATGACGATGCGTGATATTTTCTGAATCGAGGGAAGTGATCACCGTGATCCGAACACTGACCGATAGTTGATCTAGTGGGCATGAGATCGACTATAGCGACTATAGTCGTTCTAGCTAGAAGTGGGGAAGAAGAAGGAGCCCCGGTGGTCAGGCGACCCGCCGGGCGCTTCATGTGCCGAGCGGCATATACCCATACGTACGTAGACACACACACACGCACAGAAGCCGGGCCGCGAGTTGGGCGTACGACCCCGACCAGACGAGAGACGCCGCCAACCACCCACGACGCCGTACGCTATCACCTATTCTATCTGCGTCAACGAACCATCATATTACAATAGAACTGTGCTCCCTCTTCAGTCGAACCTCGGGGAGGACCCGTAGAGGTACTTCTCGAACTTCGCGACCTCGCCAGTCGATCCGTAGCAGATCTGCGTCCTCTGGTCGTGCTTCTCGACGGTGATGTCGAGCCCTGAGACGCATTTGCCGTCGCACGACGAAGCGCCGCCGGCCTTCTCGACGAGGAGGGCGAGCGGGGCGACCTCGAACAGCAGCCTGAGCTTGGCCTTGGTCGTCGGGCTAATGACATTGGTAAACACACCTGGCGAACGAACGAGAGAGTAAGAAGGGGGGAGGGGGGGCGCGATGAGCAGGCGCACGTCGAGCGAGTGCACGTCGGTCGAGATCAATACCCGAGGTCAGCACCCTACCCTTCTCCTTGACGATGATCTGGAAGACGTCCGGCACCATTCCTCCCTGGCGAACGAGCGAAGCGCGTAGCGTGAGTGAGCGAGTGAGAGGGGGCGCAATGAACGGGCGCACGTCGGTCGAGATCAACACCCACCGTGTAACGCAGGGTGTACTGGTCCTCGACGTAGTGGTCGATGAGCTTCTTGTACTCCGGGTTGTCGAAGGTGGCCCTCAGGTTACCCGGGGAGAACCTGCGAGAGCGAGCGAGCGAATGTGTGAGCGAGTGAGCGAGCGAACGTGTGAAGGAGTGGGCGAATGCGTGAGCGCCGGATAAACACGCACATCTTGCCTTCCCCGATGTGGGTCTGCGGCGAACGAGCGAAGCGCGTAGCGCGAGTGAGGGAGTCAGAAGGGGGGGGGCGCGATGAGCGGGCGCACGTCGGTCGAGATCAATACCCGCGCACGACGAGCGAGATCAATACCCACCGTCTCCTTGACGTGGAGCCACTTGCCATCGTCCTGCAGGAGGAACTCGTGGCATCCCGGGGCGTCCTTGAGCGCAAGGCAGAACACGGTACGCGGTCCGTAAATTCCCATTCCGGCGGCAGCCTGGTCGCGCCCGGTGATTCCCGTCAGCTCGTCACCCGGCCAGACTCCGAAGATGGTTCCGACCGAGAAGTTGGTGTCGACGATGGAAGATCCGTCCAGCGGGTCGAACGCCACGCTGAATCCAGAGCCACCGAGGTCCAGGGGCTCCGGGACCTCCTCGGAGCAAGCGAGCTTGCAGCATCCCGAGTAGCGGAGGGCCTCGAACAGCAACTTGTCGGCGAGCAGGTCGACGGCGAGCTGCTCGTCTCCGAAGGAGTTGATGCAGGCGGTGGCACCGCACGAGGCAGTCCTCACCTTGAAGGCAATGGTCCTGATGGCCTCAGACATGGACATCATCACCTGCCTCAGCTTGGCATCGCCCGTGGCCTCCATCAGGAACTCCTCGAGGGTGTCACCGATCTTGGCGTTGACCTTGACGGCTCCCCTGACAGCCTGCCTCTTGGCGGCCATCGCAGCCTTGGAGGCCGGGGCCAGGGTCTTGGCGTTTCCGAAGAACGCGGCCCTGTTCTGCAGACGGGTGTGGCGACGGGCGGAGGTTCGGAGAGCGTGAGTGGGTGCGTGGATGCGTGGGTGCGTGGGTGCGTGGGTGGAGAGACACGAGAGCCGGGCCAGAGCCGGATACCCCCCAGGCGGCGACCATTCCCCCTCGGGCCATACATATAATGCACGAATGCGGCGCGAGAGCGCGAATCCGCCGCTCCCGGAGGCAGCCAGGCGGAGCGAACGCCCAGGATAAGAAGAGCCAGCGAAATCTGCAGGGCAGGGCCACCTCGTCGACGGGCCAACGCCGACGGCCCGCCGACGGCGCGACCACCTGGGTCCATGGTCGCCCGATGCCACATATCAGGGCCGGATCGCGCCAATGGAGCCAGCAGGGCCCTGGAATCGGCGACTTGGAACGGGAAACGTACCAGGCAAGCGCTCGTCCTGGCAGCGCCCACGCGAGCAGCGGCCATCGTGACCTGGGTGGTCTTGGCAGAGACGGTAGTACAGTTCATTGTGATCGATGTGATCGAATTGTCAAAAAAGTGTCCGCGATGGGAAGTGAAGGGCCTCGTGACTGGCCCCGGGGCCAAGTCCTTTTCACGACAGAGCGATTCCGAAGGATCGATCGACGGTCGACAAGGAGACGACGACAAGGAGGGTAGTAG
>Ga0222716_10004312_pt1 | contig 11169 bp, 8 predicted proteins | sample C33_13DmetaG_FD_165044 | JGI IMG/M metagenome (GOLD analysis project Ga0222716, IMG submission 165044) | Estuarine water microbial communities from San Francisco Bay, California, United States - C33_13D | ecosystem: Environmental > Aquatic > Marine > Unclassified | place: USA: California... | reverse complement strand
ATACAAAAACGCCCCCATCCGAGGGCGCTTTCATATGTGGCCCGCCCGGAGAGATTCGAACTCCCGACACCCAGGTTCGAAGCCTGAAAATATTCCCGTATCTTGATCATAATCTGTAGTTTTTATTTGTCTTAATTAGGTACAAAATATTTTATCTAGCTGTTTTTATTCGTTTTTTAAAATTCCTAATCAGACACAATAAGAACCAATAATCCCTTCCATATTTACTGATTACGTATAAAACTGTCACAGAGACAGCGACTATCGGAGCTCCAATGAGCGCCCCCCAGGCTCCCGACAGCGACAACATTGATCCGGATACTGACTGGTCGTTTCTCGCGCGCGGCGACAACGCGCTTCGCTTAACAGCGCCTCCCCTACCCGACACCGAACAGGTGCTCACCGGCGACGAGATGTGTTCTCTACTTAAGCTGGCTTTCCAGGAGATAGCAGATGGGGAACGTATCTACCTTGGACCGCGGCTGGTGTGGCTTGCCATCGCCCTCTCCTGCCTGACAAGCCAAAGCCTACCGGTCATATTTCGAGCGCTGCGTCGATACATGAGTCATGACAAGAATCCGGGGGCTGCCTTTTCGATCGAGGACAATGGATGGATAGCTGACATAACCGCAATACGACCGTTACCTATTGCGCGCGAGCTACCTCCCGGGTGGAGACAACCCACCGATGGGAAAATCTCACACGCCTTTCCAGACCCAGTACGCCAATGCTTGCGGGAGATACGCACAGATCGATTGGTGCACTCACTCAACAACAGCGATCTTCGCAACGAACTCAGGTCGATAGAGAAAAGAATTCGACGAAGGGTTCCACGCTACAACAGACAGCGGTGCCAAAAATACATGCTCACCGTGCTCTGGCAACGCAGGGGACATCCTAGGGAGGCACTACTTACTCTGGGTATCAAGGCGATGTACCTCAGTGATGCACCCCTGCACTACTACGCCACGACAAAAAAGCGGCTGAGAATTCAATATGCTGCAGCGTGTAAGGCGATTGGCGTAGAGATTGATGTCACACGTACGGAATCCTCAGAGCTTCGGCTCATTGGCGCTCCGACGGCCGCTATCAGCTGGACCATGACAGCACTTGCGGTTGATTCCCTCAGAGATAGGGTGCAGTACCCATGGCGACACTCCAGAGCCACCCTGAAGGCCAACATCGCGGCTCTCAATGCGCTATCGCTTTACACCGCAATCATGTACATGGCCGTGATTGCGAGTCGTGGCAACCGCCATCTCTCGAGTACCACTTACAGGCACTTCGCCAAGCCTGATCCAACATCGGTGCATGGCATAGTGCTCAGCTACGATAAAGGCGCCGGTTTCGCGCTGGACTGCCGAGTGTGCGCCATACCTGCACTCCTGATTGAGCAAGTTGAAGCACTGATCATCCAAACCTGTCGACTGATAGATAAGCTGCGCTCCAAGGCAAGCAAAGAACATAAAGCGCTACGTGAGCGTCTTGAGACAGTGGTTGAAGGACGCGCGCCACTTTTTTACCAGATCGACGGTTTGCACTTCCGGCCGCTAGGCGGGGATGGAATCCAGCCCCAATGGCCAGAGTTTCAGCCAAAGGCACCTCGATTGCGCCATCTCCTAAACACGTATGGCCCACTGTATCGCATGCGTGCATGCGATCTTGCCCAGCAAAGTGGTCATCGAGTCGATTACACGCCCTTCGACAAAGTTGATCCCGAGTCGCCTGTTGATTTCATGAACCGACTCGCCCCCAAGCTCGATACGTATCTGAGAAAGCTCGGCTTTGTAGCAATAGGCACAAGCAAAGATCCCGCGGCAAAGGCCCCTCCTCCAGCGCCAGCCTCGAGAGCTGACTGGCGTGGGGTTTCTCAGGCTGAAAACCAGGAGATCACCCAAGGGAGGCGGCGTGCTCGGCCGTCGCGCGAAGATCGAGCCGCCGCCATTGCCTCGGTGCGAGCGCTCAGAGACAAACTGGCTGATACCGCACCGAAGCTCCATCAAGCGACGTTTGACGAATTCATTTCAGACACGTGGGACACCGCAAGCTCCACCGTACAAAAAATTGCCACCTATAACGCGCTGCGCGATATGGCCAAGTCGAATGAAACACTTGGCGAGTTACTCGCAGTGAGTAATCTTTCAGCGCCAGTCGTACAGCCCAAAGATCTCGCCCCCATTCGCGAACGGCATTTTTTGGCCTTCCACTCGGTTCGGTATCTAATCGGAGCGCTCAAAGGGGAACTGACCGGAGACCAAGAGACGTCAGCAGCGGATTCGGCATCAATAATCAGCTTGCTGGTACTTGCCGCTCTCTTACAGGGCATCCCCAGTGAGCCAGGACGTTTCGCCCAAATATTGGCCAGTCGATCTCGCCTGTTTAGACTGCCAAGCGCCGAGCTTACTGCTGTGCTCTCGCTACCTACGATCGCAAGCAGTGATGATTACGATCTGGCTGAGAACCAATTCATGAGTTTCGTGATACCTCAGCAAGCACTGCCGACTCTGATCAAACTTTGGGAGCTGAACGTCGACCTTGGCACTGCGTATTCCGCGGTCAAGTCCAATGCTCTGATTTTGGAAACGCTCCCCGATAAGAAACCGGAGCGGTTCTTGGAAATCGTCGGACTCGCCAGAGCCCTGACAACCTCGGGCATCCGTCATGCTGTGGAGTGCGGTGAACTTAACAGTGTTGGGCCCATGACCAGCTCTTTGGTTGATGTCACGACCAACCAGCTTTTTGATCGCGCACCAACAAACCCAACGACAACTACCGACGCCAACAGCTTTTCTACTATTTCTATCATCGGTGATGCGATGATTAGACAGATGCACAGAGCACTGGTCAGGGCACTCGGCAACTACAAAAATGAAAAGGCCAATCTGCGTCACAAACGTTTACCCGAGGTACTCGAGCAAATCACTCAAATTCAAGCCTCGACGCCAAAGGGCAGTTTCGCGCATGCGGTAGCCACTTTCGCCGCGCGAGCGCTGTCTGGAGAGATCGGTCGCGGCGCGCGGCTCGCTCCGAGTACGATTCACTCTTATGTGTCGGGTTGTAGCAAACTCGTTAATGAATTTCATGGGCGCGACTTCAGTGGCGTCAGTGAACGAGAATTTGCGGCGGAGTTGGAATCACGCGAGACCCTGCTCGCAAAGCTGGAGCGACGCACGACACAGAGCGACCAGCCCTATCTATATCGCGAACTCCGAAAAATCCTGCTAGAGGCTGATGCGGAGTTCCCCGCACAGTTTTTAAGCAGCATGCTGCCTGACTCAGCATACCGACCGGCCGGCTATCTGACATCACTAGCCCAGCAACAACACGTTGTCAGAACACTCTCCCAGTGGTGGGATGAAGTTGGAAGAAGAACTTCTGAACCTGGGCAGATTGATGAGTTTGAGTCAGCACTTTTGGCCTGTGAAATAAGCCAACGATCGGGCCTCCGACACAGCGAACTTACTGGACTTTTGATTCGTGATGTCAGGTTAGTCGATAACCGACTCAGCATCTCGGTCACGCCCAACAACAATCGAGAACTGAAAACCAAGTCGAGCCGCCGCCCAATCACCCTGTTCCTTGAACCCGATGTCGTTCGATTTGTCGAGAGAGGTATTGAGAACAGAAAAGCAGCATCCAATGACACCACCTGCTTCTTTCGAAAGTCGAACGGCGCCCCCTACGGGGATCAACTCGCCAAGATTATCGCTGAGGCTTCAACAGGAACCATTGGCTACAAAGCCAACCGAATGCACGCAGCGCGTCACAACCTTGCGACGGCAACAGGCGCTCATCTATCGACTGGTGCGCACGATGGTCTACCGATTTTCATTGAGCCAATACCACTGTCTAACAAAAGGCGTCAGCCAATACGGATGCTTTACCGACGGATGAGTCGCTTTTTAGGACATGGCTCGCCAGTGACGACGCTCAGCTACTACGACCATTCGATATGGTTACAGACCGAACCGGGGACGTCCTTATTTCAGTGGCGTGGCAGTGACATCGATTGGCTAATTTCCAGACCTACCAGTAGGTCACCCATTCATGGAGAACGACTCGCTCAGCGTCAGGCCGACCACCTGAAAGCTCGCATTGACGAGGTCAATGCCACATTTCTCAAACCATTCTCCGGTGAGCACCCGCCGCCGCCGACCGAAATATTGGCAAGGTCGCTGTTGCAAGTGTCGAGATTGGTGGCCTTGGCCCAACAGTGCAGAGACCCCATGAAATTTGCCAATCGATCAGGACTGCCTGATGAGGAGGCCGACCATATCTACAAATTTCTGCAAACAGAAGACAAATATGTCTCTCGTGGAAGGTTTTTCCCCAAAAAAGATCTGAAAAACCGTGGCAGTTTCAAGAACGTGGAGGCGTGGGAGCCCGTCATAACTACTATCGACAGGCTGCTACGCAACGGTGATTTGGAACTCCATCACCTTGTTGATTGGGCGCGAAGGAATATCTATGCCTCTCCAAAGCGCGATCGCAAAGCGGTGGATTTTGACCAACTGCCTAAAAGTATTGAGGACGTGTATGTCACATGTAGTGAGCAACCCAAAAGAAGCAAAGCAACGAACTTACTGTGCGGCAACACCTTGCTGATACTGACGATGCTGCTTGCAAAGAGGCTTGAGAGCGCGTGAAGGGTCACCATGGCTATCCACATCGCATACCCTTACTGAGAGAGTTAGATTGATCAGCAGCGATAGGTTTGCGTCGCCTTGGGTATGTGCGGACCGGCACTTGCTGTGTCCGTTTTTTGGCTTTGCGGTACACCACTAGGAGTATATACTTTTCCGTATATACACTCATAGAGGAACGCGCTTTGGAAGCCAAGATTTTCAAGTCAGGAAACAGTCAAGCGGTTCGCATTCCGAAGGAGCTCCGGCTTGACGCAACCGAAGTTGAAATATTCAGGCGGGGCGACGAGTTGATACTGAAACCCAAGCCCAAAAACCTCGCTGTGGCTTTTAAGCTACTTGGGACCATGCCTAGCGACTTCATGGAAGATGGCCGCGAGAATGATTTGCCACAAGAACGCGAGCTTCTCTGAACATGTACATGCTTGATACCAATATCTGCATCTACATCATCAAACAGCAGCCAAAGAGCGTGTTGGAAAAATTTGAATCGTTGTCCGTGGGTTCGGTGGCAATGTCCCTCGTGACATTGGGCGAGCTCGAGTATGGCGCGCTACGCAGCAGGAACTCTGACAGGGCAATGGGTATCTTAGAAGAGCTGGTGAATTATATCCCTGTGTTCCCTATGGCTGAGAGTGTAGCTACGGAATACGCTGATATCCGGGCAGATTTAGCCTCGAAGGGAACACCGATTGGCAATAACGACATGTGGATTGCTGCCCATGCCCGCAACTTGGGTTGCACCTTAATCACCAACAACCTCAAAGAGTTCGCGCGTGTTTCGGACCTTCAGATAGACAATTGGGTTTAAACAATCAGCTGGAGGTGGCGTGGGTTCTTGATGAAAGTCATCTGAAGCACCAAGGTCAATCAGGTGTGGATTAGCCAGAGCGCCCGCCCGCTTTCCTCTCTGACCGACCGCGCCGCACTCGTACTTTTCCGAGCAGTTCGCGCCAACACGACCTATAAAAGCGGACACTCAGCAGCGGACGGTTCAAGGCGAAAGATCGGCCAGAAGCGGCCTGAAATGCCTCGCCAGAGGTACTGTCAACTTAAAGTGAAACCTGACCATAATAAGCCAGAAAGAGCGGCTGGCGGGCTACTTCCGTGCAATGCAGTTGAGAAAATCTCAGCTGATTGGGAAGTGGACAATTGCCTCTAGTCCCTTACGCTCGATTAAGTTCAGTAATTCAAGCGACGGACCGCTTGGCTTTTTGTCGCCCACTTCCCATTTTTGAACCTAAGACCGGCTGGTATTAAGCACCGCAGCAAAAACCGCCTGGCACACATGTGCCTGTTCCTGCAGAGCCTTGATTTTTTTCGGCACATTAGTTGGGGATAAGGTCGAAGCCTGCAAGAAGTTCTGAGACAAGCCAAAAGAGACTGAAAATGGAATACCTACTCCGCTACGAAGTGTGGCTAATTGGAGCGCTTCTTTTAATAGCAATAGACGTGTTAATCGGCCTCGACTTCATCTTATTTGCATTCGGCCTGGGCGCTGGTGCTACAGGGCTCTCACTGATGGTCAACGAGGTACTGCCGCTGCCCTACACAGAGAGCTGGGAATCGCTGATCACCTTTTTTGCTGTGATAAGTTTGCTCATACTGGTGCCGTTGCGCCGACTCGCGCGGCGGCCACCGCGCGGTCAAATTGAAGCCGATAATAATAAGTACTGAAATTGAGAGGCGTAAATTAGCTCAACGGAGTCAGCGGCCAACTGAATGCTCCCCCAATTCAATGCGCCTGCCCCGTTTCAGGAAAAAAATACTCCCGAACAGCCTCGGCACCAGCATCTAGGCGTGCCGACCTAAAACGCTCGTCTTTCACAATGCGGTCTATGCCTCACGAAGTAGCACGGGATTGGCTGGTGTTCCACCCTGTGACATCGCACGTTCGGCCAGGTCAGCATAGCGCTTTTCGACAGCGGCTCGCTTGATTTTCAGAGTGTGCGTCACCAATCCATTCTTGGCACTCCAGTCTTCGGCGGAGATTACGACGGCAGCCAGCTTTGCGTGGCTATCGAGCTTCGCGTTGGTGCGGATGATCGCCTGCCGTAACTGCTCATCCACGAACTGCGGATCGGCAGCTTTGCCTTCCGCGGATAGCTGTATGGCCATCGCAGTCTGAGGGAGCCCCGCGCCCATCACACAAAGCTGCTCAATGAATGGCTCTAAGGATAACTCACCTTCTATCGGCAGCGGTGCAACATATTTGCCTTTTGCGGTCTTGAAGATTTCCTTCACGCGTCCGGTGATACTCAGGAATCCGTCCTGGTCCAGCGCACCGCGGTCACCGGTGTGAATCCAGCCATCCACCAGGGTCTCGGCGGTTTTTTCAGGTTCGTCAAGATAACCCTGCATCACCGCCTGTGCCCGGATCAGGATTTCACCGTCGTCGGCTATTTTGATGTCAGTATTCATAGTCGGTTTGCCCAGAGTCCCAGGCTTCCTGTCCCAGGGTAAGTTGCTTGTGCCCGAGAGAATCTCCGACTGTCCGTAGATTTCGCAGAGCGGCATGTTCAGATTCTCGTACCACTCGTGAAGCGACGGTGGTGTCGGCGCCGATCCCGTCAATAGAATTCTCGCTTCGTCGAGGCCGAGGCTCGCTCTTATCTTCATCTTCGTGCTTGCGCCTGTCTCAGGATTGGTAAGTAGCGTATCCAGTGCTTCCTGGCCGCCGGTCATAGCCAGAATACCTCCCTGAAACTTGGACCACAGGCGCGGAACACACTGAAAAAACGTAGGACGGACCTCCACCATATCCGTTCCAAAGGTGGCTTGCTCCTCATTGAATCCGATAGTGCACCCGGCGTAGAGGCTCATGAAGTCGACCGCTGCACGCTCAAAGCCATGCGCCAGCGGCAGGTAAGAAATCAAGCGGTCATTAGAATTCATACGGAAGGTCTGACCGAGGTTGCGCGCGATGTGGCTTGCACCTTCGAAATCGTAGACGACTCCTTTCGGCTTGCCCGTGGAACCAGAGGTAAAGATGGTAGTGATCTCATCGGTTGGAGCGCGATCCGGTTCGCCGGGCAATGGCGCTTGATCCCCGAGGAGCTCGTCCCAGCTGTAGTTTGCTCCGGGAACAGCAGCAGAAGGGAATGAAACCACGACCAGACCGTCCGGAAGCTCTGCCCTCACAGCCTCCCAGTTATCCGTCTCTCCGACAAACAGCACCTTGGCTGAGCTTCGATCCAGACAATACCGGGCATCCCCAGATGTCATTGTTGTGAATATGGGCGCACTTGAAGCGCCGGCCATCATGATCGCAAGGTCCGCTATCACCCAGTGAGCGCAGTTTTTTGACAGGATCGAGACTCGATCGCCATTGGCCAGCCCGAGAGCCTGCAAGGCCGCGGCCACACGGCGGGCCTGATCGCCGACCTCACTCCAACTGTAGTCTTTCCATTTCTGGCCATTGGGCTGCCGTAGATAAGTCGCGTCAGGTTTTGAACGCTCCCAGTGATAAAACATACCCAACAGTGTCGTTGTACTCGCAGTCTCGTTCATTAGCTTCTCCTAAGCTTCATCCCATTGTCTCTAGGCCAATCTCGGGGAGTTTCTCAGGTCTCGAGGGTCAAGGAGACACAATGGAGTTATTGGCGACGGCTGCTACGACATTCCTCTTAGTTAGTGCTTCTTACCGGACCTGCGTCGCAGCACGTTTCAATTATAGTTATGTATGGTTATGGACTCTCGGAGTCTGATAATCACAATAGGCAAATTCACAATAGAGTATCTTTTTAGGGGTGAGATTGGCATGATTAGAACAACCTGTTAGCTTGGCCATTTCGCTCTGTTTCTGCTCCGACAAGAACAGGCCCCGTTGAATGGGTATCCTGCCTCTGACTCAGTAACTCTCAGACACAAATATCGATGAAGAATCTCCAGGTTTCAACGCATTACACGGCCGTACTGATCCGGCACGCACAAGCGCTCGGCCTGGACTCTGATGGCATTCTCACAAGATCAGGTATCGACCGTTCGCTCGCCGAATTAGAGAACCAGTGGATTAGTAACGAGTCAATGACCAGGCTAATCAAGGAAATTTGGGCTGCGACCGATGATGAAACCATGGGTTTTCAGCCGTCGACGACCCGCCGGGGAACCTGGGCCATCGCATGCGAGTTTATGTTGGAGGCCGATACGCTCGGCGAATTACTGCGGAGAGGGGCCCGATTTCTGGAGTTTATGCCAGAGACAGCCATCGGATTCACTCTGGAGGAAAAGGAGCACACGGTGCTCCTTCACTCGGGGTACCAGCCCAACGATCGAGACATTGATTACTTCTTTGCGGAGTTTTTGCTGGCGTTATGGTCTCGTTTTCCAGGATGGGCTATCGGAGAGACTATCCATCTCAACCACGCTTTCTGCAATTATCCGCGGCCGCCTCACGTGACTCTTTACTCGGAGCTGTTGCATTGCGATGTGGCGTTCGATCAGCCGAGCACTGGCATCGGTTTTCATCGCCGCTACTTGGAAAAACCCATAGTGCGCACCATGGAGGAACTCAAAGGGTGGCTGCGCAATTCTCCTGCGGACCTACTGTACACGCCCGGACGTGAATCCAGTGTGCAATCTCATCTTAAGGGCGAGCTTCGAAGAGCAATCAAGAATGCGTCCCCATTTCCGGCCTTCGAGGCACTCTGCGAGCGACTCTGCATGAGCCCACAAGTTGTTCGCCGCCGGTTGGCAGAGGAGGATACCTCTTATCAGAAGATTAAAGACTCAATCCGCTGTGATGCGGCCCGACGAATGCTAACAAACAAAGATCTCTCGATCGCCGATGTGGGCGCTCGCACGGGTTTCAGCGAGACGGCAGCCTTCAGCCGTGCCTTTAAAAAGTGGACGGGGCAAAGCCCCGCTCAGTACCGGTCTAAAAAATCTTGAGAGTCCAGTTGCGCGAAACAGCGTAACGCCGGGTATTCAGAAGCGCTCTCGATGCACCTCGCTTGGAAGTCGCTCATGCTAATATGCTGCGACTGATCAACTCCTTCATGATTTCACTGGTACCGCCATAGATGCGCTGCGCGCGCGCGTCTACGTAGGCACGCGACACGCCGTACTCACGCATGAATCCGTACCCCCCGTGCAACTGCAAGCAGATGTCCGCTACTCGATTCTGCATTTCAGTGCAGGATGCCTTCGCCATGCTGACCGTTCCCTCGTCGAGCTCTCCGGCCATGAACAGCCCTTTGCATTCCTCGACAAATGAGCGGTGAATCCTTACATCGGTCGCCGCCTCTGCCAGCTTGAAGCGCGTATTCTGAAGATCGGCGAGAGCTCCGCCGAAAGCCTTCCGCTCCTTTACATAGCGTATCGTGTCGTTCAGTACGCCTTCAGCCGCGGCAACCGCACCTATTGCCAGCGCTAGTCGCTCACGCTGCAATTCTCCCATCAAAACGGCAAAGCCGCGATCGAGCTCGCCCAGAATAGCCGTGGCCGGGACCCGAACGTCCTCGAAGAACAGCTCTGAGGTGTCGCTGGCGTGGAGCCCGATTTTCTCGAGATTGCGCCCTCGGGAGAATCCCGGCATTGAAGCGTCGACAAGAAACAATGTTGTCCCCTTCGAGCCACGCACATCAAGATTGGTGCGCGCCGCTACCACGACCAGGTCACAGTGTTGGCCATTGGTGATAAAGATCTTTGAACCGTTGATGACGTAGTCGTCGCCTTCCCTGCGCGCGCTAGTACGGATCCCCTGCAGGTCGCTACCCGCACCAGGTTCCGACATCGCAACGGCTCCAACGCACTTGCCGCTGGCCATAGCCGGAAGATAGCTCTGCTTTTGCTCTTCGGTACCGTGGTTCAATAGATAATGGGCAACGACGTCGGAATGAACAGCCATGGGTCCACCCAAGGCACCACAGTTGGCGCGTGAAAATTCTTCCTGTATCACCATGGAAAACAGAAAATCGGCACCGGCACCGCCGTAACTCTCCGGCAGGTCGACGCAAAGTAATCCCTGTTCACCCAGCTGGTTCCAGAGATGGCGCGGAAATATTTCGGCTTTCTCCCAAACTTCGTAGTTCGGAACTACCTCCGTTTCTACGAATCGGCGAACGTTCTCCGCAAATAGCTCAAGCTCTTCTAGCTTGGCAGTCTCCATGAATCCTGAAGCCAAAGGCATGTTCATCAAACTCTCTCCCGTAACGCGTGTGAATTTTGTTGGCGACTTTGCGAAGCGTCACCATTTCGCTTTCGCCAGTGCCCTTAAATGGCGACGAGCGCTTCTCCAATCAGAGTCTGCTGCCCATCGGCCTTCGCCGCCTGGATCGAGCATCGCGCCAGTGTTTCGCCATCCCGCTCGATAAGCTCCACCACTTCACCGCTACAGCTAATGATATCCTGCAGGTGGGTTATGGCTGCAAAACGACTGCTGAACTTGCGCAACTGAGACTGAGGCTGCCAGTCGGTCAGCATGCGTCCAAGATAAGCCATTGACAGCATGCCATGAGCGAACACATCCGGGATCCCAGCCTTCTTGGCGAAGTCGCTGTCGATATGAACCGGATTGTGATCTCCG
>Ga0222716_10004307_pt1 | contig 11175 bp, 24 predicted proteins | sample C33_13DmetaG_FD_165044 | JGI IMG/M metagenome (GOLD analysis project Ga0222716, IMG submission 165044) | Estuarine water microbial communities from San Francisco Bay, California, United States - C33_13D | ecosystem: Environmental > Aquatic > Marine > Unclassified | place: USA: California... | reverse complement strand
ATTGAGACCGAACTTGATCACTTCTCGACATAGGATCGTTGACAACTTAGGCTTCTGAATCCTCAGTAGCGATGAGGTGCTGTAACTAGAGTTGAGTGTGGGAGCGGGTCTGCATTAATGCAGGAACGAGCTAAAAACGGCAAATGTGAACTCTACTGGAAACAGTAAGGGGTGAGGTTGCCTGAGACCTACTTCAGAAGTTTAAGTTTTTCTTAAAAAAATCCCCGATAGGGGTTGATAAGTCCTGGGTAAGACGTTATAACTGCCCACATAGGAAACATTCACAATACTAAGGGGAAAACATGAGAATTGCGACATCGAAACTTAAAGCGGGTACAGTAATGTTGACCGGTGAAACTATAGTTTCAGCAAAAAAAAGCGGAAAAAGTTACTCGCCAAGAGGTCCGCGAATGAACCTGATTCTAGAGAAAAACGGGAAACGTAGGTTTGCGGACTGGGCTTATTACGGAACAGTTTCAGTTAGATCGGAAAAAAAAGATGAAAGTTAAAATTAAAATTGATCATGAACCCTGGAAGCGGATGGGTATAACCCGCAAGCAGGGTGGTTCGGGGATACATCAGGACCGTCGTACAAAACGACAGCGTACACGGCAGGCGCAAAAGCAACGGTGGGTGAATGACTGAGTGGCAGCCATTCTCTCCCGATTGCAGCACTCACAGCAAGTGTGAGTGAGCGCTGCAGGACAGAACCAAACGGGTCAGTCAGACCGAGGTTACCTATTTTAACAGGGGAAAGTATTATGTCGAGTTGGTCGGTGAAAAAGAACGAAATGCCTAATGTGTTCATCTACACTGGGAGATCTAGTAGACTTTTTTCATGTAGGGTCTCTGCATGGTCGGAAGATCTTAGGGATTTTGTTCGCCAGGACCTATCCAGGGACGAAGCCGCGAGACTTCTCAAACGAGTTCGGGAAAACCGCAATCTTAAAATCGCAAAAATGCCTTGACACGGAGTGGATGAGGCGTTAGACTACACATGCCAGTGTAACTCAATTGGCAGAGTAGCGGTTTTGTAAACCGCAGGTTAAGGGTTCAAATCCCTTCGCTGGCTTTCAGAAACTAATAAAGGTAAAGGGGAAATGATGAACAGTCTATTGAGTATTACACACAAGAAACAGGTTCCGTTTAGTAACGGTTACACGGCAAGCGTTGTGTTCTTCGATAATGGAGAATGCGAAGTAGGGGTACTTGTGAACGACAAACCTGTTTACGATACGCCGATCACTAATGATGTTGTAAGGTGTGCGGACTTCAATCAAGCCTGGGATATTGTTGGCGAAATTATGAATTTGCCACCTAAGGATGGAGTTCGTAAGCATATTGGTCCGATGGGAACTGTTTAACAAAGGGGAAGAAGATGAAGATTGAAGTGCGGAAAAACGAGGAAAAGTCTGGAGTCGAAATCAAATTCGATGAAAAACCAGATGAGGAAGTACGCGGAGCGTTGAAAGAAGTAGGGTTTCGATGGCATCGGTGGAAATCGTTTTGGTACGCCAAAGAAACGGCGGAACGATTGCAAGTTGCGGAAAACATTGCCCACATTTACAATTCTTAGAAGGAAAAACACATGACGAAGTTTATTGCAAAGGTTAACGGATTTACAATCACTCAGCGAATGGTCGGACATAAGGACACATACTTTTTTGCCTATCGCAAAAACGATAATGGGGCCGACAAACTGTTCGTTTCTACTCGACTGAGTTATCTGGAAAATAAAATCACGAAGGAATTTCCGGTAGTCTGAGAAAAATAGATGCCGCCTCAGAGATGGGGCGGCTATTCTCTCCCGATTGCAGCACTCACCGCAAGCGTGAGTAAGCGCTGCAGGACAGAACATCACACAAGGGGAAAGCAAATGGATGATTTTTTGAGTGAAGTGCAGAGCGACGAATTGGCTGAGTGTGTTGATTACCAGGAATGGATTGATCTTCGCAGGCTGGAAGCTATCGACGCACTTGACAAGGAAATGGAAAACTGCAATGATTGATTCGTTTAGTGCGGTAGTCCCGTATGTTATAGCCGGTGGGCTATTTCTGTCAACAATGATGTATTTGGAAAACAAGGGAGTGTTCTAAGATGCTGGTACTTTCAAGGAAGAGAAACCAGAGAATTTTCATCGATTGCGATCAAGGTAGGGTGGAGATACTATTGTGTAACATCAACAAAGGTGTTGCTAAGATTGGTATCAACGCATCAAAAAATTTCAAAATTGAACGAGAGGATCGAAAACGTGAACAGTTTGATACTGACAGCAGTGTTAGCCATTGTGACGCCGGATAAGTTAAATGGGGCAATTGTCCTTGAACGGCCACAAACTTTCGATTGGAATGAGTTTCATTATGTTCCGCCGAAATCTCGCGGAATGTTTGAAAAACCAAAGAAAGTGCCTTCCATTGCGAGAGTTCATAGAGTAAGATACCGATAACAATACAAGAGAGGGACTATACTGAGCGGGGTTGGTGTAAAATGGAAACACACTCTAGGGCCGCGTGATGTAGGAAGTTGACTGCTTCTGAAATCACAAGCGACTGATCTAGTCAATCGGTTGTTGGCCTCTTTGAGAGATATTGGTTCGAGTCCGATACACCCGTAGCACATTCTAAAAACGGGGCGTCAAACTGGCATAGCCAGAAATCCAATCACGCCCACAAGCATAGAAATATGTGGAGAGAAGTAGGGTTGGTATATAAAGGGAGTTTATGGTCTTCCTAAAAAAACCATACAATATAACACCGTCCAAGTCCTTATTAATCGTGGAGTAATTACCATAAACCAATAAGGCGGCAGCGCCGTGATTCATGATAACGGTGGCAGGTTCGATTCCTGCGGCGGTGACTAACAACGATTCAGCGACGGGAAGACCGCTGGCACTAATGCTGTTGCAACAGGTTTACATTAGTGATGACATAGAGGCGCTTGTTCGCAGCAAGCTTGGTCATGCGTGGCCGCCGACATGTCATGAAGCCCAAAGTACACGGGTTTCTAGTCTTCCCAATTTTTTACTACTATAAGCGCGACGGAGCGGTCATAAATGCCCGCTCTGAATGGCTCCTACTCGACAGAGACTGGAAAGCTCTGCTTTTTTGAAAAAAGTGGTCAAGTCACTTGACGCCAACTGTCGATATTTGTATAATGTCGATCTACTACTGATTTTGTTCACCACCACTACAAGGAAACAAGTTATGAAATGGGTACGTCTGCACAATGATGGGGAATTTGATGTTGTCACCGCGATTCAGATGATTGGTGCGTCTGTTAAGACCACCACTGATCCGATTGGATTGTACGGTTCTGGTGTGAAGTACGCTATGGCTCAGGCCATCAGGGAAAACATTCCGATTAAGATTGCTGATAAAGGTAAAGTGTATACTTTACAAAGCAAGCTTAAGGCGTTCCGTGGTGAAGATTTCGAGATGGTTTGTCTGAAGTCTTCAACAGGGAAGATGCACGAGACCGGTATCACTTCCGATTTCGGCAAGGAAGACTGGGAAGACGATTGGTATATCTTCCGCGAATTCTATAGCAATATGCTGGATGAAAACGGCAGCATGGAAATTGTGGATAGTGTCCAGACTTCCGATAGTGGTGTGGATGTGTTTCTTCCATACAATCGGTTCCGGGAATGTGTCGATAAGATTGGCGACCATTTTACAGACCGGGAATGGTCAGTTCGTCCAGGTTCGGGACGATGTTTCAAACGTGGAGTATATGTCGGCAGCCTGGATCAGGATGTGAAATTTGATATCCAGGACGATATCGAATTGAATGAATCCCGTTCTATGTCGATGTACGATGCCTGGAGAAAAGTGGCAACTGCGTTTGAATACTGTGACGATGCTGAACAGTGGAAACTATTGTTCGATTCTCCAGACTGTTGGGAACAATTGACTGTAAACATGAGCTGGGAGGCACAAGGCGGGAAACGATCCCTCTCTATGCACGATGGTCTGGTTCTATCTTTTGGTGAAACATACGCCGTTTGTCCAAACATTGATAACATCATCAAGGATACGGTTGAAGTTTATCATCGGATTCCGGTTGTTTTGCCTAGCAACTGGGATGTGTCGAAAGATGTCTACTGTGTTCTCAATGAAATTCGGGATATTAAATTCCGCGAACCTGACGATGCTGAACAGTCGGTAATCGATAAGGCTATGGCAAAACTGGCCGATTTCATCAAGGACGATGTGCGGGATAAATTGGTCATCAGTATTAACTACAATGATGCTGCTGGTGGTCGTGCTGACAAGAATGGTTTCGATATTGCGGTTTGTGAAGATATCGTCAAGGACGATGTTAAGAATCAAACCTATGTTAATACCATGCGAGTTTTACTTCATGAGATTAACCATATCCAAACCCGTTCTGGTGACTATGATCGTGCTTTCGCTAAAGGTTACGAAAGCTATCTAATTACTTTAATGAATTAATTCCACGTGGTGGTGGAAAAGCTCGTCGTCAGCTTCCCCTGCTGGCGGCGGGTTTTATTTAAAAATTTAAAAAAAATACCGCTATTGCCCTTGACAAAGCGCAACGGAGCGGTCATAAATGCCCGCTCTGAATGAAACGAACTCTAGGGGATAGGAAACAATGACCAAATTTAGAAAATGGGACGAACTCAGCGATCTGGAACAGCTACAGAACATCTACAGTGACGATCACAAGGATGCTTATGGTTTTCGTCCACGACCTAGTAAGGAACAGTGGAACTGTCCACAATGGTTGCAGGATGAGTTGGATTATTTGAGAAAAACTGAAGAGTCGGTTGACCAACCACAAGGAGAAGTTATGAATTTACTGTCTGACGCTAGATCACTGTCTCGTAAAGTCAAAAAAAGTAGTTTTGACGCACAAACTAAAACCTCTGTTGCAAGAATTCAAAAGTTGATTTTGAAGCACGCCGCTATGGGAGAGGGTAGTATCCGTATTAGAAATGTTCCATACCGCCGAGAACTTGTGGCTGCTGATGAGGATAGCTTTATGGCTATTGCTAAGACTTTTGCTAAACTTGGGTTCACTGTTTCCTATGACACTTCAGGTAAAGACGAAGAACGTCAGACATTCATACTTACTTCAAGAAAGAAAGTACCACCGCCAGAATCTTATTGGACAAGGTTGAATATTTCTTGGGGTGACGAGTAAAGTTAAAAGATTATGTGAGGGGCCGCTGAAACCCTATGGTAATGTAAGGCTGAGATGCCAAAAATAAGGCAGCGGAGCAGGGTGCAAAACCTGTAGGATGGATAAGTGATTCTGATATCGAATGAAATAAATCGAAATACAGATCATGGTAATCGCGGGTTCGACTCCCGCCCTTCGCACTTTTTATGAGGAAAAATGATGGATAAACAAATACTGTGCAGAGCATACCGCAAGAAAACCGATAGCTGGCTTTCACTGATTGTTCCAGAGATGGAAAACAGAGAAGATAAGGTTATGTGGGTGGAGGATGCTTGCGGAAATCAATTCATGCCGGAAGTAATGAAATCCGTTCCCGCTGATATGATTGATATGTTTATTGAAGCCTTTGCAATGGACACTGAACCGAGGAAGAAAAATGGACCAGATAATAATGATTCATGGCCGGAAGACGGTGGGCCGAATTTCGTGTAGTACGGCTTATACTCATGAAATCTTCCATTCTTTACCAGTAATTGATTATGCTGTTGCATATACTGAGTCTGGAACGGTTTTATGGGTTGCTGATGGAATGGCTGATGAGATGTGGTCGCCGCCTGGCGATACACCTACGGAAACCCGACAAAGTACGTTTGACCGTTTCCCTGAACTCCAAGGCGCTTGGTAATACTAAGCGCAACGGAGCGGTCATGAATGCCCGCTCTGAATGAGACCGAGTCTGGAGAGCAATCAGGGAAAATTTTGAGAAAAACTGAAGATTCTATATTGACAATGTCGATCAATATGTTACAATGATGTTGTGAGTGGCAATGTAGTCGCTCAATTTTGAAGGTTCCTCACAAGGACAAAAATTATGGAAGCTACTGAAACTACTGTGCTGGATTCTGTCAAGGCGGCGTTTCCTTTCTCTGTTGACAAGTACCCACTCAGCGGGCCTGATGGTATGCGAACCGATTTGTACGGTTTGTTTCGATCAGACAATGCTGAACATGTGGGCAAGCCTTGTTCAAAGAATTATGTTCCACATCAGAGTGACGACGTTGTCGCTTTGGTCGAAGCCGCTGGCCAGGCTTTTGAAGGACTTGGTGAGACAAGGTGTACTTTCAAGAATGCTCACCATGTGTGTGTTTCGCCAAGCTTGGAAGATCGACGGGCTATCTTTGGAACGGCTGATAATATCTTCCCGCGTTTCATGATTCGCGGCGGATATGATGGTCGCGGTTTCCTTGCGACTATGGGATTTTATCGGGATGCTTGCGATAATCTCGCAATGCTTCGCCAAGTCGAAGGTACTTCGGTTTCGATTCGTCATGGTTCGGGATTGCGTGAAAAGATGGATGATCTCATCCAGACTTTCAGTGTTCTGAAAGAATCGTGGGCAACTCTTGGTGATGTGATTACTGAGTTGCAAAGTCGTGAACTAAACATGCCAGAATTTCTGGATCAGGTTTATGGACAGCCGCAAGAAGACTCGAAACGGTCTGAGAAGATTCACAGTAATCGGACTAAGGCAATTTTCCGCCGACTGAGTCGTGAGCGGTTCCGTACTGGTCGCCGTGTGATGGATACTGAATTTAAAGTATCGGCATGGGAAGCCTACAACGCAATTCAGGGTTATGTGCAGCACGATGCTTCCCGCAAGGGTTCGCCGTCTGACTTTGACCGTGTGATTGCCGCGAGCAATGACCAGCATGTCCGCAAAGCCGAGAAGATTACGATGGAACTTCTGGCTGCTTAATATTCCCTTGTGAGGTCCGTCATCCAGTTGTGAATGGCTGGGTGGCGGATTTTATTTAAAAATTTAAAAAAATACCGCTGTTGGGCTTGACAAAGCGCGACGGAGCGGTCATGAATGCCCGCTCTGAATGGAACCATCTAAACGAACTAAGGGAATCACATGGTGTCAGCATATTCTGCAAAGAAACGCAATCTCGCAAGAAAACGATATAAAACCCTAGTTGGTATTGAAACTGTAGAGGCTAGAGTGTATCATGCCGGTTGGGATCACGGGGAATGGACCTGCTGTCGATGTGGGTTAGTAATCGGCAAGCAGGAAGAAACAAGATCAATTCCGTCGTATGGGGCGGCGGGAAAACACTCTTTAGAATGTGGGGAAAAGGATGGATCATTTTAGAATTGACGATGTAGACAAGTTTGACAAGATGTTTGCACTAATTGATGCAGACAAGCCAGTGGAAGTTTACAAGAATCTACACAAGGATTGTTGGAGTGTACGTCAGGGCGGTATTGTTAAATTCCATACTGACTACATTGTTCTTAAGCTGGCTCAGTTTAAGGTGGGGGAAAAGGGGCGACTTCGTGTATTGCGAGAACAATGCAAGAATGTCCACGCTTTTATCAAGGGGTTTCTTTGTCGCTCAAAGGAAGCCAATTCACACACTACTCTCGAAACCGAGTGGAATACAATCACCTACAATCCTTATAAAGGTGATGCGTTTATCAATAAGAATGGCGAAAGAAAAATCTTTAGTGCCGACTTTGTTGATATGTACACTGGTGCAAGTAATCAAGTAATCGCCGCAAATGTATAAAGGGGGAAATGATGACCTATGTAATTGTTGAACAAGACGGATTTTACGATGCTCATGGTAGCAAAAAGTTTGTTCTACTGAAGGAAGGGCAAAAGCTAATTAAGGTCAAGGAACTTGATGGCGATAGAATGCTTTGCCGGACCTTGCCAGAATCCGAGGAAACGGCCCCACACCAAAAGGTTTGGCGGCATTACGACAGACTTGTGCAAGTGCCTATTAATTAAGAAAAGGGGAAAATGATGAGCTGGTTAGGAATTAAAAACGCATGGCGGGATATTAATCTTTACAATCAGCGTTACAAGTTACACCTAAAAGCAACTGCCGATAGTGGAACAGTGACGATCAGTAGTGGTACTAGCTATGCCTCATCAATCGTACTTTCGAAGGATGACTTGGTAGAGTTGGGTAGGTTTCTTAAGCCATTTGTAGATGAGGCAGAAAATGACTGTTCATGACCTTGTGCAATTTATGAAATACGATCTGCCGGTTAAGATTCCGACAAATTGTACTTATGCCGACTTAGCATCTTATGGTGCGAGTCGGTTCGGATACCGATTCAAGAAAGTTGGTGACGATAGTATGGTTAGAATTTGTGGAGAGTGTAAACGCTGACCCCTAGCTCCGCGTAGTTTGTAGCCTTAAACTTTCCTTCCCCTTAAGTTTTTGGACTCGCTACGCGGGGTTTTTATTAAGAGCGCGACGGAGCGGTCATGAATGCCCGCTCTGAATGAAGCACACTCGACAGTCACTGAAAAACACTGGTTTTTTTTGGAATTAAGCTAAAATCACTTGACATCTATAGCCGATAAGGTATAATGCCGTCAGTCTCTTTTACCTGAAAGGAAAGCAATGCTTGAGTATATTGATGCGTATACAAAAGCACGTCTCGCAGAGTGCCAGACAAGAACAGAGGAGTTAAATGTCTTGGCTTTTATGCGATTGGAAAACAAGAAAATGCACACATACATCAAAGGGGAAAACAATGAAGTACAGTCCAGCGAACAGCAAGTTGCAGAAACTACAGAAGAAAACAATGCGGAAGGTGTATTCTTTCGACCTACTATCAGGGCATAGTTGCCCTGGTGCAAAGGATTGTTTTGCGAAGGTGGATTATGATTGGGATACTGACGAATACAAATTAGTAGACGGTCCCGATCAACAATTCCGATGTTACTCCGCAAGCCAGGAAGCACAGTATCCTGGAACGTACAATATGAGATTGGCGAATTGGGAAGCAATATCGGAACTAAGATCACCAAACCAGATTGCACAGGGCTTATGTTCAAATCTGCCCAATGATGTGGAAACTACTCGGATTCATAGTGCCGGGGATATTTTCAAAGAATCTTACTTTAAAGCGTGGATATTGGTTGCAAAGCGTAACCCGGATGTTATATTCTATGCTTACACTAAGATGTTGACTTTTTGGGTGAAGCATCGGAATATTATTCCCGATAACCTTATCTTAACAGCGTCTCGCGGCGGAAAGTGGGACCAATTAATTGACACGCATAATCTCAGGGAAGTTGTGGTTGTGTATAGCGTGGAGGAAGCAGATGAGCTAGGTTTAGAGTTGGATAATGACGATTCACATGCCGCCGATCCGAATAACAAGGAAAAGAATTTTGCCCTGTTGATTCATGGCATGGGTCCGACTGGTAGTCGTCAGGCTAAAATTGCGGCAAGTGTGCGGAAAACTAAGATTTCCGCTTGACTTTGGAATCCGGTGAGCTACAATCCGTACTCACAATCACTTTCTATATTTTGGAGATGTTTGAGATGACTAACGTTGAATTGGTGAAGCTGTGGAAGTCCGTCGTGGAGTCTAAGGGTACGTGGGCAGACATTGTGTCTGGCTATCGTAAGGCGACTGATTCTGAGGCGAAGGATGAAAGCCTCAAGAGTTCCATTACAAACCGCATTAACATGATCCGCAAGGAACTGTCCAGTCGCGGTGTTTCTGAAGAAAAGGTTGCGGAAGCGTTGCCTAAGTTGCGACGTGAAACAAAGACAAAGGATTTCAGTGATGTCATTGAATTCCTCAAGCTCGAAGGTCAAATGGAGAACGCTGAGTGACATTTGTTCTAATCTTCTGCTTTCTCATCGGATTCACACTTGATCAGATGTTCGGAGATTAGACTAATGCTGGGGGGTCGAGCTGGTCGCGTGACTCGGCCTCCCAATTTTCACCGCCGTAGCCCAATTGGCAGAGGCAACGGACTTAAAATCCGTCCAGTATGGGTTCGAGTCCCATCGGCGGTATTTGTTCCTGTAGCATAATTGGATAATGCAACAGACTTCTAATCTGTAGATTGTGGGTTCGAATCCTACCGGGAATAATACGATAGAGAGCGCCACGCAGCAGTCATGGACGACTGCTTGAAATTGAGACTCAGTCTCAGTAAGTCCGGGTCACGCTGTGTCACCCATGTACATCTGCTCGCCCCCTAATCGCAAGTCACGGGGTTGTCAAGCCACCCAGCCGTTTTTCTTTCGAGAAAGTTAAAATAATTTTTCCCGGTTTTCCCTTGACACATAAGATATAATATGGTATCATCTCTGGTACTATTTACTTATAAAGGATAAAGGGGCAATCATGGAGGATGTTCAAGCGTTTCTGGATAAACTAGAGTCTATGGATTCTTATTGGCAGAAGTTTGAATGGATTAATTTGCGGGAAGATAATCCTGAGTTGTATGATAGGGTTATAGAATACAAGAGAGAACGGGGCGATTCTGATGTGTAGGATACAATTATGTTAATCGCGGGATTAATATTCATTTTTCTTGTGTGGTTATGTATTGTCTATATCTCTATATTGGATAATTAATACGTGTGGGTATTTCAAAAGACAAATCATTGCGGACCTGGATGTTGTGTTCCTGCTTGCCTATCATCTTTAACAGGAATACATATTGATAAAATCAATTACGATCCACACGCTTCCGATTTGCGCTGGTTTGATCATGTAAATGACATCCTTTCAAAATTTGATTATAAGTTGACGCAACATAATTCATATGGGGGAAATGAATGGAGACTTGTCTTAATGTCTACTGATCAACATGCTCATATGGTGATTTGTAATCGTGATGGGCGCATTATCCATGATCCGGCAAGAATGGGTCAAAAGAAGTTGGACCAGCTTGGTTTTGCCAGAATCGCCTATTATGGGGTAAATACCATAGGCGCAACCTACATATAGTGGTGGACATTAGGCCAAATCACTAGTCTGAGACCATTTCAAAAAGTGCTTAAAACAAGTGGTTTATGTGCTTTTGCCATAGGGGAAATACAAAAATTCTGGACTATTTTCTGAAAACCGGCCAACCACTACATATAGTGGTCCAATAACTGCTCATAAACGGAAAATTATGGGCCGGTTTGAAACAATTTGATGTTGAAATGTGTTAAAATATGCGTAAAAACGTTATATTTAGGGCATTTTTGCTGCGTATCAAGG
>Ga0222716_10004304_pt1 | contig 11177 bp, 19 predicted proteins | sample C33_13DmetaG_FD_165044 | JGI IMG/M metagenome (GOLD analysis project Ga0222716, IMG submission 165044) | Estuarine water microbial communities from San Francisco Bay, California, United States - C33_13D | ecosystem: Environmental > Aquatic > Marine > Unclassified | place: USA: California... | reverse complement strand
TCTCCGACTGTAGGGCTTTAATAATTAATATCCAAGCTGCCAGCCTAGATTTACCAAAGCGTCTACCCGCACTTACGACTTTAAATCTTGCCGTACTATTAAATATTTCTAACTGAGCTGGGTGTAGTGAGACATCTAGCTCCCTACTCATTCCCTTTGCCTATCTTTATTAAAGTTTGGTCTTCTTCAGATTTAGAAATTATTACACCCTCTTCATAATCTAAAGGTTTATGCTGTTCTGCTTCTATAACTTTCTCTGCTAGACCACCAACATTAATAATTACATTGCCTTTATCTTCTGATGATCTAAATTCTACAGCCTTAGTTGTTGGTATGATTCTATCCATACACATTTTAAGACAAGTCCTGTCACCTTCGAGTGCTAAGTCTATTACTTTCTGGACAATTTCAGGCCCTTTATTAGACATCAACTCTCTGCTTAAAGCTGTAAACTTATTGACACTACCTTTTGGTCTACCATTAGGGTTTAAAGACGGCATACCCTTATAAAGATTAGGCGATCCTCGATTTTTCTTAGACATTCTTTTTTCCTCTTAAGTTATACTGTAGATTCAACTAAAGAGGTATATTTAGAATGATAATAAAGGTTATTTCTAAGAGAAGCCTTTTAGGTGAAATTTAGATAATAAACATAATGTTTTATCTATAGTAATATTATAGCATACTTTTCGATGCTTGTCAATAGTATAGCTAAAATAAAGTCTTAAGTCCCTCCCCGCGCCTCCCAGATTTTTAGAATTACGGTAGTAAACAGGTATTTTTCCCAAATCCTCTCCGATCTGCTTATGAGCTACATTAACGTATCCGTAAGAACACTTGGGGTGTCCCCTCCCAGTAGCTTATTACAACCAGAGTAAACACAAGACTTATAAAAGAGAGATATAAGAGAGTGTGAGTTTGAATCTTTAGAGTCTAAAAGATCTTAATTAATCCCAATAAAGCACAAGATCAACGCCAATAATAGACAGTAAAACGCCAACTATAAAAACTGTATGAAAATCAAAAGGTTATAACTAATTTAATAAAATAGTTTAAATAATAGTTGATAATAAATTATAATAGATCTAACAGCAAAACATTAAAAAGCTGTTAAGATCCAAAAAGCTAGAAAAATCAATAACTTATAACAACAAGGAAAAAACAAAATGAAAAACAAAAATAATAAAATGATAAATAAAATTAATAATTGTGATTCTGTTTATATGAAGACTTCAACGGGTGCTAGATTGAGCGAACCTTTTTATATATCAGTTGATAAAAACAATTTAATTAATTACATTAAAGGACAGCCTAACAAATATCAAGTACTAAACTTCGATATAGATTTATTTACAACTCAAAAAGATCTAGACGGCAAAACACATTTATTTATAAACTAAAAGGACAAAACAAAATGAGAAATAAAAAACTAAACTACAGAAAAGGCAAGAATATTAAAACTTTAGACGGCCAAAAGATCAATAAAGATAATGTTATATCCTTTGTTGATTCAATCTTTACACCTAAAGAAAAGAAAAGATTAATAGAGCTTTCAAAATGGGCCAAAAACCTAAATAAAGATCTAGATCAATATAACAATGAGGATTGTAATAAATGGATTGAAATTTGGGACAATCATTTAAAAGCTAAAATTATTACTAAACAGAAATTTTTAGATAATTGTAAAGAGATCGAGGAAGTAAGAAAAGAAAATAATCACAAAAACCATTGGGATGATTTTAATAGCTCAATTCATAAGTTGATTAGTTTATAAAATAACCAACGGGGGTGTAAAAGCCCCCTTTAATAATAACCATAAGGAAAAAACAAAATGACAACTAAAAAATTATTTAATTCAAAATCATATAACCTTTTAAGCGTTGGATCTAATGCTAAGATCAAAAAAGAAGGAACCAACGAAGAATATATTATTGCTAGTTTATCATTAATGCCAGCCGATAAGGTTGAAGGCGTTAATTTATGTGCTATGGCAATTTTGGCAGGCTGTAAGCAACCCTGTTTAGAATCGGCGGGCCGTGGATCTATGCCAACTGTCATTGACGCCCGGACAAGAAAAACAGAACTTTATAGAGATAACCGGGCTGCTTTTATGTCAATGGTACGGGGTGATATTTTTGCATTTATTGAAGACTGTAAAAGATACGGGGTAAAGCCTGCGATCCGATTAAATGTAATAAGTGATATTAACTTTATGCCAATAATTAAAGAGTTTCCAGAGGTTCAATTTTATGATTATACAAAAGTTATATCAAGACATAAAAAAGACATACCAGAAAATTACCATTTAACCTTTAGTTATTCAAACAAGCCAAAATATAAAAAACTTTTTAGGCCCGTATGGAATACGCGATTTAATATTGCCGTTGTTTTTAAGGGTAAAGAGTTACCGGAAACCTATAAAGGACGTAAAGTTATAAACGGTGATATTTCGGATCATAGGTTTTTAGACCCTGCCGGCGTTGTTGTTGGTCTACTTGCTAAAGGTAAAGCCAAAAAAGATAATTCAGGCTTTACAATTGATTTACAAACTATTTAAGGGGGTTTCAAGTTATGTTAGAAAATTTATTATTAGATCTATTTATTTTAATTTGTGCGATGATTGGTCTAGCTTGTGCATTAATTCCATTTTATAAAGGGATCAACGACGAAATAAACGAACGCTTTAAAGAGGATATTAATAAAAATAAGTAATACTAAGGCCTTACTCAATGCGAGATCGTCCAAAATACAGCAAATTTGGGCGTCGTTTTGTAAGGCTTTACACTAAAAAACATTAGATCTAGTGTTTTTTACTGTAAGACAGGAAAATTTTATAACTATATAAGGATAAAAAAAAATGAATAAAATCATTATTGATATGCCGACCCCTGAACTATCGGAGGCCGTAAAAAATGAAATGTTAAAAAATACAGAGACTAAGGAGCCTAGGGACCCCGTAAAAACGAAAAATTTTTTACCACCAATAAGTCAAGACGATATTGAAAATGTTTTAGGTGATCTTAGCTTTGAGATGTCGAACTTTAATTCCGATCAAAAGGATAATAGTGTCTATTGGGCGTTATCTCACTCTTATGACATAATAACGGGCCTTAGAGAGGCCATAAAGCCGGAGGTAGTTGAATGGTTAAGAGACTAACAGATCAAGGGCCCAGTAATGGGCGTAATTGGATACCCTTAAAAGAAGTATTATTGATCGATTGTGCTGTCGAGTTAAGAAATATGCAAAATCGTTACTTTGACGCTGATTTTGAGGGTAACATAGAGGAAGCTAAGTTTTATAAGAACAAAGCTAAAGAGTATCAAAGATTAGTTGACAATAGCGTTGAGCATACAGTTAATTTTTGAGGAAAATCAATAACTTATAGGGCCTTTTTCTTATTCTTACTAGTAATACGGAAGAGGTCCTTTCACCGGAGAAATATATAATGACAAATCCCAATAATAATAAACACTTTAATGATGAAGCACTACGGATTAATAGGATCTTGAAGCGGGAGAATGACGCTTTAAGTGAGATTGTAGACGAGTTCGAAGACTTCCTATTAAATATAAATACCCAATGGGAAGACGACAAGCAGTCTCAAAGGCTACAAGATATGATAATAAAAGTAAGGAGTAGAGATGGAAAATAAACCTCTAATAAGCAGACTAGCAAAAGTATATAAAGAGACTGAATATACATACTTCGTACTAGACGGTACGACAGGAGAGACTATAATCTCTGGTCTAACAGAACTTGATGCTAGAATACATTCAATGAAGAATGATGATTGGTCTATAGGACGGGAGGACATTAACAATGAAGACTGATATAAACGGTGTACCGTGGACTTATGAGAATAAAGATGAACTGGTCTTTGAGACAGGAGAACTTAGCAAACCCTTAGAGGGGTCAACTCGATTATTAGACAGACTCAAGGAAGAAAAAGAGTTAATCGAATGGAACATAATGAGCAACGAATCAGACTTAGAGGTCTTAACTCAGAAGATAAGGAGTCTACAATATGAGATGTAAATGTTGTGATAATGTTTTAAACGAATGGGAGTCTAAAGCTAGAGAGCCTACAGATAAATCTAAGTTTGTTGACTTATGCTCTGTCTGTAGGTACTACTCTAACCCCTATACTTGGCTAGATGATGATGAGATTATAAATAAAGAAGATATTAGGGTTGACTCAGATTAACAAGTATGATAAAATATTACTATAGATTCATCTAAAGTGATAATCATTATGGTTATTACTTTAGGTAAATCTAAAGACCTAAGTTAGTACTTGAGACCGCTAACTTAGGTTTATTTTTCTAGGTCTCTAGGATATAACAATTATGATAACTAAAGGTATAGCAAAGTATGTCTATCTAGACAGTACTGAAAAATTCAATGGTGAAGATACTGGTAAGTACACACTTACTGTCGCCCTTGATGATAAGGAAGCTAAGGCACTAGAGAAAGAAGGTGTCAAAGTTAGGACTATTCAGACAGAAGATGGAGGGTCTTACCAAGCCCGTAAATTTTCTACTAAGTATCCTCTATCCTTTGATATGGTAAAAACCTCAGACGGTGAAGCTATCGGACACGATTTCGGGGCTGAGTCTAAGGTTGAGATACTATGGAAAAAGGGGAATGAACACCCCCAACACGGGTTCGCTACTTACCTAACTGCGGTTAAGGTTAGTGAGCGTACTGAAGGCTATAAGTCTGCTGACGAAGAAACGAATGAGTTCTTCGCCTAACCCCTCTACTTTTGTAGAGCATAAGCCCTGCCCTGCCTGTAGAGATACAGGTGGGGACAGAGCAGGTGATAACCTTTCGGTCTACTCTGACGGACACGGTTATTGTAATGCCTGTGGACACTATGAGAAGAATGCTCAAGAGACTACAGGAACTCATTTTAACGAGGAGAAAGTATCAATGCAAAGTGTAACACCACGAGGCACAAGTGGGGCAACGATTAAAGATAGAAGGATATCCTCTGACATCACTAAGAAATTTGGTGTAACGGTAAGCTACGACAAAGGTGGTAAGATAGACAAACATTACTATCCATACTACGACTCAAAAGATAGCAATAACTTAATTGGCTACAAAGAGAGAACTGTCGCAACTAAAGAGTTTCAGATTATTGGAACTAATAAAGGTTCTGGTCTATTCGGACAGAATGCTAATCGTTCGGGTGGTAAGTATCTAACAATCTGTGAGGGCGAGATAGATGCCCTTTCTGTGAGCGAAATGTTTGACGGCAAGTGGCAGGTTGTCTCATTGAAGAACGGGGCTAATTCAGCCGCTAGGGACGTTAAGGAGAACTTAGAGTATATCGAGTCCTTTGATAATGTGGTCTTATGTTTCGACCAAGACCAAGCAGGTTTCCAAGCAGTTAAAGATGTACAGGATATTATATCTGTCGGTAAGCTCAAGGTCTGTAAGTTGCCTATGAAAGATGCCAATGAAATGTTAATCAACAGTAAGATTAAAGAGTTCACCAATGCTTGGTGGTCTTCTGAGTCTTACACACCTGCGGGAATAGTCAAGGGTATAGACACTTGGGAACATCTTCTAAAAGATGAGAACCTCGTCAATATTGATTATCCGTGGGCAGGTCTTAACAAACTAACCTATGGCTTTAGGTCTAAGGAACTGGTAACTATAACGAGTGGTTCGGGTATGGGTAAGACTAGTGTCGTTAAGGAACTAGAGGCATACATACTTGATAAGACTGACGATAACCTAGCTATCATTCACTTAGAGGAATCTATTGAGCGTAGTGTTAAAGGCTTGATGTCTATCGAAGCTAACTCACCTATTCACATACCACAGTATGAGAGAGAGTTAAGCCCCGAAGATAAAAAGGCTCTATGGCAGAAATCGGTAGGCGATAAGAATGTATACTTCTATGACCATTGGGGTAGTATGTCGGAAGACTCACTACTTAATGTGATTAGAACTTATGCTAAATCTTTTGATTGTAAGTGGATAGTTTTAGACCATTTATCTATCGTTGTTAGTGACCAAGATGGTATACTAGACGAAAGAAAAGCAATTGACGCCATTATGACAAACCTTAGAAAGATAGTTCAAGAGACAGGCATAGGATTATTCCTTATCTCTCATCTTAAACGACCACAAGGTAAAGCACACGAGGAAGGTGGACAAGTATCACTATCAGAGTTAAGAGGTAGTGCTGCTATCGCCCAACTGTCTGACATTGTTATAGGCTTAGAGCGTAACCAACAGGACGATGACCCTATCATTCGTAACCAGACTACACTAAGGGTTATAAAGAATAGGTTCTCTGGTCTAACGGGTAAGGCTTGTAGATTACAATACGATAGTGAGACAGGAAGACTTTCGGAGGTACTAGATGAAGGCTTTTTTTGATATAGAAACTGACGGGCTTGAAGCTACTCGAGTACATTGCATATGTGCAATGCTTGACAACGATGAGCCTACTGTATACAACTTTATAGGAGGAGAAGCCAATGGACTTTTTCGAAAATGGTTGGCATCAGAGAATGTCAACACTCTTGTGGGACACAACATTATTAATTTTGATGTTCCTGTTTTGCGTAGGATTACTGGGATGGATTGGTCTTTTAATTTACGGGACACTCTCGTACTTAGCAGACTATATAACCCTAGCCTTGATGGTGGACATAGTTTAAGAGCGTGGGGTGAGCGTTTAGGAAATTATAAGGATGACTATCAAGGTGGTTGGGAAGAGTATAACCACGAAATGTTAGAATATTGTAAGCAAGATGTAAGAGTGACTAAAGATCTTTATAATAAACTTAATGATCTTGACGATCAGGCTATAAACATAGAGCATACAACGGCTGACATTATTAGGCAACAGACTGATAACGGTATGATACTTAATGAGGAGCGTGCGTATGAACTACTAGCTGAGATGAAGGAGAAGGTACTAGATATAGAGGATGAGGTACACGAAAGATTTAAACCTCTGCCTGTATGGATAGACTTACCACATCCTAAAGATAAATGTAAGAATAAAGATGGTAGTATCTCTAAGAGGTATCAAGCACAGTTAGATAAGGGTGCACACTTTAGAGACTGTGACTGGGGATACTATGAGTACCCTGAGTTTAACTTAGGCTCAAGGCAACAGATAGCTAAGTACCTCCAGCACTTCGGCTGGAAACCTAAATCTTTTACTGAGAAGGGCAATCCTATCGTAGACGAGAAGGTGCTTAAGACTGTTAAGATACCTGAGGCACAGTTGATTGTAGATTACTTGACGATTACCAAGCGTGTTGCTATGGTTAAGAGTTGGGTAGAAGCTATTAATGAGCGTACTGGTCGAGTACACGGTAGGGTAAACTCTTGCGGTGCTGTGACTGGTAGGATGACACACTCTAAGCCTAACTGTGCTCAAGTCCCTGCGACTAGGCACGGAAAGGACGGTAAAATACTTTGGGGTTTTGAGGGTGGCTATGGTGCTGACTGTAGAGACTTGTGGACTGTACCAGAAGGTTACAAGTTGGTTGGTTGTGATGCTAGTGGTCTAGAACTTAGAATGTTAGCACACTATATGAATGATGATAAATACACTAATGAGATACTTAACGGTGACATTCATTCTGCTAATCAGAAGTCAGCAGGACTACAAACTAGAGACCAAGCTAAGACTTTTATTTATGCGTTCTTATATGGAGCCGGAGATAGTAAGATTGGTGAGGTTTCCGGAGGAGGCGCAGGACACGGGAGAGCTCTTAAGAAGAACTTTCTTGACAATACGCCTGCACTAAAACAACTGCGAGAAAAGGTTTCTCAATCTAGCGAGAAAGGTTGGGTTACTGGATTGGATGGACGTAAGCTACACATACGCTCACAACACTCAGCACTAAATACTCTACTACAGAGCGCAGGTGCGGTGATTATGAAGAAAGCGTTGATATTACTAGATAGTTACGCAAAGCAATATAGTATAGACTATAAATTTGTTTTGAATGTACACGATGAGTTCCAATGCGAGGTCAGAGAAGACCAAGCAGACTTCTTCGGTGATCTAGCGGTAGGGGCTATTATACAAGCAGGTAAATCTTTTAAACTAAACTGTCCTTTGGACGGTGAATACAAGGTAGGTGAAACGTGGCAACAGACACATTAGTAGACGATATATATCGTATGATAGACACCAAAGAAATCCCTGATGGTGTACCTATTGAACAAGTAATAAACGACTTCGGTGAGAATATGAAGCAAATATTACGAGATAATATTACAGAACACGAGTTTGATAGACGTAAGCTCCGTATGTCTAACATAGGTAAGAAGGATAGACAACTGTGGTATTCTTATAATGGCTATAAAGGCGAGGAACTTATGCCTCACACTAGAATCAAGTTCCTCTATGGTCACTTGATTGAAGAAATGATACTAGCACTTACTAAACTTTCTGGTCACGATGTGACAGATGAACAGAAGCAAGCAGAAGTAAATGGTATTAAAGGATCTATGGACTGTAAGATTGATGGTGTATTAACAGACGTTAAGTCAGCATCTCCTTATGGCTTTAAGAAATTCAAAGATGGCTCATTAATAGACAATGATCCTTTTGGATATGTAGACCAAATCAAAGGCTATGCTCATTCAGAGGGTGTGACAGATGTAGGTTGGTTAGTTATGGATAAGACTAACGGACATCTAACATACCTAAAGTATGATATGGCCGATGAGTCTCAATGGTACTGGTCGAAGTTAAACTTTTTCTCTATAGAAGAAAGAATTAAAAATATAAAGAGAGTAGTTAAATCTGAGACACCGCCTACGAGATGTTATGGACATATACCTGATGGTAAATCAGGAAATATGAAATTGCCTGTAGGTTGTAGTTATTGTGCTTACAAGCGTGAGTGTTGGCCGAGCTTAAGAACTTTTATTTACTCTAACGGACCTAGATATTTAACTTATGTCGCTAAAAATCCAAATGTTTTGGAGGTTGATGCAGATGGCATTGAAATTTCGAAGTAAGTTAGAGAAAGAATGTTATGAAGCTCTTGGTAAGGAATGGAAATATGAGCCTTGTAGGATAGCCTATACTATCCGAAAGAACTATACTCCTGACTTTGTTAAGGGTAAGTATCATATAGAAGTTAAAGGGTTCTTTAGGAGCGGGGATAGACAGAAGTATAAATCAATTGCTGAACAGATGAGATTCGAAGGCAAGGAGTTAATATTTCTGATGCCCCGCCCCGACTCTAAGGTAGCTAAGGGTAACAAGATAACCTATAGAAAATGGTGTGAGAAGTACGACATCAAAATATTCTCAACAAAAGAAATAAAGGAGTTAAAGGAATGGACGAAGATAAAATAAATCCTAACCATTACAAGCAAGGCAATATTGAGGTCATAGATTTTATCTTAGACCAAGATATGGACTACCTAACTGCTAGTGTTGCTAAATACATTTGCAGGTGGAGATATAAAAACGGTTTAGAAGACCTAAAGAAAGCTCGTTGGTTCTTAGATAAGCTCATAGAACACGAGGGAGGGCAGTATGGCTCTAACTCTTAATGAACTTAAAGAACGAATAGTCCAAGAAGCTATAGACCCTTGCACTATGTGTGAGATACTCGACATAACAACTGAAGAGTTGCTACACGAGTTTGAAGATAAACTGATAGATAAACGAGAGGAGTTTGACGATAATGATGATGATACCTACTGAAAACTTTATCTTTCTTATATTAGTATTGCTTACAATGGGAGGATTCTTATTGTGGAGACACGGTACTAAATGTTATGATAGAGGGATAACTGATGCTGTTCAGATGCACAGAAACGGAAGACTGAAATATAATACTTACTTAGATGACGATGGAAGCAAGATGCTGAACATTGAAATAGACCCAATGGAGGATGAATAAATTGAATAAATTACCAAACGATTACCAAAACTTTATTGCCCTTAGCAGGTACGCACGATGGCTACCTGAGAAGAAGCGGAGAGAGACTTGGAAAGAAACCGTTGCTAGATACTTTGATTTTATGGAGCAACATTTAAAAGAAAATACAAACCAAGAGTTAGTACCTAAGACTAGGAAAATACTTGAGGAAGCAGTATGTAACTTAGAAGTTATGCCTAGTATGAGAGCTCTTATGACTGCAGGTCCTGCCTTAGCTAAGAATAATATAGCAGGGTACAACTGTGCTTACCTTAGTGTAGACCACCCCAAAGCATTTGATGAATGCCTATTCGTTCTGATGCACGGTACTGGAGTAGGCTTTAGTGTTGAGAGACAAGCAGTTAATAAACTACCTGAAGTCCCTACAGATATGGTAGATATAGATGATGTCATCGTAGTCCAGGATTCTAAGGAAGGGTGGCAGTCTGCATTCCGTAAGCTGATTACTTATTTATATGATGGTGAGATGCCTAAGTGGGACTTCTCTAAGGTTAGACCTAAGGGTGCTAGACTAGCTACCTTTGGTGGCAGGGCTAGTGGACCAGAGCCTCTACTTGACTTGTTTAACTTTGCTACTAACATCTTTAAAGAAGCAGGTGGTCGTAAGCTGACTAGCTATGAATGTCATAGAATGATGTGTAAGATTGCAGAGGTAGTTGTAGTGGGCGGTGTTAGACGAAGTGCCCTAATATCTCTATCTAACCTTACTGATGAGCGTATGCGTAATGCTAAGAGTGGTCAATGGTGGTCTGATACACCAGAGATGGCTCTAAGTAATAATAGTGTATGCTATACAGAGAAACCTGATATTGGTATCTTTATGAAAGAGTGGACGTCTTTATATGAGTCTAAGTCTGGTGAGCGTGGTATCTTTAACAGAGAAGCCGCTATCAAACAAGTGGCATCTATTGGTAGACGTGATACTGAGCACGAATTTGGTTGTAATCCTTGTAGTGAAATCATACTGAGAGATGGTCAATTTTGTAATCTTACTGAAGTAGTAGTCAGAGCAGAAGACACGCAGAAGGATATACTCCGTAAGGTCAGATTAGCTACTATACTGGGTACATTCCAAGCATCACTTACTAACCTTAAGCGTTTACGTCCTAAGTGGGTACACAATACAGAAGAAGAAGCACTATTAGGTGTATCTCTTACTGGTATTATGGATAATGAGTTTATGAATGGCGGTAGCAAAGATAGAGGTTACTATGGTAAGAAAAGTTTACCTG
>Ga0222716_10004301_pt1 | contig 11182 bp, 13 predicted proteins | sample C33_13DmetaG_FD_165044 | JGI IMG/M metagenome (GOLD analysis project Ga0222716, IMG submission 165044) | Estuarine water microbial communities from San Francisco Bay, California, United States - C33_13D | ecosystem: Environmental > Aquatic > Marine > Unclassified | place: USA: California... | reverse complement strand
TATCTCTTTATATTCAACATTATTTCTAGTTAATAATTTTTTCGCTGCATCACAAAAAGCACAAAGTGGTCCTGTATAAATAGTTACTGATTTCATAGATTATAAATAATCATTCTTTTTAATTTTACTAGTAATTTCTTTTCTAGAATATTCGAACTTTTTTTTGTGCTTAATACTTTTTTGATTAACTCTTTTTCTCCACAATCTAAAAGAAACAGGCTTTATAGATCGTCTCATAATCTTAATAACTTCACCTTCTGTTTTTCCAGTCTTTTTCTCAATTTCCTCAAAAGTGATTCGATCTGCCCAAGCTGCCCAAATGATCCAGTCAGGATCTGATATGTGGGGTTCTGGGTTTTTAACTCTAGTTATAGGGGTGTGACCTTTTTTTTTCATAAATCCTCAATAATCATTATATTTGAAAAAAATGATTAATGCATTTTATTTAGGGTCGTGGTAACTTCAGATCTAGATAGTCCATCTTAGCCATCTTTAGCTCCCGGTTTTTTTGGACTATCCTTAAACCTTAAAATGCTCCCTTTAAATTATTTTCTCTTTTTACAGATAATTTTATTTCTATTTATCACCCCTGGTACTCCTAGAATTGTGATTATTTCTTATTCTATGAATTATGGAGTTCAAAAATGTATTTGGACAGCATTGGGAGATGTGACAGCAAACATTATTCAGGCAACTTTAGTAATTTTTGTACTTGGATCTTTTTTTGTCGATAACCCAAATTTTTTAAATATTTTTAAGTGGGTAGGAATTGTATATTTGCTTTATCTTGCTTACGATATTTATAATTCAAGACCAAAAAATATAAGTTCAAATAATATTTCGTCAAAAAGTTTTTTTTCTTTTTTTAAAGATGGCTTCTTAGTTGCAGGTACTAGCCCTAAGGCTTGGATGTTCTTTCCTTTAATCTTTCCACAGTTTATAGATTTTAATTCAAATTATATTGTTCAATTTATAATTTTAATTTCAACATATGTAGTTTTAGATTTTTTATCTTTGATTGCTTATGCTGTGCTTGCTAGAAAATTGATTGTTTGGATAAAGGCTAATCCAAAAGTTATAAATACAATTTCTGCGTGCGTATTAATATTAATCGCATTAATTATTACTTTTATTCAAAAATATTAAGTCGCAACCTTCATTACTCACTTGTTAGTTATTTAGTTTAGGAGTTTAATTGGTTTTTAAATTTAAAACTAATAGAGGAAGAAATAATATGAAAATCAGAAATATACTAATTACGTTAGTTTCTGCAATTGCTCTTTTAATTTCAGCTTCAACTATATCTTTCGCGAAGGTTGTTGGAGATAAAATTATTTTAGGTGCAGCTGTTTCATTAACTGGAAAATATTCATCTAATGGTGTTCATACTCAAAACGGTTATAACTTAGCAGTTGAGAGAATTAACAGCATGGGTGGTGTTAAAGTTGGTGGAAAAACTTACAAGTTTGACATTATTTATTACGATGATGAATCAAACTCTGGAAGAGCAGCACAACTTGCAGAAAGATTAATCCAACAAGATGGTGTTCAGTTTATGCTTGGGCCTTATAGCTCAGGACTTACAAAGGCTATGGCTCCTGTTACTGAAAAATATCAAGTTCCTATGGTTGAAGCAAACGGTGCATCTAGATCGTTATTCACTAAAGGCTACAAATATTTATTTGCAGTACTTGCTCCAGCAAACTTATATCTTGATGTAGCAATTGATCTTGCAGTTGAAAAAAATGGTGGAAAACCAGTTAAGATTGCAATGGCATTTGAACAAGATGCTTTCTCACAAGATGTGAGATTGGGTATTGTTGAAGCTGCTAAAAGAACAAAGTCTAAAATCATTATAGATGACAAGTTACCAAAAGAACTTAACGATATGGCTGCTACTTTATCTAAAGTAAAAGCTACTAATCCAGATGTTCTTGTAGTTTCAGGTCATACTAAAGGTGCTTTGACAGCTGTTAGACAAATCTCAGAGATGAAAGTTGATGTGAAAATGTTAGCTATGACTCACTGTGATGCTGCTAAATTATCTAAGCAACATGGTAAAGCTTCTGAGTATGCACTTTGTGCTTCTCAATGGCACAAGTCTCTATCTTATACGGATAACTTCTTTAAAGATGGTATGACGTATGATGCAGACTTTACTAAAGCTTTTGGATATGCACCGCCATACCAAGCTGCTGAATCTTCTGCTGCTTTATTAGTTTTCAAGGATGCGTTCGAAAGAGCACAATCATTTGATACTAAAAAAGTTAGAGATGCTTTAGCTGCAACTGATATGCAAACTTTTTATGGAAACATAAAATTTGCTGCAGGTGGTCAAAACGTATCTAAGCCAATGGTACTTTTCCAAGTATCATGTAACGATGATGGTAGTAAGTGTGAAAACAAAGTTGTTGCTCCTACTAAATGGGCATCTGCTGAGTTGGTACACCCAATTCCATCTTGGTCTAAAAGATAATACCCAATATGCAAAATGCTCCCTAGCAATAGGGGGCATTTTTTTATAGATAATACAGAATAAAATTTATGGATTTTTTAATTTTCCAAGCCCCAATACTAATGGTCCAAGCCTCAATGGATGGAATACTTCTTGGTATTTTATTTGCATTAATTGCTTACGGCATGGCATTGCAGTGGGGAGTAATGAATATAATAAACATTGCTCAAGGAGAATTAGTAATCATGGGTGGATACATTGCATACTTTATGTATCTTTCAGGAATTCACCCAGCCTTTGGAGTAATTGTATCACCAATCATTATGTACTGTGTGGGTTGGGGAATGTACAAGCTAGTTATTAATAAAGTAGTAGATAAAGATTTGTTTACTTCAATTCTTGCTACATTTGGAATTAGTATTTTAGCTCAACAACTAATGAATTTTGCATTTGGTGCTGACGTAGTCGTTGCTCAATCAAATTTTGGAACAACAATGTTGTTTAATAACTCTGTTACATTACCTAATGCAAAAATATTTTCAGGTGCAATTTGTGTGATATCAGCAATTATTCTTGTCATTTATATGAAGAAATCAAAATTAGGCAGAGCTATTAGAGCAACAGCGCAAAATGCAAGAGCAGCAAAGATTTTGGGTGTTGATACTGAAAAAGTTTATGCAGCAACCTTTGGAATTAATGCAGCATTATGTGGAATAGCAGGAGCTTGTATTGCAATCACATTTACACTTCACCCTTATACGGGATTACCTTACACAGTTAGATCTTTCATGATCGTAATTATTGCGGGACTTGGAAATTTACCAGCTGTTGCAATATCTGGTATGGGTCTTGGTGTATTTGAAGAATGGGCAGATTATCTGCTTGGAACAGAATTTAGAATTGCAGCAGTATTCTCGTTATTAGTCATTATACTAGTTTATAGAAGGTTTAAATTAGCCCGAAAAAGAGAGTATTTAAAATAGTGAATAAAAATACTTTATTATATGCTGGTTTAATAATCTTTGGATTAGCTGGAGCATTTATATTTCCAGCTTACAAACTTCAATTATCATTTCTTTATATTTTAATTGTCCTAGCCATGACTTGGGATGTTCAAGGTGGACAGATGGGTTACAACACATTTGGAAATATATTATTTTTTGGTATTGGAATGTATGTTGCATCAAGCACTCAAATAGCAATGTTCTTTTCACTTGCAGAATGGACAGATGCAGGTGGAGAAAAAACTTTTGTTCATACTATCCCTCAATTTTTTCAAGGTTTTGGAGTAGGAATATTATTAGCAGGAATTATTCCAACAATAATTGCAGGAGTAATTGGTTATGGAATTTTAGGTTTAAGAGGACACTACTTTGCAATTTGCACTTTAGCATTAGGAATTGCTGCTGGTGAGATTGCTGGTGGAATTGAAATAATTGGTGCAGGCCAAGGTATGACTGTTCCAGTTTGGCCAAAAGGTTTTGGATCTAATGCATCATCTTCTCAGTTTTTATATTATTTGTGTCTTGCTCTTGCCATTGTAACTTTTATTACATTGAAATGGGCATACAGCACAAGATTTGGATTAGTTTTAAATGCAATAAGAGACAATGAGGATAAAGCAGAAGCAATGGGGATTCACACTATGAGATATAAAATTATTGGCTGGATGGTGTCAGCATTCTTTGTTGGAATTGCTGGAGGATTAATGGGCCACATTAATGGTTATATTGAACCAACTGAAATTGCATTTGCAGGACCAACTTTTGGTGTGTTCATGGTTTTAATGGCAATTCTTGGTGGTAAAGGAACTTTATGGGGACCACTTGTTGGTGCAACTATATTCCACTTATTTAAAGAAGGTTTTTGGACTTACTTCCTAGGCTGGCAGTATGTTGCTCTTGGAGTTTTAATTATCGTAATTGTTGTTTATTTTCCCGAAGGTGTAATGGGATGGTTAAGAGAAAAGTATCCTGAAAGATTTGGTGAAGTTGTAGATGAGGCTGATTTAAAAGCACAGGTGGAATTAAAGTAATGGCCATATTAGATATATCAAATGTAAGTAAGTCTTTTGGGGGTGTTAAAGCTAATGTTGATATTTCAATGTCAGTTGAGCAAGGTTCAATTGTTGGATTAATTGGTCCGAATGGATCTGGTAAAACCACTCTATTTAATTCTATTGTAGGAACTTATCCAATCGACAATGGTTCAATTAAATTTGATGGCACAGAAGTTTCAGAACTGCCAGTTCCTGTTGTTGCAAAGCTTGGACTGCTTAGAACTTTTCAACAAACAAGAATTTATGGAAAATTAAACTGTATTCAAAATATGTTAATCAGTCATAAGCCAGAAAATGATGGAATATTAACAGTATTTCAAAAGATACCTTCTGATTTAACAGATAAGGCTGAAACATTATTAAAATTTGTAGGACTTCATCAAAAAAGAAAGCTTAGAGCAGGAGACCTTTCTTTTGGACAGCAAAAACTACTAGAACTTGCCATGGCACTAATGAATGAACCGAAAATGCTTTTATTAGATGAACCAACAGCCGGAATAAACCCAACTTTAATTAATGGAATTATTGACCGTTTAATCAGTGTTAATAAAGACTATGGAATTACTTTGTTAGTTATAGAGCACAATATGAAAGTAATTATGAATTTAGCACAAAGAGTTTTTTGTTTAGCACATGGTCAAATGTTAGCAAATGGAACTCCGGATGAAATTAAAAATGATAAGCGTGTGCTAGACGCTTACTTGGGAGCACAATAATGTCAAATCAATATGATGTATTAGGGAAAGCACCAGGACCAGAAGATTTAAAAAAATTATCTCCAGATAATGATCATTTAACTATCAAAAAATTATCAGCTGGATATGGTAAAATGGAAATTCTTCATGATTTTGATTTAAATGTAAGTAAAGCTCAATCACTATGTTTGATTGGACCAAATGGTGCAGGGAAATCTACAATACTTCATTCAATTTATGGGTTTACAAATATTTTTTCAGGACAAATTGAAATTGATGGAAAAGAAATTACCAGTTTAACACCAGCTCAAAAACTTACGTCATGTGGAATTGCTTATATACTTCAAGATAATTCTGTTTTTCCAGATATGACCGTTGAAGAAAATCTATTGATGGGCGGCTATTCCAAAGAAAATACTGACGAGTCTTATCAAGAAGCTGAGAGAATTTTTGAAAAATATGAAAGATTAAGAAATAGAAGAAATCAACCTGCTAAAGTTTTATCAGGTGGAGAAAGAAGATTATTAGAAATTTCTAGAGCATTAGTTATGAAGCCATCAGTATTGCTTGTTGATGAACCATCTATTGGATTAGAGCCAAGATATATCGATATGGTTTTTGAAATTTTAAGAGATCTTCAACAAACAGAAAAGAAAACTATTATTCTAGTTGAGCAAAATGCAAAAAAAGGATTAGAGTTTGCAGATATTGGTTATGTTTTAGTATCTGGACAAACTGCAATCGCTGGCAAAGGCGACGATTTATTAAAAAATCCTGATGTTGGTAGATTATTCCTTGGTGGTTAATGATTAATAAAGAATTTTTCTTTAAAGGTTTTAAATCAATTCTAGCACCAGACAGCCCAGCTCTTGCACTTGGTTGTTGTTTTATTGCAATTGGTGCACTTCTTAAAAATTTAGGCTTTAATATTCAGGAAAGTATTTTTTCGACAATGCTTACTTATGCTTTGCCTGGCTCGTTAGTTATGGCAGAATCGTTATTAGTAGGAGCATCATTGTTAAATATTTTTTTAGCAGTTTGGTTTGTTAATGCTCGACTTTATCCAATGGCAGTTTCTTTATTCCCATTAATGATGCACAAAAGTCAACCTAAGTGGAAATACTATTTTTCATGTCATTTTATTGCAGTATCAGCATGGCTGATTATGAAGAGCAATTATAAAAGTATTGAAAAGAAAAACCGAATAGATTTTTGGATAGGTATTGGCTGCGCAACATGGACTACAGCAGTAATAGGTACTTTTATAGGATTTTATGCATCAGATTATCTGGATAAAAATATGATGATGGGTCTAGCAATTTTAAATCCAATTTATTTCTTATGTATGATGGTGGGTGCAATGAAGACTATTCAAATCACAGCTTCTGTAATTTTAGGTTTAGCGTTGGGCCCAATTTTTTATTTTTTATCTCCTGAATGGTCAATTTTATTAGGTGGTTCTATTGGTGGAACTATTGCTTATTTTATAGGAGAATTAAATGTCAACTAGTGTAGTTCTTGCAATTATAGTTACATCGTTAGCAACCTTTTCATCTAGATTATTGGGTGTGATTTCATCAGAAGGAATAAAAGAAACTTCAAAATTATTTAGATGGTTTAATTGTCTTGCTTATTCGACATTAGCAGCATTAATTGCCAGAACAATTATTTTTCCTGTAGGTGTTTTGTCTGATGCTAGTTATTTAAGTAGAATTGTTGTGGTTTTATTTTGTTTATTTATTTTTTTTATTTCAAAAAGAAATTTTGTTTATCCAACAGTAATTTCTGCTATCATGATGGCATTGCTAAGTAATTATCTCTAATGGAAAATATCACTGGAATAACAATAAAAGAAAATCAAAATTCAAAAAGAATAATAAATATTAGAATTGAAGATGAAATTTTAGATAAACTAATATTTCCATTTAATAAATTTGATATTACAGCACTTGAGTACAAACCATTTACTCGTTTCACTTTAGCAAAAAGTTTAGATGATCTTACATCTAATAAATTAAGCAAACTTATGAACAAGATAATAAGAGATAGGGAAACAGGTTGTTTTATTATTGGACCAAAGAATATTAATTCTAAGATTGATCATACTTTTTTGGTCAAATTATCAACTGCTATTGCTCATTTGATTGGAATTCCAAACCATGACTCTATGGCTGGAAAATATTATGCAAGGTTCATTGTTAAGCATGAAGATAAAAGTGACTCATATTTAAGAAAAGCTTATACGAACATGGATCTTCATACAGATGGAACTTATGTCAAAGAAGTTACTGACTGGTTGTTAATGACTAAAATTGATGAACAGAATGTAGAAGGTGGAGAAACAGCAATGTTGCATCTTGATGATTGGGAGCATTGTGAAGATTTATATAGTGATCCAGTAGGCAAACAGAATTTTATTTGGGGTTCACCAAAAAGCAAAAATATAGACTACAAGGTAGAACATCCAGTATTTTCATCTGATAAAAACGGCAAACCTAATATTTCTTATATAGATCAATTTCCTGAGCCTAAAAATATGGATCAAGGTAATTTCTTACAGAGACTATCAGATGGTTTAGAAGAAAGTAAAAACAAAACTATTACGAAGTTACCTGTTGGATCTGCAATAGTTGCTAATAATTATTTTTGGCTTCATGGAAGAAAACCCTTCAAAGAGAATAAAGATTTAAGTAGAGAACTGTTGAGAATTAGAGGCTCTTTTTTTATTAATTAATTCACTAATATCAATATAAAGTAACTATATTTATGAAATTAGGCTTTATAGGAACTGGTAAAATTACATCTGCAGTGGTCACTGGTATCTGTAGGTCTAATATTTCATATAAAAAAATAATCATTTCTCATAGAAATAAATCTATATCTAACATCTTAAAAAAAAAGTTTAAAAAGATAACTATTAAAAAAGATAATCAGGAAATAATTAATTCATGTGATTGGATATTTTTATCAGTAACTCCAACTGTGGGTGAAAAAATTATTAAAAATTTAAAGTTTAGATCAAACCAAACTATAATTAGCTTCATATCAACAATTACTTTAGCCCAACTTAAAAAAGCAATTAAAGTAAAAGCAAAAATTATAAGAGCAATACCACTACCACCAATATCTTTAAAAAAAGGACCAGTGCCCATTTGTCCTCCAAATAAAAAAGTAAAAGATTTCTTTAATAAAATTGGCACTACAGTTGAAATCAAAAATGAAAAATCATCAATTAATTTTTGGTCAACATCTGGAATGATGGCTCCATTTTATGAACTGTTAAGAGTGATGACAGACTGGTTGGTTAAAAGAGGGGTTAAAAGAAATAATGCACAAAAATATATCACATCTTTATTTTTAGCATTATCTGAGGATGCAGTAGTTAATTCAAAGAAAGATTTGAAATATTTAGTAAAAGAGTCTCAAACACCTAAAGGATTAAACGAACAAGGTGTTAAAGAACTAACAAAAGCTGGTTTTTATAAATCTTTAGAGAAAACTCTCAATAGTATACATAAAAGATTAAATAAATAAAATTTCATGAATCAACAACAGAATATTTTACAAATTGAAAATCTATCTAAATATTTTGGAGGATTGGCCGCAGTTTCTGATTGTTCTTTAAAAATTAAGAAAGGTTCTATTACAGGAATTATTGGACCTAATGGATCAGGCAAAACTACTTTATTCAATTTAATTGCAGGAAACTTGAAAGCATCAAGTGGAAAAGTTTTATTTTATGATGAAGATGTAACAGATGTTCCTTCATATGAACTATTTTCAAAAGGAATATTAAGAACTTTTCAAATAGCACATGAGTTTACTAATCTTTCTGTTCTTGAAAATTTGATGATGGTACCAGCAAATCAGTCTGGTGAAAAATTAATGACAGCCTTACTGAAACCAAGTCTAGTTAGAACTGAAGAGCTTGCTGTAAAACAAAAAGCTCAAGATGTGGTTGATTTTTTAAATCTAACTCATTTATCAAATGAATTAGCTGGAAATTTATCTGGTGGCCAAAAGAAATTGCTAGAACTTGGACGAACTATGATGGTTGATGCAAAATTAGTATTACTTGATGAAGTAGGGGCTGGTGTTAACAGAACGCTACTTAAAGATCTAGGGACTGCAATTCTTAAGTTAAATAAAGAAGAAGGGTATACATTTTGCATGATTGAGCATGATATGGAATTTATAAGCAGATTGTGTGATCCAGTTATTGTTATGGCTGAAGGGTCAGTTTTATTTGAAGGAACTGCTGAAGACGCTAAGAAAGATGAAAAAGTTATTGAAAGTTATTTAGGTAGAGGATCAAAAATAAAGGATGAAAATTAATGGCTTTTTTTGAAGGTTTAAAAATGACAGGTGGTTATGGTAATGGACCTGATATCATTAATTCTTGTTCGGTTGATGTTAATAAAGGAGAGATAGTTTCAATCCTTGGACCCAATGGTGCAGGTAAATCAACAGCTATGAAAGCATTGCTTGGTCTTTTAAATTTAAAATCAGGGTCTGTTACAATTGATGGTAAAGATATTTCAAAACTTTCACCACAAGATAGAGTGAAAGAAGGTATTTCGTTTGTACCACAAACTAAAAATGTATTTTCTGGAATGAGTGTTGAAGAAAATTTAGAAATGGGTGCTTATTTAAGAGATGATGATTATAAAAACATTATAGAAGAGATATATGAACTCTTTCCAATATTAAGAGAAAAAAGAAATCAATTAGTTGGTGAACTATCAGGGGGTCAAAGACAACAGGTAGCACTTGGGAGAGCATTAATGATAAAGCCGTCTGTTCTAATGTTAGATGAACCTACAGCAGGAGTTTCTCCAATTGTAATGGATGAATTATTTGATCATATAATTAAAGTGAAAAGAACTAATGTTGCAATTTTAATGGTTGAGCAAAATGCTAAGCAAGCACTTAATATTTCTGATCGTGGATATGTTTTGGTTACAGGTGAAAATAAATACTCAGGAACAGGAAAAGAATTATTAAATGACCCAAGAGTAAGAAGCTCTTTTTTAGGTGGATAGTATGGATTTTTTAAACGCAATTATATTATTATTAAACTACATTTTTGTACCAGCTCTTACTTATGGTTCTCAATTAGCACTAGGTGCAATATTTGTAACTTTAATTTATGGAATTCTACGGTTTGCAAACTTTGCAACTGGAGACATGATGGCCTTTGGTACAATGGTTACTATTTTAATTACCTGGTACTTTCAATCAATTGGTATTTCCTTGGGTGTTTTACCAACAGCTCTTCTTGCTATGCCTTTTGCAATAATTTTTATGATTGGCTATATGCTCTTTATAGATAAATTTGTATTTAAATATTATAGAGTTCAAAAAAGTCCACCAGTCCAACTTGCAATGGTCAGTATTGGTGTAATGTTTGTAACACAAGCTGTGGTTAGAATAATAATTGGACCATCTGATAGAAGATTTTTTGATGGAGAAAAATTTATTATTAAAGCTGGTGAGTTTAAAGAGATGACAGGACTTAATGAGGGTCTGGCTATTAAATCTAGTCAGGTCATAACTATATTTGTAACACTCGTATTGGTTTCAGTTCTGTTTTGGTTCTTAAATAAGACTAAAACAGGAAAAAGCATGCGCGCTTATTCAGATAATGAAGACTTGGCTTTATTATCAGGAATTGACCCCAAAAGAGTAGTTATGATTACATGGATTATTGCAGGTATTTTGGCAACAATTGGAGGAGCTTTATATGGTTTAGACAAAAGCTTTAAACCATTTACCTACTTTAATAACATGCTACCAATTTTTGCTGCTGCAATTGTTGGGGGTATTGGAAATCCTTTTGGAGCATTTTTAGGTGGCTACGTCATAGCTTTTTCGGAGATATTCCTCACCTATGCTTACAAAAAATTCTTTATGTATATTTTACCAGCAAGTATGGAACCAGAAAGTTTAGTTCAGCTATTATCAACAGATTAT
>Ga0222716_10004297_pt1 | contig 11188 bp, 11 predicted proteins | sample C33_13DmetaG_FD_165044 | JGI IMG/M metagenome (GOLD analysis project Ga0222716, IMG submission 165044) | Estuarine water microbial communities from San Francisco Bay, California, United States - C33_13D | ecosystem: Environmental > Aquatic > Marine > Unclassified | place: USA: California... | reverse complement strand
AAGCTATGGTGGAAAGAGTGAAATTTTCCATCCATTCCACGACCCTAGGTAAATGGATGGAATGGAAAAAATGATAACCCTTACTCCATCAGCTTTCCGCGTGGAATTTCCGTGGAATGCTGGTGGAATGGGCTTATGCGGCAGACTCCTGACTAAAAACCTTACAGCCTTTCCCCCTCCTCGGCCGCTTTTCCTTGTTTGCTCTAAAAACTCCACGACTATGAAAGTAGGCCTGCCGTTTTTGGGGCTTGCTCTTTGGTGTAAACGGAACACGATCCTAGACTGTGACTATCTCAAACCCGATACCGTCAACCCCAATGGTCTACGTTTATCACGCAGGGAAAACATGGGGGGCATACGACATGGAAACATTGCAGAGGCATGTGAACGATCGCAAGTTTTTAGCTTCAGATCTGGCTAACATTGTGGGCACAGATAGTTGGCAACCCATAAACACCATTGCCTCATTTCCGGTCGTGGCACAACAGGCTTCTGCGCATAACAGAGTTCGACAGTCTTACACCATGAAAAAAATAATTTGTGTAGTTTGCGGGATTCTGGTGCTAGCTTTGCTGTCTGCTGTCGTTGCCGTGGGTTTTTCGTGGAGAAAACATGAAGCCGAAAGACAGGCAAAAAGCCAGTATATAGCTGAGAACTCAGATGAAATCAAAGCCCGCGCCTATGCCAAGTGGCAGGAAATGAGGCAAGAAAACGCTAAAAAAAGGGTAATTCATCGAAAGGAACAACTACTTAAGCATAAGGAACAACTGACCAAGTTAAGATCATCACCTATTCCTGTCCTTAAGGGATTCCGGCAAGATGAACTAGATTTATATGACAGGTTTTCTGCTAGCGCGTGGGATCCCCAATTTAAAAATTTACTGGAGGATGTTCAAGCAGAGCGATTCCCAAAGTTGAGGGACTCATATGTCAAAGAGTGTTCTAGGTTACTTTGGATTAAGGACGGAAAAGTGCAAGGAGGAGGAGCTATGTCAAAAACACTGACCCTCATCCATGCTAGCTTTGTCAAAAACAGTAACATTGCAGAGGTACACGAAGGTATTCGCGATACGCTAAAAAACCTGAGGTTTACAAGGGTTGAATACAAGTGGTTTAAGGAGGCGGTCGATTACGAGGTGTATTCTATCCGTGATGTCCCCAATGATTCTGATATTGTAAGGTAGTTGAATCTATACCTATAGGATTCATGACGTTTCACTGCCTGTGGTCACGGTACCAGCTGTATAATTTGACTGTAACATCTGACGCACTGCGGGTGGTTATTGATCAATAAATCCGCAACATCGAAACGGTCACATGTAGTTTACGCACAAAATATGAACTAAAGCCCAGAGTTGTCTTGGGGAGTAACTTAGTCCTCCACCGCAACTAAGCGCAGGAATAAAAATGCCATCATCAACTTGATAAAAACATAACGACGTTGACGTTAAAAATGGCTTCTTTAAGGTAGCCTCTATCATGAAAATCACCCTAGCTACAATCGCCTGCCTTACTTACAGCTGCCTAACCATTTGTGCGCGTATTGGGGAAACCACCCAAGAGTGCGACACCCGATATGGCTTGCCTGAGGTTTCTGGCGACCGTCGTGTTTACAAAAAAACAAAAAGCACTGTTTTTATTGCTGTTAGGATTACAGATGGAAGATGCTCAAAAATCTCCTATATTTTCCCTAAAGACGCTCTCAGAGTAAGGAATAAAGAAACAACATTATACCCACTGGTGGTTACAAACTTACTCAATATTAACGGTAAAGACGAAAGGTGGGTTCAGGTTGATTTTAAAAACTACACGGGCGCAACAAAATACATCTCACTAGATACTGGTAAGTATGCCTATTTCATCGAGGAAATGGTAGTTTTTTTTGACGCGCAGCAGGCTAAGAGAGATGAAAAAATTGACAGAGGCACGCAATATACAAAGGGATTATAGCGCCCATCACTGAGAGGTGGTATTCACCCCCCCCCTTTAAGGAATCTTTTAATGAAAAGAGTATTTGGGGTTTGCGTCATTCGTTCGCTTTTTTACGTGTTTGTAAAAAAATAACTATGTCACAAAATTTTCCATATTGCCCCTAATAGGCTACAAACTATTGCCATCCTGATCTTCTGTTTTTTGTGACATTATAATTACAACGATGTATATGATTGCCCATATTTTTGGGATCTGTTATAATCAATTTAACTTGGAGCTAAGAAAGTAAGAACATACAAAATAGTAACTCCCTCCGCCAAAAAATGAAATCGTTATTAAAAATGAAAAAGCATATCACCACCAAAACAGCAATTATCCTAGTGTTAGCTATTTGCGCAGCTGCCACCTCCTGCAAAAAAACTGACGCGGAGCTTAAGCAGGAAATAGAGCGAGAGACAAGAATCAGGGGAGAAGTAGAGCAAGAGATTACAGCTGAAAAACGAAATAAAGAACTCCAAACGACATGTGCCCTAAACATTCGCAACGTCCATCAAGCAATACGTGCGCATGAGAACCTCAAGGGTCTTGACCCAAGTGACACGATCAACATAACAGAGATCATCGGTCAGGGTAAATACATGGATTTTATGCCTGCTTGCCCCTCTGGCGGCACTTACACCTTACAAACAAAATACCCGCCCATAGGCCAAGCTGCCATGCGCTGTTCGATTCATGACCACAATCCGGGAGACACTTCTGGTTGGTAACCTATCAGTCTGCTGCCAACGCATTAATTGCCCACCACCACAGGCCAAACAATACTGATAAAAACATTAAAATACCAAAATAACCCCAAAATGTATCACGGGACATCTGTTTTTTCATACATGCTTCACACATAAAAAAGGACTTTGGACCAAACCTGCGTGCATCACCCCTTTTAATTATCTTTTTACATTTCTTACATGAGAGTAATTGATTGTCTATGGCCTGTTGTTCCCGCTTTATTTTTTGCTCTTCTAATTCCTCCTTTTTTTGCTTCCGTATCAACAATTCTTTATCCTCTGGTTTGCATGGACGAAGCTTCGTAATGTTTACCCACTCGATAGCTGATGTGCAATGTCGGCACTTGAACACTTTATCTTCGATTGGTGCCGCACACCAAGGGCATTTAGACATACGCGCCTCTTTCTTTGCTTGTTGACGGTTAAATTCATTTAGTTTCGCAAGCTCAGCACGGGTTTCATCTTGCTTTTTTACCTGCCAAAGATCCACGTGGTCAAATCCGTCATCATCATTCATACTGGTAAATTATAAATATCAGTCAGGCCCGGCAAGGTGAAAAGCAGGCACAGCCTCAATTGCTAGGAATTTGCTTTTTGGGTGAGGTGATCGAAGGGGCTTTCATGGGGAGATAAGGGGGGTTGATCACCAAAGCACTTGTCGAGGAATGCAAAGGTATTAAAGAGAGATGCGATGAGCTGATCATTAAATTAGATGCTGCAGGTTATGCTAAGATCAATGAAGTTAAAGGTATTATCCGCGATTGGCAAGATGCGTGCGATCAATTGCGTGGTTCGATTTATGAGGCGGAAAGGAATAGCATTTCATATCAGGTAGACCAAGAGGATGCTGGATCTGCGGAGAAGGACGTGGAGTTGTATATTAAGTTCAAGAAGCAGGCTCTTGAGAAGCTCACTACGCAAGCTGAAGCTTCGAGTGAGATCTATAAAAAGTCGTTTTCAAGTATTAAAGATCTGAAAGAAGAAGTCGAAAGCTACAGGTGATATTTATTCAGCCTGTTAAGCTTTATCTGCCGTTAAGGAATTGATCAATAAGCTCTGAATCAGCGCTAGTAATTACACCAGCAACGACTTTGTGATTCTGTTGGCTGCTAGCAATGAAGCCTTCATGCTCATAAGTATTCTCAGCATCCTCAATAACATGCACTGATCGTAGCTCAGATTCTGCGGTCAGAATATACTTACTCCATTTGTGTGGAAAATTGAATCTTGCCTCGGAGATGTCCATGCTGATTTCGACTTTCGTTGGCCTAGTAATTTCGATGAGATATTTAACATCGGCCTCTTTTTTGAAGTCGATTTTATCGTCATCGAACTTGATTCCTTTTGATAAAACTCCATCGGCCTCAGGGATGGGGTTTTTGAGGCGAATTACCGAGTCGAAGTTATCATATGTTGTAACGGCCACTTTGGCGCCGAAGGCATTTTGCATTGTTTTTTGGCCTGTAATTTTAGACCGTGATCCAATCATAAATTTAATATGTTTTTCTTTGCCATAACCTTGCTGGCCAAAATCTCGAAGACTGAAAAATTTTTCTTCATATCCTCGCCAGCCCCTGACGACAAAGAAAATAGATTCATTTTTATTATCCAGTATTAGAGAAGCTTCCTTAGGGCATTGTTCAGCGTCATTGTTTCGTGTTAATATTGTCTTGTGTAACTCATATACTACATATGCGCTATCATCGTGTTTAGTGGCCAGAATGTCATCCGACTTCCAGTAATTCTCAAGGGCTCGCAAACCCAATACTGGTTTATTTAATTTGATCTCAGTTTTTTCGTATCGGATAGAATTAAATCGCGCTAAGGTCGCCTGTTTTTTTTCTTCGGCAGCTTTGTTTTCCAAGAATTCTTTGATGTAAGCTTGGGATTCTTCGCTGAGGCGGCTGAGAGGAAAATTAAAGTCTTGGCCATTTTTTCTGAATGAGACCGAGGTCTCATCGCCTCCAAGTAGCATCACTCTAATATCTCTTCCATTTGCATCTGTAATGGTATGCCAGTCATCGCCCCGAGCGTGAGGCCCTGCCAACAAGAAAAGCATACAAGCGATGCAGCCATAACGTTGTGCTCTTTTACTGCTAGGAATTTGCTTTTTGAGTGAGGTGTTCGGAGGGGCTTTCATGGGGTGATCAGGGGGTTGGTTTTTAGCTTTTAGTTGTTTAGGGTTTATAGTTTTTGCATGTTGTTATAAATAAATATATTTCTATATATGACAAATGCTGTCAACATTTACTGCTAGGGATTTGCTTTTTGGGTGAGGCGATCGAAGGGGCTTAATCACTTATTTAGAACCCACTACCCAAACGTCAATGCCCAGCCCCTTACCGTCTATGAGACCAGGCAAGCGCATCAGGTGCTTTCTGTCTTTCTCGCTTTTTAATATCAACACAATGCCCGGCTTCTTGTTTGTCTGAAACGAATACCAGAGGCTTTGACCCACGGCCTCCGCCCACTTACAAGCCCAATCTACTTCAATGGCGTGAGTTTCCGTCACAATGTCGCAACGCGTACCATCGCTCATGCGAACTTCACACTTACCACCGTGCTTTGCCGCCCATGCTTTCTGATAATCTCTCTCATAAAGTTTCGCGGCAAAAATAACTGCAGAGCCGAGCCAGCTTGAGAGACACACAAGGAGAAATGTTTTCATGCCTGAGCTTATCGGGGGGCGTGGAATGTGCAATAACTCACGCCGGCATGATTGTTTTACATGACAGGGCAAAAAATGTCCCGCTTCATGTCCCGCTTCAAATAGTGCAAAAACGTGCATTTAGGGGCATTATAGCCGTATTGTGAAAACTGCAACGCCCGCCTTTAGTGTGCTGTAAGCCCTTTGTATTAAGGCTTTTAGGGGTTTTTTTGAGGGGGGTAAAAATGGTGCAGGAAGAGGGACTTGAACCCCCGACCGCCTCGGTGTAAACGAGATGCTCTACCAACTGAGCTATTCCTGCACTGATGTGGCTTTATGTTTGATGAAGCCGCAAATCATCATGGGATGACGCGCGGACTATGTGCGGAAATGTACGTCTGATGCAAACACTTTTTTCTGCGAATTGAGAAATTGAGATAATGATCAAATCCTAAGTCGCTCATACGCCTGATTTACAGGTAGATTGGGTCGTCAAGGGCGCGACTTCGCTGGCGTGTGTGGATCAAAAGTAGTGCTGCGAATATGGGCGCTTGCCTTGGCGGCTTTATGGGCCTGTTTCTGCAGATGTTCCTGCATACGGAAGTGCTTGGCCCCCTTGGCGCGTTCAATCCGCTGGCTTGAGCCGTTATCGAGGATGCGGAATGCGTTGGTATTGTCTTTGAAGGCGGAATTGAGGATTTCAATGAGGCGTTTTTTACTGGGTCTGTCCTCAATTGGGATCATGAGTTCAACTCGTTTATCGAGGTTGCGCGTCATCCAGTCAGCTGATGCTATATACACAAGAGGTCTACCGCCGTGGTGAAAGGAGAAGATGCGTGCGTGTTCGAGATAGCGGTCAATGATTGATACGACTTCGATGTTTTTCGCTTCTTTACGTTTGCCAGTTTTTAAGCAGCAAATACCACGAATGTTGAGACGGATGATTACTCCCTGCTTGGCTGCCTTGTAGAGAGCCTCGATGATCTCTTTATCCTGAAGGGAATTGATTTTTGCGGTAATCTTTGCCGTCTCGCCATTTTTAGCCCGTTTTGCCTCTGCAGCAATCAGCTCTAACAGCCTTGGTTTCATGTGTGTAGGTGCGGGTATGATTTTACGGAATCTTGTAAGTTTGGATCTGCCGGTAACCGCGTTAAAAAACAGTGAGGCATCCTTGCCGTATGCGGGAAGGGAAGTCAGGTAGGAGACGTCTGTATAGAGTCGGGATGTTGATTCGTTGTAGTTGCCCGTGCCGAGATGGACATAACGTTTGAGTAGGCCATCTTCATTACGGATGACGAGGGCGATTTTTGCGTGGGTTTTTAGTCCCTTTACGCCGTAGACAATCTGGACGCCGGCACGCTGGAGCTCACCGGCACGGCTTAAGTTACGTGCTTCATCAAACCTGGCTTTTAGTTCGATGAGCACGGTGACCTGTTTTCCGTTTTCAGCTGCTTTGATCAGGGCATCGATCACACGTGACTCGGATGCGGTTCGATAGAGAACTTGCTTGATAGCAATCGTATGAGGATCGGAAGCGGCTTCTTCTAGGAATCGCAGCACAGGCTCGAAACTTTCGTAAGGGTGGTTGAGTAGAATATCCTTATCGGTAAGGGTAGAAAAAATTGATTCGCCGGGTTCGATGATTGGAGACGGCTGTGGCTGCCATGATTCATCACGAAGGTCATCGTAACCTGGCGTAATTGCCACGCTCATGAAATCACTCAGCGCGAGAGGGCCATTCAATGGGTATACCTCATTCGGACTGGCTCCGGTGACTTCTCGGACAATACGTTTAAGGTTTGCAGGTGCTTTATCAGGGAGTTCAAGTCGAACAGTATTGCTGGTCTTGCGTGCAGCGAGGACTTCCTCCATTTCTCCGGCCAGATCGATAACATCTTCCTCTTGCACGGCGATATCGCCATTGCGCGTGATGCGGAATGGCATTGTAGCTTTAATTGTTTCGTCGGGAAAGAGTTCGGCGCAGCAGTGAGCAACTATGGTTTCGGTTGGAACCAGAAGATCGGTTGATGTTTTGTTGTTTTCCATCGCAGGAAGATGAACAAACCTAGGTAGTAATTCAGGCATCGGAATGAACACGTGCCTGCTAGAGTTGTCTTCGCGGTTGATTAGCTCGCACACGAGAATAATATGCATGGCTGGTAGCGAAGGCATAGGCACCTCGGGATCATATGCCAATGGGGTGAGAAGTGGGAATATGCCGTTATCGAACCGGTAGTTGAGTATTTTCAGCTGTTCAAGGGTGAGATTCTCCCACTGTGCCAGAATGAGATTTTCTTGGGCCAATTTTGGTAAAAGCTCATCATTTAACAACGCGTATTGATCTTGGTATAAACAAGTGGCACGATCGCGAATCTTTTGTAGTTGCTGTGAGGGGGTCATGCCAGTGATGCCGCGTTTGCGGGAGCCGCTTTTTTGCATCAGGTGTAAGCCGCCAACGCGGACTTGGAAAAACTCATCAAGATTTGAGGCTGTAATGGCCAGAAACTTGAGGCGCTCCAGAAGCGGTAGTGATTCTCTCTGCGCTTCTTCAAGTACACGCTGATTAAACTCAAGCCACGATAATTCACGGTTAACGAAAGGCATTTTTAGATAATTGTATGGTTATTGTTCAAAAGTAAAAAATTAATGGCCATCTTGCAAAATGACTTCGAGACCGTAAATGTCTCTGAACAGATTTGCTTTTGTCCGCATGGCAATACGCTCGACTGAAGCATCTGAAATAGTGGGTAAATTCAGAATGAGTTTTTGTTTTTTGATCGTTATGTTAACGTCACGAACACGCGATGTGTGGCTACGATCAAGCGCATCCGCAATACGTAAAATAGCGGCAAGCTTGGACACTCTCATCCTGTCGTTAGATGTTAGGTCTCTGTAGCCTGCATGGTTTGGTTTGGGTCCGGAGCGGCGGTGATAGCGTGCCACTAAGGCAATCAGATTGATGTCTCTTTGTCCGAGACCAAATATTTCACTATTTGAAATGATGTAGTGTGAGTGTTTGTGATGCGCACGTGTGCTGATAAAATTGCCGCACTCATGGAGAATGGCTGCGCATTGTAGTAGTAATGCATCGTGATCGCCAAGCTTGTGTAATTCTAACGTCGCATTGAATAGAGACTCTGTGAGCCGAGCCACCTGTGATGAGTGCTTTCGGTGAACACGGAATTTTCTCGAAAGGCTCTCGGCGGAACGTAAGACTTCCTTCTGAAATCCATGCGTGAGCGAGTAGGAGGTATGCAGATCCAGAAGTAGACCTCGTTCGTAATCGCTACCTGGTAGGCGTAGTGTTTGGACTCCCAGAGCGTCAGAGATTAAGAGGTTGATCTCGAGGGCTGGTATAATGGCTTGAGCGGTATTGTAATCGAGCTTGTAGGTTTTTACCCGCTGCTCCTCGGTCATGTTAAGAATGGCTGATGATGTATTGGCAAGTGCTCGGGACGTGCTTGTAGATTTTCCTGGCTTAGCCAGCTCATGCGCAAGGTGCTGAACTTCGTAACCTATGATGACCAATTCCTCTATTTTTTCTGATTCGTAGTCGTGCTGGATTTGACTGATTTGACTTCGAGTATGCTCGCGGATTAATTTGGTATGGCTGGTTTCGCTGCCTCGTTCGTATTGGCTGGAATCAATAGCCTCGATGGTGCGGTAGACTCCAAGGCGATAGTTTGTATAGTCTGCGATACGTCCATTCTTAAAAAGAAGTGCCCGGGTATTGCCGGGACCGCTATGTATAACCAGCGTGGTGCGCTTCATCATAGATGGTGTGTCACGGAGTCGCCTGCGAGTCTTCAGGTAAATGAGTCGCGTCATTTCGCCTTCATCTAGATTTTCAACATGTAGTCCGCATGCTATTTGAATGCGTTTGGATAAAACATCAGCATTGTTTGCTTCGCCAATGATGTTGGTGGTTACCGCTCGAATTGGCGTTTCATCGGTTGCTCCTAGTTCGCGCAGTGTTTCCAGATAGCCTAGTAGGATTCGCACACATCGTTCTATGGTTGAGCGGCTGACGTTGCCATTTCTGAAGATATCCCGAGCGAGCGGAATACTTTGCTCCAAGAAATCACAGTCGTCTTGCTCGGAATCTCCATGATTCTCTAGGATGAGCATGGAAATAGAGCTGGCGCCAATGTGAATTGATGCCTGAAGAGGGGGGAGTGACGCGGAACTAATCATCTGCATAGAGAACATGCATTCAATCCAACGGTTTGTCTTGTCAAAACAGTTAAAATCCTAGTCAACCAAGGCTCAATTTTTTTGTTTCATCATAGAATCACAAACTGAAAAAAGAACGTATTTTAGTATATTTAGCTTGATTTTTAATGCGTCAGATGCTTTCCACTCTCACCCGCATTGTGTTGCGACACATACCATATTCTATTTTACTTAACCACACCTCCCGGAATCAAGCTATGGACAACTCAAACATCGTGCCGTTTGAACGTCCCAAGCCAGTTTCTGGTTACCCCGCAAAATCCATGAAAAGCAGCCTTGTCGATCAAGCATCCGAGATTATTAACGACCCGCAAATCCTCGTCAACGTCATATCTAAGCGCGTTGCTCAGCTAAACCAGGGACGCTCCCCGTTGATCGATACTGTGCCTAGTATGGGTGCCGCTGACATTGCTCTCACCGAAATTATTGAGGGTAAAGTGGTTCTTAAGGACGAGGACGAATAGTTCTACCTTGCTGGCTGGAGGCTGCTCGAAGGTGTGGGTATCACTCACTCCTATAACTCACATCATTGTATGAGCTCGGACATAGCCACTAATAGGAAAGCCCTGCGCGACTACCATATTTCAGATAAATACGAGTGTGGTATCGAGTTGAAGGGGACTGAAGTAAAGTCGATCCGTGAGGGTAAGGCAAACATCGCGGATGCCTACGCACGGATCGAAAATGGTCAGGCATTTCTCTATGGTTGCCACATTCAGCCATGGCAAACAGCGGGTGAGTGGTTTCAGCATGGGGTGACAAGGGCCCGCAGGTTATTGTTGCATAAAAAAGAAATTATTAAGCTCGATGAAGTCACCTCGCAGAAAGGCTGCACATTACCGTGCCTGCGTATGTATTGGAAAGGTGGACGCGTGAAGGTGGAAATTGGCGTGGGTAAGGGTAAAAGTCACTCAGACCAACGTCAGGATCTGAAAAAACGCACTGAGATGCGTGAGGCACAGCGTGAGATGGCACGATTCAATCGGGGCTAACAAGGGGAGATGTTTGATCTGCGTCAGTTTGCTGCTATTGCGCCGGATTTCTACCAGAAATTACACTGGCATGAGCAGTTAGAATCGACCAATGACGAGGCTCACCGACTTGCAGAGGATGGAGTTGAACACGCAACGATTGTGCTTGCCGAGCACCAGACGAAAGGCAGGGGAAGGCGTGGTGCCGAGTGGATGTCTGGATCAGGTGACGGATTGCTGTTCTCTGTGGTTTTGCGTCCACAGCTTGAGCAACGATATTATGGGCGAATTGCTCTGGCGGCTGGGCTTGGTATAGCGTTGGTTCTGATCGATGAATTTTCAATACCTGCGCGTGTGAAATGGCCTAACGACATCCTGATAAGCAGTAAAAAATGTTGTGGTATCCTCGTTGAGGCCAGCAATGATTGTGTAGTTTTAGGTGTGGGTCTTAACGTATTGAATGCTCCAAGAGGTGATGAGTTTATTGCAATTAATGATGTTGCTAGTGAGCCGGTTTCAAGAGAGAAAATATTGGCGCTTGTGCTTGCAGCGATCATGGGTGAGGTCGATCGTTGTGCAGAGAATTTTGCATTGCAGCTAAATCGTATCGAAGCCATCTC
>Ga0222716_10004294_pt1 | contig 11192 bp, 17 predicted proteins | sample C33_13DmetaG_FD_165044 | JGI IMG/M metagenome (GOLD analysis project Ga0222716, IMG submission 165044) | Estuarine water microbial communities from San Francisco Bay, California, United States - C33_13D | ecosystem: Environmental > Aquatic > Marine > Unclassified | place: USA: California... | reverse complement strand
TCAGGTAGGTCTTGCTGGAAACGCTTGGCCTCTCGCATGAACTCCGGTGTGTAGAACGGCCTTCTTCGGGGGTAGTCAAACATGGGGTCAATCACTTTCACTGTCCCTGCCGTTGACAGTTCAGGGAGGTCAAGTCCTCCCTCCATCACGGCCCAATTTTCAGGCTTAGTGTCTCCGACACCGAGCGCACCAGCGAGAGGGTACATACTTCGTACCTTGTCTCTGAGGTCTACATGTGGAGTTAGTTCTCCCCACTTATCACCCGAATCAATCGGCTCACCTAACTCTTGAGTATAGGTTAGCGGCATGACGCCTCCCGGCAACCTCACGAAACCAGCATCATCGTCGTGAAAACCTGCGCCGAAGTCTCTCATGTAGTCTTCGGAGTATTCCAACGGCGTGTCTGTGTCCTTTCGTGGCTCCATCAACCAATCAGGTAAATCAGATTCACGACCGGGGAGAGTATGTAGTTGCTCCGGCACAAAGATTTCGGGATGCCTCTCAGCGAGTGTGTTGTTTATCAGCGTGTCACCCACCTTCTCACCTGTACCGTACTTGGTCGTATGACCGGGTGCATCATCACTTTCATAAGCGGCTCGGTAACTACCGATGCCCAACTGTTCATCAATTTTACGAGGCACAAACGGAGGCATGTTTGCTTTAAGTAGCATCCATGCTAACTCAAGCGGCCCGCTCATATACACCGCATAGCGTGATGTGTATTATCATTTTCCAAAGACTGGTCAAAAGTCCTTATAAACTGACAATAAAGGAAATGGCTGGTTTTGGTAAACCACAAAAACAAATAAGAAAAACAAAGAGGAATAACATATGGAAGACATAGTATTGATAGGAAAAGTAACGCAAAGCACACCGAACATGGTGGAAGTAGAATACCCGTCGGTGATGGGAGTGAACTCAGTTCGCTTACCCCGCACCATGATTGCGAGGTTTGAACGCATCCACGGTGACCGTGTAGCATTGCTTGTAAGAACAGACGACAGTGACCGAGGCAAGTCCTTGTACCAAACTGTTGGAATGGAGTACGCTCCACTGCATGTGACTGACGAGCACTTGGGAATCATCTCGGCATTTGAATACAACGAGGACATCCCTACAGAGGTTGCTGAGGAAACTACGGATGAAACACCGATGTGGACGCATCCGGTTGCTAAGCCAGTCATCATCGTCACCAATGAGGACGGTAGTGATGAAATCACATTGGCCGAAGAAGCCTTTGATGGTATGCTGTTCTCAGGTGGTCGTAACAAGATGGAGAGTATGAACTGGGACTTTGACCCTGTTCGTAAGCCAGCCTTTGTTATGCACGAAGAAGGTGCATCAGGTTCAACGGTTGCTCGTGTCAACGACAACGCCGGTAAGCCCGTTGCCTACCACATCTTCAACCCAGTGTATGCAAATAAGAAGCGACCCGCTGGGGCTTACCTCGGTACATTCAGTTCGTCATACTATCCGATGCCGTACCGAAAGGGCTTCGGCCCTGCTATGGACATGGCGGCAGAGAAAGGCTGGCCTGCTCAAGTGATTGCTTGGGACGAAGGGAAGCGAGCATCGTGTTTCTTGGATGTCACATCAAGTGTTGACTGGAATCAAGCCGAATCAAAACTGAGCGACAAATGGACTCGTCGTGGTTTCAAGAATGTAGGCGACTATCGTATCGGTATCGTTATTCATAACAGCCTTGATGGTTCGTCTTCGTTCAAGGTTCAAGCAGTGGCCGAGCGTTTGCAATGTACAAACGGACAAGTGCTGGGTCAATCAGCGAACCTCATTAAACTCAAACACACTGTCAATACCCTCGGTAACTTTGACTTTGAAAAGATGGCGTCCAAGATTATGGAAGTCATTGAAGCGGCGGCACAAGAAATCATCGTGGCCGAAACCATGAAGGACATCAAGATTGACCGTGACATCTTTGAGAAACTCATGACCATCTGTGAAAAGAAAGGTCTCATTACCAAACCTGTCATCAAGCGTGATGACGCCGGGAATGTCTCTGCGGTGACTCGTGGTCACATGTGGCGACTCCTTGGCCAAGGGTGGACAAATCACAAAGAGTCTTGGGTCGCAGTGGACGACGAAGACACAGGTTCCCTGTACCATGTTTATAACATCTTGACAGGTGCTATCACTCACAAACCAACTTGGACTGATGGGGAGACGACTCTCAAGGGAAGCGTTCTCAATTTCAGTACACTTACTGAACGACTTAGCAAGGTACATACTGTACTTGGCGACATTACAAGGAAGTCCGTCAACGGTAAATCCATTGACGAGCAACTTGAGAATGTACCAATGTTCAGTGCAATCCTACATTGAGGTGGAAACAAATGGCGTATTTATTGAAGACAGACGGAACGATTGAACAGTTGGGTTGGAACCCTTCTCTTTCGGAAATACAGAAAGCAGTAGGTGGGTACATTGAACTCATCCCTACAGGTAATGCAGGGTACATGTACGGTAACGAAGAAGGGAAACTAATGGGTCTACCCGTGAACATGGCGGCTACCACTATGATTGCATTTGATGATTTAGTCGTTGGTGATGTCGTAGTCATGGAAGAAGGTGAAGAAGAATGAATGAAGAAGATACAAACCCCGAAGAAAGCGCACGAATGATACTTGAGAGACTACGAGAAGGTGGCCTATGGCAACCCGCTGGTCTTGGTCTTTCGTATATCCGTACAGGTGAGAAGTCAGTCAGTCTGATTTCTCAGGAAAACAATCCTACCTCGGCACAAGCAAGAATCCGTATGCGGATTCTCATTGAAGGTGTCGGGTGGACAGTGGACGAAAGCGAGGCGCAGTTGAAAGAGGTACAGCACCTCTCTCCTCAAGAGCAACACATGCAAGAGATGATGATGCGACAAGAGATGGCGCAGAATTGGAAGTGCAACTGCGGTACTCCTCTCTCAGCGTTCCCGTTGGAAGACGGAGTATGGACTCATGATGGACAGGAGGAGATGGCTTTACCTAACGGTGAAAAGGAACTGGTTGAACAATGGTCGGTAGTCGTTGAGTGCCCCGTCTGTGAAACCATCGTACCACTTGAGCCGTATGACTATGGACTACTGGCTGGCGACGATGCAATGTTGTCCTATTCGTTTGTTTTGGAAAAGCGTAAGTATACACTTACTGCTCTCAGTCGCCCTGAAATCATTGACAGAGTTGACAGTTCGTCTTCGCCTGACCTTGAGTGTACTGGTACATTCTATGTCGGTCAGTTGTTACCTCCGCATGTGAGAGGAGCAGTCGTAGGCATAGAGTGGGTAGGAGTTGAAGAAGAATGAAGATTGAAGTCATGCCTATCAACGGTTTCCCTACAAGGGTACTCGTCATTGAAGAATACGACACCTGTGTACCGTGTGAAAACTGCGGTAACGAAAATTACAATCACCCTCTTCTTGCCAAAGAAGACGAAGACTGGTGCATGACCTGTAACGATAAAGAGTTCAGGAGTGGCTGGTCGGATGATGACTTGGCTAAGTGGGCCATAGGTCAGATGATAGAAGGAAAGGCAATCATGATTGTCGCTCATGTTCCCAAACAAGTGGAAAAATAAACGGAGGAAATAATATGAAAATGAAAAGAAAAAACGGAGAAAGAAAAATAAAGTTTGCAGTGAGAGTAGTGGAAACGCTTGATACTTGGTGCAGGCCACAGACGGTGCTTGACAGCATGGACAGGCGTAGTTACAAAACGACATTGGCTAAGGTTTCGGCGCAACTATCTTCGGCATTGGGCAGTGGTCAACTGGTCAAGAAGAAGAACGCAAAAGGGCATGTAGTCTACGGACCGGTTTCGTTGGTAGAAGAACCAACCCAACCAGTCACACCAGCACCCGCACCGAATGTCACAAAAACGGTTGAGAAAATTAAGCGACCGAAGCGAGCATCCGTAAACGATGTACCTCTCGGTGAACTACTTACATGGACAGGTAAGTCTCGTGACGATGTTATGTCTGTCATTGAGGACTTACTATACGATACGCCCTTGATATATCTCAAGGAAAAGTACCCCGGACTCTATACTGCAATCAACAAATTGGTCTAAAGGTGATGAAGAATGTCTTGTGAACACGATTGGGAATTGACTGATGCACAGATGCTTGGATGGTACATGTCAGGTGATACGCCGGAGTTTTCCGGTACATACCGAGCCGTCTGTAGCAAGTGCGGAGAAACACATGAAGGTGATTGGGACGGCAACGCACCCGACCTTCCGTTTGAAGGTGACGAGTAATGAAATGCGATATGTGTAGAGAAGAGAATGCTGAGAACAGGGGACTAAGGTGTGGGAAATACAAAGTGTGCGACCCATGTGTTACGAAGTCCGTTGAAGCAAGAATGTTTTTGATTGGGAGAGATAAACAATGAACATATTCATACTTGACACTGACCCTACTACTGCGGCTCGTATGCACTGCGACAAGCATGTGCCTAAGATGTGTGTAGAGGCCGCACAGATGATGGCCTCAGCCCTGCGCCGCCACGGTGCTACCGATGAGCAGATGCCTCTCACCAAAGCGGGCAAGCCCTACAAGGGTGGCTACGCTCACCATCCTTGCACAGTATGGGCTGGCGACAGCCGAGCCAACTTCAAGTGGCTGGCTGTACACGCTGATGAACTGTGTATTGAATATCAAAGCAGGTTTGGAAAAATACATGCTTGTCATGGGGCTATCCTTTTGATGAAGGAACAAGTGAAGCGTATTCCTCATGCAGAACGAATCGGTGTACGCACACCATTCGCACAGGCCATGCCCGACGAGTATCGTGATGATGATGCAGTCAAAGCATACCAAGCCTACTACCATTCCAAGCAGTTCGCCAAGTGGGAGAAGGGAACACCTGCTCCTGACTGGTGGCAAGGCGTGGAGGTGATGGCATGAATTGGGCTATACACAGGGCGTATTACATTGACTTACTCAAGAAGGGCTGGCCTCTCAAGAAGGCTTACGATGAAGCGATTAGACTAAGCGTGGAGGTGACGGCGTGATACAAGTACAATGTACGAAGTGTGATAGAATCAGCGAAGCACCACACGCCAACTTCACTTTCATAATGTGCCAAGTATGCACTACTAACGGTGACATCGGTTTCATGAAAGTCGTGGAGGTGACAGCATGATTGAATGTATAATGTGCAAAGGAGAGGACTGTGATTCCACTGACGATTTTGATGAGTTGTGCGAAGAGTGCTACTCAATGGTAACTTGGCCGAAGGAGTTGGATGAATGACAACCGAATTAGATTTTGAAGAGTGGGGAACCATCACGGTACACGAGGACATAGTGCCCGGCCAAGTGATACAGTTTCACCCATCCAAGTACAACTACCACCCCAAGATTAAGGCAATGCACGAAGCACTTGTCAAGTGGGGCGAAGAGAACGGGCGAGACATAGGTATCTGTATCAAGAGCGCAAAGGGCTGGCCCGTACCTTGCGCTATCGTATTCACAAAGGAGGACTGAGAATGGGCAGAGGGTTTGAACAAGAAATCCGCTGGCGAGTACCAGCCACTACCCAGCGTTGGCGTGGGAAGGCAGAGGTCGTCATGGCCACGGCAGACCCGCACGGTAATGCTGAGCCTAAAATTGACATCCGTGTCAGGAGAACAATAGAGCATCCCAAAGGAGAGGGCTTCACGAGAGAGGGCGTGAGGCTTAGCCTTGAGGATGCGAGTTCACTTGCTAAGGCAATCCAACATACCCTCAAAGAACTGAGGGAAACGGATGAACACCAAGCACTTAAGGATAATTAGACTGGTAGACCATTATGGTATACCTCTTCGTTTTGCGAAGCAATTTGCTAAGTATAGTGATTGGAAAGAGAGAGCGGGTCTATGGCAGAGAGAAGAAGACCCTGCGAAATTAACCCATGTATACAAGCCTAAGAAGCATCCCGACAGAAGCGTGGAGGGGTGTCAAGGTATGACCAATCAAGGTAACCGTTGTAGGGTTAAAGATACAACAGCACACACACATGAAGATAAATGTCAGCGTGAAGAAAAAGACTTCTGTTGGATGCACTGCGATTGTTCCTACTGCTCACAGATGATGAGTGGGGCTGTTAAAACACAAGGGCAATACTACACTAAGAAGCCTAAGAAAAACACGGTTGAGATTTACAAAGAAGAGCCTTTACAGACCTTGGTGCAAGTAATTTGGTCCGGTGAGGAGGAGGGATAATGCTACTCGCTGAGGCTTCTACAATCGCAGAACACCTGCGTAACCTCTATCGGAACTACATGACCGATGCCGAAAACCGTGCTCAGTATTTCAGGCGAATCGTTGACATGATTCGTCAAGGAGTAGACAACTCCATTGATGATAGTTCTCAGTTAATTGACATGTACTACCCTGAGTATTCAAGATACCCAAGGCAGTTCATCTCGTTCAGAGAACTACGAGAAGACATCTGTAGTAAGTTGTCCATCTCTCCATTGGTGTGGGACGAATCACTTGCAGGTAAACCGATGGTACCGCTACTGGCCTTGGAGTCAGCAGAGTACGGAGGACAAGGCTTGACTGTCAAGCAAGCACTGGCTCTCATGGCGAGAATCAGAGACGAAGGCTTCTTCAAAATTACCAGCAAAATGAATGAGAAAGAAGCCCTATTATTTTGGGGTCGTGCTACTGACGAGCGACCACCAATGCCTATCAACCGCTTCCTACAAGTGGTATCTTATGCGTCAGACAAGGGGGCCCAAAGCCTCCAATCAATCAATATCATGCTCCAAACAATGACACCTGCTGAAATTATTCAGCGGATTTACAGTGACAAAATAGACATGGAAGTTAGAACCATGCAACCGGGACAGGCTTTCCTTGGCCCGGTCTATAGAGCGTGGGACAAACTTACCACGCCCGAAGATGTGTATGCCGAAGTCATTGCAGGCGAGAGGCGATACCTACACATCACGGAATTCCCAAAGGGTACATTCAAGGGTGTACTCTACAACCGACACAAGCAAGTCATGGGTAAACCGATGACACTACCTTACTCGGAAACAGAAGCCATCTTTGAGGTAGAGGCAGACGGCTTAGAAGTGAAGTATGTCACAGACATCTTTGCTCTTGACGACAACTGGAACATCTACAAAGAAGACTACAAGGATAGGGCTGACATTCTGTCAAGACTGGAACTATCGGCTCCCCTGCGTACAGGTAAGTTTGTACCTACTTCCACAGATTTCACTCATTTGCTTGAGACTTTGGAAGAAGGTGAGAAGTTGAGATTCGTAACTGCTGGTGGAATATCACTGGGAGGTAACGGTGGATGGGCTATCCTCAAGGATGCTTTCCACATCAACCTCCTCGTCGCCGCTGTTAGGCGTGACGAGCAGTTTGAGACACATGTGAGGCTTTCAGCCATGGATGGGTACGAAACCTATGAAGTTGGGCAGATGCAGTTAAATGTAGAAGTCGCTCAGCACATGCGTCAACGACTTGCTTTACAAGGGGTACTCGCAGGACAGGACTGGCTTCCTGTAGATGAGTACGCCATGACTGTGGTCATTGAACTCAGTGAGTTCTCGCTGAGTGACCTGACACTGGAGAAAGCAGAGTTACTTTATCTTGATGATGGGTTGGGGTACAGCGATGTATCTCAACTAACAGACCTGATAGAAATGAGTGGCTGAGAAAAAGTCCTTATAAACTGACAATAAAGGAAATGGAGCGGATTTTTATGAATTTGAGAGAGAAGTACAGACCATCCACTTTGGATGACCTGACAGGGTGCGATGAGTTCCTTAAGTCCGCTAAGACTTGGGCCATTGATTCCTGCCCTCCTAACATTCTACTCGTCGGCCCACCGGGTGTTGGTAAGACCAGTGCGGCTTATGCACTGGCTAAAGATATGCTCGGTGAATACTTTGACCCTATGAACTTCCGTGTTACCAACGCCAGCGACGACAGAGGCATTGACTCTGTAAGAGAGTTGAAGCGTATCAGTAAGCAGAAGGGACTGGGAGTCGCTCGTCGTATTGAATTCATGGACGAGTTTGAAAGTTATACAACTCCTGCTCAAAAGGCACTCCGACAGGTTATGGAAGAGAGCCACACAACTACAGTATTCATTCTCACTGCTAATGACATCGGTCCTATTCACAATGCAATTAGAGACAGGTGCCTTACATTCCACTTCAAGCCGATTAGTCATGACAACACTGGTCGCTTGGAATACATCATTGATGAAGAAGGACTTCCCCAAGAGTGGAAGGAACACCTACCGCACCTTATCAAATCTACAGGCGGCTCGTTGAGAAAGGCAATAGATACCTTGGACGGACTGAACAAAGAGCCCAGTGCTCTTAGTGAAGGTATTCGCAGGGACACCTCTTATCTCAACAAAGCCGCTCTCAATCTCATGGGGAATGATTTCCCGAAACTTACTGCCTACTTGACCCAAGCATTGGAGTCAGGGCAATCCCGATTCGGAGTCCTGCAAGGACTTCGTTACCGTGCTAAGCCGCTCATGGAAAGTGAAAGCGACTGGTACAATTTCATGCTCACATACGGCGAATTCGCTGTCCTGTCAACACAATGGCCGGATGACGACTTGTCGTTTGTGGAATACTTTGTTGCAAAACTAAGAAAAAATATGGAGGAATAAATATGGAAAACAGAAAATACCCGGAAGATGTGCTGAAAAGGCTTGAAGGCTATGCCGAAAAGTTTGGAATACAGATTGGTGAAGCGGCTAACAAGTTTCACGATTGGTTGAAAGAAGAATTTTTGGTGGAAGACCCTTTTGCCGAAGACCACTTTTACCTAAGCCAATGGTCAGAGCAATTCGTCGTTGAAACCCGAAACGCATCCGCTGGACGACAACGAGAAACCGTCGCTTATGTTGGTATGTTCGTCGGTACAGAAGATGAACCAAGAGACAACCGAAAGAACATGTACGACAAGGCAATGACGATGTTCCGAAACGACCGTGATAAGGCCATCAACACCAAGCAGATAGGTATCTTGACCGCCAAAGAGGGCAAGTGGTGCATCAACGGTAACGAGACAGAAGAGCGTGTCAACGGAAGCGACCTACCTTGGTTCGGATTTGAATACAACGACATGATTCTTTGTCTACTCAATGAGCGTGATGGGAAAGTAAAACCTGTCGCCCCTCAGAGTCTCAGCAAGGCCGCTTACTTCTTGGGTTCAAGAGAAGGTGGAAGCGACATCAAACTATGGCGTGTCAACCTACAAGGTAAGGCCATGGAAGCGAACTACACACAGTGGACTGCTTGTCGCATCCATACCATTGAGCCGACCAAGAAAGATTCGGACACACTCTACACCAACAACAACTTCCACGAGACTGTGGAATACACTGACAGTTGGCTCCCTGAGAATCTACGCACAGCGTTCAGTGCTGAGCGGTTACTCGTCAATGGAAGGATGCACAATGAGTATGTACCCTTGGACGAACTACTTGAGGCTCACCCTGAGCGTAAGATTACCACCAAGAATGGTATGACACTCAATCCGATTGTCATCACTCGTGGTCTTGTGACTTACTTGAACCGTGAACCAATGGACAGTGAGTACGACCCTACAGGTCGCTCCTACCGTCTACAAATCTACGGACAAGGCGTTGACCCTGTGACCGTTTGGGTTTCCGGCTCAATGCACGACCGTGACAATGTGTTTGAATACACAGATGTCAAGGGCAATGTCAGGCCATACAACGAGAAGACCAGTGTCATTGTCGTTGGACGACTCAAGTTGCGCCCATATCAAAACGAGATGCAACCATCAATGTCCGCTCTCGGTATTTACATTCCACCACGAACTGCCCGACCAGCGGGTGGCGTAGGTGACACAAGTTTGAATCAATTTAGAGGTGAATGAATATGAGTTGGGAAGCATTAGCAGAAGGAAATGAAGCAAGTAACAATAATCAATTGAAGGTACCTGAACTCGCTAAGATTCAGAAAGAGCAAGTGGTAACTGAACCAATGAAGCAGACCCCAGCAGTGGACGCAGTTGTCGTCACAGATAATGGTGCTAATATTGTACCTACGACATCGGCTGAGTTCATCAGTAAGTTCCCCGGTATCGCCTTGGAGATGGAAGCACAAGCAAGCCCTCCTGAAATCGCACCGAGTTCTACCTTCCTTGCCTTTGTAGGCCACGAAGGTAACGGCAAGACAGGTCTCGCCATGGACGCACATGTACACAAGCACCCTGATGGTCTCGCAATTGTACTTGACCATGACAACGGTGGCCTGTCCTGTAAACAAGCACACTATGGAGACAATCGGAATTTCCGCATCTTCTCCCCGTGGGTTATGCAACAAGAAGACAGAACCGCTTACAACTACTTAGCCAGTTACAACCGAGCAATGGATGTTGGTAAATACGCAGTTGAACAAGCAGAGCGTCAAGCAGAGAAGGGATATGAAGGGCAACTGCTCAAGACATTCATCGTCACTGGTGTAGACCAGTACGACGAAATGTGCATCAACTGTATGAAGATTTACGACCTTGACATGAAGGCGACCGACGCTGTTGAAGCAAGTCACGCCAAACTCAATCAAGAGATTGGATGGAACTGGAGCATTCGCTCTACTCGTTTCAAGCAACTAACGGCTATCTGTCAGAAACTCAACCGTCTCGGTGTAGATGTTTACTGGGAGACTCACTTGAAGCCTGATGACGGTCTACTGAGTCACGAAGGATTCAAGATTGTGTGGGAGAAGAGTGCTAACAAAGACCTCTTCCAAATCGTGTGGGTCAAGTCAAAGCCTGTCCGTAACAACGACGGTGCTCTAACCGGTGAGACACGCTACACTGCTGAATTCTACAAGAGCAAGACCAATCCAAATCTACTCAACCAAGAGCGACTGTACTTCGTCACCAAGAAAGGTGAAGACGCACAGTGGTACGGACTACCTGAACTACGGGACGGTGTTATCTGAACAATTATCACTACACATGGGGGTTTGCCAGTAATAACGGGATGCGTTTCAACCGGCTATGTAGGTTTTCTTAGTAGGGCTACTGTTTTTCCTATCACCCGTTTCCCCCGCCTGTAGTTTGTGAGGCTTTATTATGTCAGCATTTACAATATCAAGAGATAAGTTGAATTCGTTTTTGAATTGCTTCGGCAAGGATTTGATGGACATTGCTATAACGGTCAACCGTGAAAGTATTCACGCCGCAGTT
>Ga0222716_10004293_pt1 | contig 11193 bp, 13 predicted proteins | sample C33_13DmetaG_FD_165044 | JGI IMG/M metagenome (GOLD analysis project Ga0222716, IMG submission 165044) | Estuarine water microbial communities from San Francisco Bay, California, United States - C33_13D | ecosystem: Environmental > Aquatic > Marine > Unclassified | place: USA: California... | reverse complement strand
GGTACAACTGCTCTTAACAGCGACCTTACAATAATTGCTAATACAGCTATTACTGGCGACATTGTACAAACTGGTAATGTTGATATTACAGGTTCTACTGTAGTTAACGGTTCGTCAACTATTGATGAAATACAGATAGGCATAAACGGTACTAATGAGATAGATACGTCAGCTAATGATTTAATATTAGACTCCTTTACAGGAGAGACTATTATTGACGATAACCTAACTGTTAGTGGCAACTTAACAGTCCAAGGTACAATGACATCCGTTAGTACAACTAACGTTGAAATCACAGATGTTAATATACTATTAGCACAAGGATCAGGATCTGCACTAAACGCAAATGGTGCTGGACTTACAGTTGACATTGGAGCATCAGCGCCAACTATTGCAACTCCTACTTTACTGTATGTTGCGTCAACTGATACTTGGGACTTTAATAAGACACTTAAAGTAGGCGCTAATAATTTTGAGACTACAGGTACAGTCGCTACTAACAACCTTACTAGTTCAACAGCTACATTAACAACTATTAACAGTACAAATATTGTTAACACTGCTGCAATTACGTCTGCTGGTAATATTAATTCTGATACAGGATTTACGACAGCAGGTACAATTAGCGCAACCAATACAATATCATCAGACACTGGCTTTACAACATCAAATAACATTGTAGCACAGGGAACGATTACAGCAAATAACGGATTTATTGGCAATGCTGATACTGCTTCTAAATGGTTTACACCTAGGACTGTAACATTCCAGAATTCATTAGTTGATGTGGCAGATGTTACAGGATCATTTACAATAGACGGTTCAGCAGATATAACACAGGTCGCTTTAAAACTTAATGCTGACTCTGTTGAAGACATTGTTGGAAATCTTATTACTAACTCTACACACGATGGATTGGTTGTACTATACGATGATAATCTTGGCACGCTTAACTTTAATGTTGATAGCGCAACATTAATAGCGTCAACTGGAGGAATGTTTGATGGTAACACTGAAACGGGTGTTATTTCAACTTTCAACACAACTACAAATAAGATTGATTTTACACTAGACAATAATGTATTCCAAGATTTAGCAGGTACATTATTTGTTGACAATACAGGTAATACTGGAGTTACTACCGCATACGATGATGCTAATAATAATGTAATCTTTAGCTTAATAGACGATGACATTAAGGATGTCGTAGGAGCAATGGCAACTCCGGGTGTACAAGAAGGAATAACTGTAACTTATGATTCTATTAATAAAGTCTTCGATTATACTGTTCGGGATACTGTTATATCACTGGCAGGTGATGTAACCGGTTCAGCTACAATGACTGCGCTAGGTGATGTTGAAATTACAACAGCATTATCTATTGTAGCAGTTGACTTAGGAGTTAACACAACTGGAGATTATGTTCAAAGTTTAGTACAAGGTGACGGTATACGGATCATTAACCAAACTGGAGCATCATCAACGCCTACTATTGAACATGCCAATACTAGTTCTGTAGTAAGTACAAATAATTCAACATCATCGGCTACAGCAGATATAATCTATAATCTGGGTTTTGATACATTTGGCCACGTTAACTTGGTAGAGACCACCACAATTACATTGTTTGAAGATTATGGTTGGAACTTAGCAGTAAATGGAACTACAGAAGACAATTTCAAAGAACAAAGTATCTTTAATGTAGTAGCAGGAGACAATGTAACACTATCATATGATGCTGGTACATCAGCGTTAACTATTACAACACTAGATACCATTTATGAAGGATGGAATTTATTAGTAGATGATGTAGCAAGAGGATTAATAACTACACAAGTCAACGTTAATCATAAAGCTGGTAACAATGTAACATTGAGCTATAATGCTACAAATAATACTATTACCTATGCTTCCTCATACAAAGATACCGATACAAGAATAACAGGTGTAGGATTTGATACTTCAACAGGTGTATTATCATTTACACAAGAACGATATGATGACACATCAGGCACGTCAGCCGTAACGTCACTCACTGCACTAACTGTTGATTTAGATGACAGATATACACTAATTGGTAATGAGATTGATACTTTAGCAAGTATAACTGCAAGAGGCGCAACAACAACGACAAACATTTCTGTAGGCACATTAACCGCTGCTACATCTGCAACTATAACTGGCGCAACTGGCACAGTACAGTTTGACAGCGGCTTTGTACAAACTGATGCTACAGCGGTGACTATTAAAGCTACAGCAACCGATACAGCAACTGGACTTATTGTAAATGCAGATAAAAATGTAACACCAGCAGCAGATAACAATCATAACTTAGGAACATCTACAATACGATGGAACACTGTTTATGCTTCTGTATTTGACGGTGTAGCAACAACGGCACAATATGCCGACTTAGCTGAAATGTATTTGCCAGACCAAGATTACAAGCCTGGCACAATTGTTGACTTAGGTGGTACACACGAAATTACTCAAACAACACAAACAGCATCTCGCAGAATAGCAGGCGTTATTTCTACGGCACCTGCTTACTTAATGAACTCAGATTTACCAGGCGGCTTGCCGGTAGCACTCAAAGGAAGAGTTCCAGTTTATGTCACTGGTAAAGTTAAGAAGGGCGACTTTATTATATCATCGCATTTACCAGGCGTTGGACGAGCTTCTGATATATGGATGGAGGCAGCAGTAATTGGTAAATCTATTGAGGATAAAGATACAGATGATGTACAATTAGTAGAAGTTTTAATCGGAGTTAATTAATGCCAATACAAACTATAAACATAGGTTATCTTGCTAACGACGGTACAGGTGACGATCTACGAGAAGCATTTATTAAAGTTAATAATAACTTTGTAGAGCTAGAATCAATTGTTGCAAATACTGTTACAGTAGCTGGAGAAAACGTAGGTACTGGCACAGGTATTTTTAAAGGCAAAGTAGTATCTAACATGCAGTTCAAATCACTAATTGATGGATACGGAATTGACATAACAGAAGCAGGCAATGAGATTACAATAACAGGCGATCCGGGTATGGAAGAATTGCTTGTTTTATCTGATAATGGTTCTATAATCTTAGGCAAAGGTAAATCGTTATTACCAATACAAAATGGTAGGAATATTTCTACAAGTGTAGAAGTAGTTTCTAATTCTGCTCCTAAGCTAAAGTTAGATGTGGTTGGAGAAGGCCTACTATATTTGGATCCACAACCTAGATTAAAAGGTGACCTGTCTGGAAATAATAAAAACCTCTTTGATGTAAATGAAATAACAGCACATAAATATTTTGGTCATTTATATGGCTTAGTACACGGCATAGATATTAGAGATCTAGAATCACAAATACAAGGATTTGACTTTGGTACTACTGATACACAAATAGATAGTTTATATGCTTATGTAGCAACTTTCTCTGATGTAGATTTAGGCACATACACTGCGCCTGCAGGAGTTGTAATTGACGGCGGGCTAATAAGGAATTATTAATGTTTTGGACTTATCCATCAGGTAGAACACTAGATGTATTAGTAGAACGTCAAACAACTACAGTAGAGTTACCAATATCAGATACGCTCGTTCCTCTATCTTCAAATGATGCAAAGCTAGAAATTATATCAGGAGAAATACCAGCAGGTATGCGGATAGATGGTACACAAATAATTGGCACACCGTTTGAAGTTGTTAGAGACACACTATATGAATTTGTAGCAAGAATACATCAGTATGGAATCTTTGAAGATAGAACTTATTCTATACTAGTAAAAGGACCAGACGAACCTGAATGGCTAACACAAGAAGGTCTACTACCAGTAGGTTCTAATGAAGTATATTTTATATTAGATTCTGCTCCAATTGACTTTCAGCTTATTGCTATTGATCCAGATACAGTAGCAGGAGATGTTTTAGAATATTTTATATTACCAGGCGAAGGTGAATTACCTCCTGGTATTAGTTTATCTAAAGACGGACGACTAACTGGAATTACAGAACCTATCTTAGAAATTGAAAAAGCAGCAGGCTCTGGCAACTTTGATTCTAATAACTACTCATCCTATCCATATGATTTTGGTATAACATCTGACAACGGGTATGATTCGTTTGACTTTGATACTACAAAGCACGATTACTCTATGCCTGTTACTCTGCCAAACAAACTTAATAGAAATTATGAATTTGTAGTTACAGTGTCAGATGGAGATACAATTACAAAACGTAAGTTTAGAATATATTTAGTCGGCGATGATTATTTAAGATCAGACAACACGATTATGAAAGTTGCCAATGGTATTTTTACTGCTGACAATTCATATATTAGAGTTCCTGTATGGCTTACTAAAAGTGACTTAGGTACATATCGTGCCAATAACTATATCACAGTATTCATTGATGTAATTGATCTTAATACTCTAATAGGGGTAATAACATATGAATTACTAGACACGAATCCAGATGGTACTACATCTGTATTACCTCCTGGAACAAAGCTAGATTTATTCTCAGGCGAAATAGCAGGCAAAGTTCCATATCAACCTGCTGTAACTAAAGAATATAAATTTACACTTAGGGCTTTACGAAGAGTTGTAAATTCAAAAGAAGAAGTCACATCTGAAAAAACTTTTACTATCAAAATTATTGGTGAAATTGATAGTTATATAGAGTGGGTAACAGAATCAGATATTGGTATAGTAGGAGCAAATGCTATATCTAATTTCAGTATTAGAGCGACAACCACTTTGCCCAATGCTATACTACGTTATCAAATTGTTAAAGGCAAGTTACCACCAGGATTAAGATTATTAATAGATGGAGACATCATAGGCAAGATTAATCCATTTGGAGATGAAGATAATCCAGGTATAACTGTTTTTGATAGTAATACATTAACCTTTGACAATAATATTACAAGTATTGATAGACACTTTTCTTTTACAGTAAGAGTAGCAGATAGATCAGGTTATTCGGCAATTGAGAAAGAATTCTTTATAGATGTACAAGATCCAGATGATAAAATTTACTCCAATGTATATCTTAAACCGCTTTTTAAACCTGAGCAGAGAACAAACTTTAAAGCATTGATTAGTAATACAAATTATTTTGATACTAATTGGATATATCGCCTAGGCGATCCAAACTATGGAATTCAGCGTGAAATGAAAATGTTGCTATATTCCGGGATTGAAACTATGGACGTAGGCCATTACGTTGCCGCTATAGCTAAGAATACCAGACGCAAACGCTATCGCTTAGGCGAAGTTAAAGTTGCCATAGCTAAAAATATAGGATCGCAAGATTTAGTTTATGAAGTTGTTTATATTGAAGTTATAGATCCACAACAGCATAATGACTCGCCAACTCGTAAACAATTTAATGTTACAAAAAAACAAAACATAACAATTGATCAAACATCTTATAACTTAGATAGGATTAATTCAGTTGAAAAAGCAAAAGCATCTGGATTATACATTATCACAAGAGACGATGGAACAATAGAATATTCCTTTAATCCTTTCTTCTATGTATATGACAGAGATGGCAATAGACTTATAGTTTCATATGATAATATTAATTCAGCTGATGGTATTATCATTGATCCAAATGAACCATTTAGATTTAGACCTAATCCAGAAAACACAATAAAATCAGACTTTGATGGTATTACAGTTGACGGTGCTGGCAAGCAAACAAAGTATATATCCAACACCTATCACGCTAGAGAAAATATAAGATCTATTGGTGAAACAGAAATAGATTACTTGCCATTATGGATGAAGACAAGCCAACCAGGTAAGGTAGAAGCATTAGGATACACAATGGCAATACCATTATGTTATACAAAACCAGGTCTTGCTAAAGAAGTAATAACTGCACTTAATAGAGATAATATACGTTTTCAACAATTTGATTTTGACGTTGATCGTATACTTATAGACTCAACTACAGGCAATGGTCTAGACAGTTATTTGGTATTTCATAATTATAGTTTTAACGTATAAAAGAATGTAAATAAAATAAACGGAGTGCATACATGTCAAATATTATTTCTAACGATATAGATGAATCTTTTCCAATAGCAGGACAAGATAATGACTCGCAAGGATTTAGAGATAACTTTTCTGTTATTAAAAATAGTCTTGCAACAGCTAGAGCTGAGGTAACTGAACTAGAAGAAATTACAGCTAAAAAGAATCAAGATAACGATTTCAACAATAATGAAATTCAGCGAGCATCATTTATACAAACTACTGAAAAAGTAGTATCACAAGCTACCTCTGCTAATATGAGCTTATACTGGACATATGGTTCATATCAGACTATTATCGTTTCAGACGATTTAACGCTTACACTAACTGGATGGCCCGAAGCAGGTGTACTTGCCAAATTAAGGATTGGTGTTAAATCTGATAAATCTGGATCTTTTGATATTACATTTGTATCTACAGTTGGCAACGATATTCTAGCAGCTCCGGGTATGCAAAATCCATTTGCAGTTGGTGATGAAGGTTACATTAAAATCTTTGACTTCTGGACACACGACGGTGGAGATAATGTATACTGTCAGTTTCTTGGAGAATTTACACCAGCATGAGTCATCCACTTGTTAATGATCTACATGAGTATACAGATGAAGAGCTACAAGCTAAACTTCATTCTCTGACCACCAAGTATTACATGACTCATAATCCTAGTGTAAAAACGCAGATGCAGTTGATCATTGACGACCTCCAAATTGAATTGTCTAGACGTATAGCTACTAGGCAAGTAGAACGCTCAGAAGAACTAAAAGAACTTGACGGATTGATTAATATCAGCTAAAATAAAAGTATGTACACAGATAATTATAGCAGGCCTATATTTGTGGCTTCTGACATCCAAGAAGAACTATACAAGAACAACATAGACAAGTTTCACAGTTTACAGTTTGAATATTCTGTACAACTAAATATTTTTAACAAGCTCTGTGAAGACTTAAATATAGAACAACTGTTTATATATGAGCAGAGTCTCTTGCCCGAGGACGAGTTTCATGCTAGTCTACAGCAGGAGTGGTTCTGCCCGCCTGCATATCTAGCACTAGACTTAGAAGAATATTTGCTAGATCTCTGCTCAACAGAAGAAGAGAAAACCCGTGTAGTGACGGAATTACAAGCCTTTGAAGAGCGGAAGCTAGGCAACCTATTAAGATATACAATATATCTAGTATACACAATGAGAGAAAATGGAGTACTATGGGGAGTGGGCAGAGGATCCTCTGTTGCAAGTTTCGTGCTATACCTAATAGGTGTACACAGAATTAATCCACTAGAGTACGATTTAGATTGGCGAGATTTTTTAAGATAAGGAGATTACAATGCCGATGAAACAAACAGGTCGCAAGACTTACAAAACAATGCAAGGCAAGATGGTTGATATGGACTTGCTGCGACAGCGAAATGAGTTAATTCCTGCTGTAGGTAATATTAAAGTAAATGCTAGAGGAGACGAGTTAGGCAAAGGCGGCAAGATTGTTCGTAGTAGAGAACAGGTGCTGAAGGATTATTACGATGCACAGAAATCTATACAAGACGAAGTTGTACTAAAGGAAGAGCCTGAGTTTAAAGAACAGCCTGCACCTGCACCTGAACCTAAACCTGCTCCAAAAACAGTAGCAAAGGCAGCACCGAAGAAAGATGAGAATTGGGTTGAAGATGCTGATGGCAACTTTGTAGCTACAGACGAGAAGTAAAGCACAATGAAAAATCATATTATGATGCCTATGTTCTTTAGAGGCTTCTTTGACTTTTTTGGCAGAGGAAAGTTTACTGCTATTACTGTATCAAAAAATACTGCTTGGTACTTAACTTTTCATGCACTAGGAACTCAAGGTCTGCGTAGACATGAAGAAGCACACATGGAACAATATAAAAGATATACTTGGGTAGGCTTTGTTATATTATACTTGCTATACAGTCTACGATACGGATACTATAATAATCCATTAGAAGTAGAAGCTCGTGAAAAATCTCACTATGGATACAAGACATGGTAATGTGGGCAGACAAGATAAAAGATCCATGGTGTTATGAGCTAGAGCTATTTAAATGGATGGCCAGTAAGGCATGGTTTGTAGTATACGAATGGAGCTTGAGTATAAAGTTAAAAGGTGACCATAAAGGCTTGTATTGGTCTTGGTGGATACTTGGACTTAAACTAATTGAATTTAATTTTTACAGCAATAAACACGACGAAAATACATTTGACAAATAAGGAGATTATGTCACCAGTAGAAAATTATAAACCTAAAGGCGATAAAGTCTTTGTAACAGATATGAACTTTAGAGAACAAGTTACAGAGAATGGAATTATCTTAATAGCAGACGATGGCAAAACAGTTGGCGTTCATCCACGTTGGGGTAAAGTACATTCTAAAGGACCACGAAACGAAGACGAATTTAATGTAGGCGATTGGGTTCTAGTAGAACACGGTCGTTGGACTAGAGGCTGGACACTTCAGGACGGTACTGTGGTTCGTATGATTGATAATGATGCTATCCTTGCTATGTCAGAAGACAAGCCCAATGAAGTATTTATAGGTCAGGCATGATTGATCTAAATAAATACAAAGAATTCGTTAAAGTCGTTACATCGGATGAAAGTAACGATACTGAAGCACTATGTAGGCGACTACAAGAACTAGAAGACAATACTAACGTACAAATGGCTACACTGGTAACAGGAGCTATTGGACTATCATCAGAAGGAGGAGAATTCAGTGAGATTGTTAAAAAATGTGTTTTTCAAGGAAAACCTCTTGACAAAGACACTATCTTCCATCTCAAACGAGAACTTGGCGATATATTGTGGTATTGGATCAATTCTGTTCGTGCATTGGGCCTTGATCCGAATTCTGTGATTGAGGAGAATATCACTAAACTAAAGGCACGCTATCCAGGAGGAGAGTTTGATGCTTATTATTCTGAAAATCGACAAGTAAATGATCTTTAAGGAGATAGAATGAAATATCTTGTTACGCTGTTCGCTATAGTTTTAATCTATGCATGTTCAGCAGAACTTCCAGAGTCTGGTCGCACTGTCACAGAGAAGACACCAGAACAGACTCCAATTAGCATTAATGTAACTAATGTTAATCAAAACTATTTGTTGACCGATCAAAATGGTAATCCAATTGACAACTATTCTTTAGGAGATAACATTACTATTTCAATCGTTAACTCACCTAGTTTTACTAATCTAAACTGTATTATCAATGATAATGCAACTGATAACTCAACTGACAATGCTACAGATAACGCATCTTGTACAGCATTTCAATTTGAATTAATGAGAAGTTAAAATGTTAACCGCACTTAATCTTAATAGAACTGAGCATGAAGAAAATTTTAGATTATTCATGTTGAATATGTTTAATCATACAGCATATGGTTTAGGAGTTTCGTTCATAACTGCTTTCGGCATATGGCAGCTAGGCTTGTTCTCATTTTTTATGACTGGCCCAATGGCCTTTGTAACAATGCTTGCTCCGCTTGGAATGATCCTATGGTATTCATTTAAAGGGCAGGATTGGGATCTAGCTACTATGCACGGATTTTATTATGCTTTTGTAGCGGTGATGGGTATAGGCTTATCTGGAATCTTTTTCAGGTACGCCTCAACTTCAATTGTAGAAGCATTCCTTGTGACATCCCTTACATTTGGTGCTGCCTCCTACTATGGTTACAAGACAAAGCGTGATCTAAGTGGAATGGGCGGATTCCTTATGATGGGACTCATAGGATTGCTCATCGCTATACTAGTAAATTTCTTCTTGCAAAGTTCAATGTTTTCCTTTATAATAAGTATTATAGGGGTATTGATTTTTGTTGGACTAACCATGTGGGACGTTCAAACTGCTAAAACTATTTTTGCTGAGAATCCAGATCCTGTATTTGGACTTCAAATGGCATTGAGTTTATATCTTAATTTTGTAAATATATTTCAGTTTATTTTATCATTGACTGGAACGAATCCATCAGACGATTAACACTTAATATAAAGTTTCTATGAAACAATTATGGGTTGAAAAATATCGCCCTACATCTATAGACGGATATGTCTTCCGCGACTCTGCCCAGCGCAAAACTGTTGAGCGCTGGCTGAGTGAGGGTATAGTGCCTCACTTACTTTTATCTGGCACAGCAGGCATTGGTAAAACAACACTTGCTAAAGTATTATTCAACGAGTTGGATATTAATCCGTTAGACATAATGGAAATAAACGGCAGTCGTGAGAATTCTGTAGATGACATGCGACATCGTGTTACTACATTTATTTCTATGATTCCATTTGGTAACTTCAAAATCGTACTGCTAGATGAGGCAGACTACTTAACACTAAATGCTCAAGCTACTCTGCGTGGCATTATGGAAGAGTATCATGAGACTGCTAGATTTGTATTAACTTGTAACTATCCAAATAAAATTATTCCAGCTATCCATTCACGCTGTCAATCATTCCATATGGATAAGATTGACCAAACTGAGTTTACTGCTAGAGCTGCTCAAATCTTATTGTCTGAAGATATTAAGTTTGGCTTAGACATTTTAGATATGTATGTAAAAACTACATACCCTGATCTGCGTAAATGTATTAATACACTACAGCAATCAATTGACGGACAATCTTTGATTGCTCCGCACGAAGCAGACACAGGAATTGAGGATTGGCGCTTTAAGATGGTAGAACTGTTTAAGGAAGGTAAGATAAGCGATGCTAGAAAACTAGTTTGTACAACTGTTAGAGCAGAAGAAATTGAAGGTTTATATCGTTGGCTATATGATAACTTAGATCTGTTTGGCGATGAAGAGAAACAAGACTCTGCTATTCTTGTTATTAAGCAAGGTTTAGTAGATCATACACTTGTAGTAGATCCTGAAATTAATCTTGCAGCAACACTTATTAGATTGGCTAGATTATGAGTTACTATGTTATTACAATACCAGGTAGAGCAACTAATTATCTGGCTCTAGAAAAATTACTTAAAAAAATCTTCAAACGTGATGCTAAGATTTCTGTCGACAGTCATCAATATCCTGAAGACTGGGCTGTCTTCATCAAAGGACAGCCTGATAGAAGGCTAACTATGTTCGCTCTACATCATCCGTTTCAAATAACAGAAACAGATGTAGAAAGCATAGCCGGA
>Ga0222716_10004290_pt1 | contig 11194 bp, 6 predicted proteins | sample C33_13DmetaG_FD_165044 | JGI IMG/M metagenome (GOLD analysis project Ga0222716, IMG submission 165044) | Estuarine water microbial communities from San Francisco Bay, California, United States - C33_13D | ecosystem: Environmental > Aquatic > Marine > Unclassified | place: USA: California... | reverse complement strand
GGCGACGGACGAGGTTGGGGCGCGCGCGTCGAGAGCGGGGCGTCGGACGCCGCGGTGGGCGAGGGCGAGGGCGAGCCGACGAAGGCGAAGGCGAAGGGGGTGTCGAATTTGTTGAAGCGAACGGTGAGCTCTTTGTTCATGGTCGCCGTGGGCGGGGTGGTGATCTTCGCCGGTGGGTGGCCTTGGGCGCTGGCGATGGCGCTATTTAACGGCGCGTCGTGCGTGGAATACTTTGGAATGGTGCGAGAGATGAACAAGGAGCTTCCGTATCCGCCGCCGGAGTGGTGCATTAATTTATGCGTCGCGGCGTGCGCTTCGTTGCCGGTTCTCCTGCACGCCACGGGGGGTAAGATGACGTCCATAATCGTCGCCACGGTGATTTCGTTCACCGCGATCTGCGCCGCGCTCATCGTGAACGAGGAGTCCCACTTTAACGAGTTTACGTCGTCTCTGTTTGGCTTGATTTATTGCGGCTTCTTGCCGACGTTTTGGGTCAAGCTTCGCGGCATGAGCGGCGTGTCGCTCGCCACACCGGACAGTTTGCTTCATCACTGGCCCGCTTGGCTCGGTGGTCCGGGGATTTGGTCCCTCGGCCTCGCGGCGACGATCACCATCGTGCTCTCCGTCGTGAGCGCGGACGTCGGGGCGTATGCGTTTGGCAAAAACTTTGGTAAAAACAAACTCACGGCGGTAAGCCCGAATAAGACGGTCGAAGGCGCGATCGGCGGGTTGTTGGCTTGCGCGGGGACGTGCGCGGCTTTGTTTTCAGTCATGGGGTGGCCTGGAACCGCGTCGCAAGGTGCGTTTTTGGGCGTCACGGTGTTCTTCACCTCCGTCTTCGGCGATCTCCTCGAGAGCGTGATGAAGAGAAACGCGAGGATGAAGGACAGTGGGAATTTGATTCCAGGTCACGGCGGCTTGCTCGATCGATTTGATTCGTACATTTTCACCGGGAGTGTGACGTACTTCTTTGTCATCGCCGTCCTCGGCGGTTTCCGAAGAGTCTTTTCGGTTGGGTATTACTAAAGCACGGCAAATACATCATCCACGGCGGCGCCCGTCGCGCCCTCCGTATCTAGATTCGTACTAATAATCCTATTGTAGTTGTAACATCCGGCTAATAACGACGCAGAACTTCTATCGCTTTCGCGGTGTCGCCTCGATGACAAACGTGGTGCCGAGATGGTGCGTCGATTTTTCCACAATCTCCAACCCCGCGTCTTCGATTAGCTTCAAAATGTCCCTATTCCAGTAACATCCCCACCGTCGCGCGTGTGCGTCGGCGAAATGATCGAGAATATTACTCAACCAGCCGTACTCGCTTCGTCCGTGCTCGAGCAACAACACTCGACCGCCGTCTCGCTTGACGACGCGCTTCATCTCTCGCAACGCCCCCCCCGCGTCCTCGTAACTGCACAACCCGAACGTATCCACCACGGTGTCGACGCTTCCTGTCTTCACGTTCCTCATCCTCTGCGCGTCTCCGCGCATCACCGTCGCGTCTCGCACCGTCGTCCCGCCGTCGCGCGTCCGAAGCTTCGCGCGCGCCTCCTCCACCATCCCATCGCACGCGTCCATGGCCAGCAGCGTGCGCACTTTTTTCGGGTCGTAGTACGAAAAGTTCCTTCCCGTGCCGCACGCCACCTCGAGGACGTCGCCGCGGGCGCCGTACGCGAGCGACGCGCGCATGTTTTCGATGCCGGACCAGTATTCACTGGACCTCACGGCGTCGTCAAAGGTTTTCGCCTCGCGATCGTACGCCGCGTCGCGCGCGCGCGCGTCGACGCGTTCGCACTCGCACGCGCGTCCACCGAGCGCGACGCCGTAGCCGACGACGACGCCCGCGCACGCGACGCCGGTCGCGAACGCGGAGGCGACGAGGCGCGGAAACATTCGCGCGACGACGTGTGACGCCAGAGCGCCGCGCGGCGTCGACGCGACGACGCGCGAGGACGCGCGAGGACGCGCGAGAACGCGCGCGGCGCGATGTCGCGCAAGCGATCGCGCGTGACGCGCGATGCGAGCGAAGACGACGCGCATCTCTCGACGGCGGTTCAAAAATCAACTTTGAAAACGGCGCGCGCGACGGCGCGAAACGGCGCGAAGCGGGCGCGACGAGACGCGACGGGACGAAAAGTGCGCGCGCGGGGGAAGTCGTCGACGGCGCCGTTGGCGCTGGCGATGACGCACGATCGCGTGCGGACGTTGGAGGTGCGATGATTAGACGGTTGGGTTGGGCGTTCGAGGCGACGGCGGCGCGCGGGTGCCCGGTTTGACGCGAGAGAACGCGCGCGCGCGAAGAGACTGACGAAGGTGCGCTCGCGTCGCGCTCGCGGACAGGAACTGGTGGAGGAGATGTGCGCGCGGAGCGGGCGACCGCAGCCGGTGTTGCGGAGGGTTGGGGACGAGGACGCGTACGCGAACGCGCTGTTACGATCGACGTACGCGTTTGCGCCGGATTCCGCGCCAACGTTTTCGGGGAGAGGAGGCGAGCGTAGGGGCGGTGTGATGGATACCGTGCGCGCAGCGATCGAGCATTCGTTTCGCGCGTCGGCGAATCCGCGGAATGTGTTGTGTAAGGGGATGTGCCGACGCGTTGAGCGACGTGACGGCGGCGTTCGAGGCGCGCTTTTGAGCGGTTCGACAGAGGTGAGCGTGCGGTGCGCGACGAGCGCGTACGAGGCGTTCAAGTCGCCGGTATGGGACAAGTTTTGTGATAGAGTGGGAGACGATATGTTCCTACACATTTTATTGTACTGCAGCGTGTTTGTGAGAGTCGGTACGGACAGAGACACGCCGTTGTTGCAGATTTGTGGCTACCCGATGAATGACTCATCGCGCAAGCGGGCCATAACGACCGCGATGGCTACGAGTAAAACGCGAGCGGGAATTCGACGCGAACGGAGGGCGCGAAGGCGACGCCAAGATGAAGAGGCGGCAGAGAATCGCGCGTTGGAGACTGATTCCACCATGCTTGAGTCGAAGTGCATGCCCGAAAAGCCGCTCACCGCGAACCCATTCATTTCGCGCATTGACGTGAAGGAAGTCATTCGATTGAGCGACGTCTATCGCTGTTCACAAGATGTCTCGGTCGACGGGGATGGCGAGACTAGCGAACTTACGAGCGAGGAAGTGACTTTATCGCCTGCCTCGACGGAAGATCTGCAAACATCGAGAAAGCGCTCAAAGTCGTACAGAAAGCCGAGTTGGCTTCGTAAGCGCGAAGCGCGGCTGAACTCGACGCATGCTCAGAGTGTGCGGACGCGAGAAGTGAAGCAAATAACCGCCGATAACGTCGTGAATCGACAAAAAAATGCGAGTTTGGGTAACGAGGTGAAACTTGCTGACGAGGTCTTCGATCGGGGGGCGTTCATGTTTCGTTCTAGCTTCACGAAGAAACCAGGATTACCGGCGACGCATACTCTGAGATCGATCGGCTTGGGTGTTCGCGCGTCAAGGCGCCTTTATCTGACGATATTTAAGCCAAAGAAGCTCACGAAGGCTACGTCGAAGCACATGACAGATCGCGCTTTGCGGCAGGCAAAGAGTACGTATCGAATTCCGCAAAAGCATCGCGACACACTTTTACCGACGTTGCGCGCGATGTTGGACAAGGTTCGATGTTGCCCATTCACGAACATACTCAACAAGCACGCACCCATGCCGCGTGAGCTAATGGTCTCCACAAAACGAGTCGGCGAACTGAGTCAAGAGTCGCTATTATCTGCGTACACGGCACCACGAAGAGTAGCCGCCTTTGTTTGGGAAGTCATTGAGCGCGTCGTGCCCGTTGAACTCTTGGGGTCGGTCCAAACACGAAAAAGCCTGTACGGTTGCATTCGACGAATTGTGTCGTTGCGACGATACGAGCGTTTCACTTTGCATGAAGTCATGCAAGGCATTCGAACGGCGGACTTTAAGTGCTTCAAGGCGAAAACTACCAATGCGAGCAACGCGGGACAGGTGGAGGCGAGTCAGAGGAGAATGGTCACCAAATGGATCAGCTGGCTCGTGCAAGAGATAGTATTCCCAATCATTCGATGTCATTTCTACGCCACGGATACGCAAACACACAAAAATAGGATATTCTTTTACCGGAAAGGGATTTGGTCTCGGCTCGTCACCGCCACACTGCAAAGCTTGGAAGAAACATCGTTCAAGCGCCTCACGGCGAAGGAAGTGACGGCGATGATGGATAAATCGAATGTGTCGAACTTGGGGTTTTCGAACATGCGATTTTTACCGAAAGGCTCGGGATTACGACCTCTAGCGACGCTGAACAAACCGACGACCTTTGTCGTCAAGGGCGGCGGGAAGAATTCAATGCGGCGGTTGAAGAAATTCGACGCCATAAACAGAAGGTTGAAAGACGTGCAGGACGTTCTCCACCACGAGACGGTTCGCGATCCGAACGTCTTAGGTGCGGCTGTTGGCGATTATAAGACGGCGCTTCGTCGTCTTGGACCGTGTCTACGCGCGATTCGTCGCCAAAGGTTACTTGGACGGCGTCCTCAGGCGTACATTCTCGCGACTGACATTAAAGGCGCTTTCGATAATCTTCCGCTCGAATCTCTCGAGCGCGTGGCCGTGGACCTAATTTCAAGCTCATCGTATCAAACGCTTCATTATGCCGTCGTGAAACAAAACGGTGAGGCAAAATACAAAAAGTTGGTGTCTTCGCTTCCGACCGCAGCGAAAGGCGAAAGAGTGCCGGGGCCTCTCGTGACTGAAGCACAGCGCGTTTCGAACACCGGCGGTGCCGCGATTCTTGGTAGAGAAAGCAGAAACTCGATTGTCATTGACGCAGGATTCGCCAAGGAAATTTCCGAAGAGAGCATAGTGCCATTATTGCGCGCACATCTACGAGAAAACGTTATCTCCGCGCGCGGCAAGTACTTGTTACAAACCGTCGGAATCCCTCAGGGTTCGATTGTATCTCCACTTTTGTGCAGCCTGTTTTACGGCCACCTCGAACGCGAGTATAGGCTATTGAGTGGTTTCTGTGGCGAGCGATCGACAGTGTGTCGATGGATGGACGACATGCTTCTGATCACCACCGATATTGATCAGGCCAAAGCGTTCGTCGACATGTGTAAGAAAGGTTTCGAGGCGCACGGCTGCGCTCTAAACACCACAAAAACGCTTGCAAACTTCGACCATGGCGAAGAGGTACGGCAAAGGACATTCGTGAACGCGGATGGGCGAAGTTACATCCCGTGGTGCGGTATATTAATCGATTGCCTAACGCTAGAAATAATGGTGGACTACTCAAGGTACTCGGGAGAATTCGTTCGAGAGTCGATGAATCTACCGCTCGGGCGCAAGGCGTGGACGCGTCTGCCCGAACGCATTTGTGGCTTTTTGAAGCCAAAATGTGCGGCTATATTTTTCGACGAGAGCATCAACAGCAAAGTCACCGTGCGTGTCAACGTGTACCAGCTCTTCCTCATGGCGGCGATGAAAACACACAGCTACGTCGCTGCGGCGAGCGCGATTCCGGGATGCGAGCAAATCTCATCGCTTGCACTTTATCGCGCGATCAAGCACGCCGTTCGTTTCGGACAAATATTGATACAGCGTCAGAGTAACAGCGCGCGCGCGCACTGCGGTAGCGTCGGGAGACTGCCGAACTTGCACGTTGAATTTCTCGCCATCCAAGCCTTCTTGCAAGTCCTTCAACGAAAGCAGACGCGATACAAGCGAGTAATTCAGCTATTGAACTCGCGACTCACCTCACATGGCATGAAACGAACGTGCAGAAACGGTCTGCTCGCACAAGCGATGGAACCATCGCGAAACACGATATTCACACATATTAGATTTTAGGAACTCTTTCATAGTCAAACAAACATCTCCTGTACTCATCCTTCTACTGTACTCAACAACAACAACAAATGTAAACATCGTCGTAAATTTTGATTCGTGGTTCGTCGTAGTCGTCGAATCGATCGACGGTAAAAAACATCGCGAGAGCGTGATTCGCGGTGAAGCGCCTAGGCGCGTTGTTCGCCTTCGTGGGCGAATCGACAAGACTCACCGCGGTCGCAGCGCCCCTTTTGCCAGTCGAAGCACACGCCACGCGGGCGGTCACCACCGTAGCCGCGGTCGCCACCGTGGCCGCGATCACGATCGCCGCCCCAGCGGTCGCCGCCGCGGTCGCCGCGGTCGCCGCCGTAGCCGCGATCGCCGCCGCCGCGGTACCCGCCGCCGCCGCCGTCTTCAGAGTGCGCGAAGCGGCACGAGTCGCCTCGATCGCATCGGTTTTCTCTCCAAGCGTAGCACACGCCGCGCGGGCGGTCTTCGCGAGCGTACGGGCGATCATCCCGTCGGTCGTACCCGCCTCGGCGATCGCCGCCTCGGCGGTCGTCGTATCCGCCGCCGCCTCGCCCTCGCATCTCATCCGGGTTCTTTCTTCGCTCGGTCGCGATCTCGCATCGAACTTCCCGTCCCATGATGTCCATTCCGGTCGCCTTTTCGACCGCATCCTCCGCCTCGCCCTGAATCGCGTACTTCACGAACGCCAATCCTCGCTTGCGTCCCGTCTCGCGATCCTTCGGCATGTACACGTCGAGCACGTTTCCGTACGCCTGGAACTTATCCCGGATGTCGTCCTCGTGCGCGTCGAACGAGACGTTTCGCACGAGCACGGACACTCCCGGCAGGTCGCGCGGGTTCGGCGCCTCGTCTCGCGCCGGCGGCGGCGGCGCCTCGCGGTCGCCTCGATCGGCGGCGCCCCGATCGGCGGCGCCGTCGTCGCCGTCGTCGTCGGCGTCGGCGACGCGACGAGGGTTATCCTCGTCGATCTCGCGCTGTTCGTTATCGTCGTCGGACATCGTGCGGGCGGGCGCGGCGCGCGAGGTCGCGGGCGTCGGACGCGGGCGTCGACGTGTGCGGCCGCGCGATCTCGGAATTGCGCTGGAATCGGACGATTCAATTCTGGGCCGGGCGACGCGAAGAAATATACTCAATCTATAAACAACATCACACTATCAGAGACTAAGAACAATAAAGAATCTAGAGTAAATATATGATGGACGACGACGCCGTGCGTGGTGACGACGCGCGCGCTCGAGAAGGCGGAAGATTGCGAGACGGATACGTAGAGGCCGTCGGAGCGCCGAAGGTCAACTCGGTCAAAGGTGCATGGCTGAGGAAAAGTGAGGCGCCCAGCGCGATTGCTTGGCGGCGACCTTAAGGGTGCGGAAAACTTCAGCGTTGGCGGCCCAGAAACCGACGGAATGTAACTCTAGACCGTTGGCTTTGGCGTAAGGCTTGACGACGTCGTCGCGAAACGTGCGAAGCTTGTGTCGAGGGACGCGCGGGCACAGGTGGTGCTCGGTTTGAAACTGTAAACCACCGTGGAACCAGTCGAGCCAGCGCGGGCATTCGATGTCCAACGTTCCGGCGAGTTGCATGTTCACCCATTCGTCGTTTTCAGGTCGCCCCTCGAAGACGTCGCGAGAAAAGTGCGAGAGGCAAATTTGCACGTGGATGATGCCGGCGACGGCGTGCGAGAGGAAGAAGAACGGCACTCTGTGACCCGCGGGTAACTGAGCGATGAGCGCGGTGAGCCACGTGGCGAACATGCCAAGTGTTAAAAACTCCATCGTTCGGTTTCGCACGCGCTTCGCCTTGATCAAGAAGATCAACGTCTGCAAGTATAAGTTGATGCGAGCGACGGCCATAATTGGATAGAACGTGTAGTGCTGGAATCGAACGAGCGTCCTGGCGAGGCGGTCGTACGTCATACGTCTGCGGTGATACAGAGAGTACACCGAGTCAAAGTATTTGTTGGTGACCGCGAACACGGGCATATGCTGGATGTCCGGATCGCATTCCAACGAGTTGCACGCGCAGTGATGGACGTTGTGCGTCGCCATCCACCACGCGATGCCGACGCCGTTGAATAAGTTTCCAACGCACCACCCGATCATGGCATCTTTTTTGCGATCATAAGTGATCGATGTGTGGCCAGCATCGTGACCGATAAACATGCTTTGCTGCCAAAACAAACCGAGCAAGACGGCGCCGAACATGTGCGTCTTGAAACCGGCGTCCGGCGACAGCACGCACGCCAGCGCGCCGCCGAACAGCGCGACCAGTCTCGCGATGACGAAGGCGTAATCCTTGAAATCGCTCTTCAACAACTTCGCATCACCCTCCATCGCGTCTCTCATCCCGCGAAACGCTTTTAAATGCGTCGGCGGCGTCGCGCTCTCGTCCACCAAGCGCCCGATTCGAAGCGTCTCCAAGCGCGCCTTCACGCGCCGCTCCCCGCCGTGATACGCCATGAACGCATCCGTCGCGTCTCTCCCCGCGTACTGCTCCAAGATCGTGCTCCCTCCCGGATGTTTGTCGACCCACGCCGTCGCGTCGTACACCCCGTCGCCCACGACGAGCCAACAATCGCTCCCTCCGTCGTGCGCGCGCACGTCGTCGCGCGCGTACGTCGCCTCGCCTCGCGTCTTCGCCGCGCCCTCGCGCGTCGTCCTTCGCGTCGCCGCCTCCCCCGCGCCTCGCGTCGCCGCCATCGCGCGCGCGTCGTCGCCGTCCCTCGCCGAGCGTCCGGCACGCGAGAGGTCCGCGCGAGCGGTATATTCTCCGTCTCGCGCCTCGCGTCGCCGCGCGCGCGCGCTCGACGCCGTGCGCGCGTCGCCGTCGCGCGCGCGCGTCGCGCGTCGTCGCGCGTCGCGGTGCGTCGCGCGCGTCGCGTCGCCTTCGCGCGCGCGGGTCAACGCGCGCGCGCGTCCCCGTCGACGTCGTCCGCGTCCCACTTTTTCGACGATCCGAAAAATCTCGTCTCGGACGCGTCGGCGAGTCCCGACCCGTCGTTTGCCGGAGATAACGAAACCCCGTCCCGAAACCCGCGCGCGACGCCGCGCCCCGCGGACGCGCGCGCGCCGCACATTTCGACGGCACCGCCACGATGTCGACGACGCGCGCGTCGCTCCCGAGCGCCGCGACGACGCGCGAGAACGCGCGACGACGAGGACGCGACAACGCGCGCCGCGTGCGCGCGGTCGCGTCGCCGACGATCGTCGTCAAGGACGGGCGCGACCCGGAGACGACCATGAATGGGCTGTCGAGGAAGCGCCGCGAGGTGATCGAGGACATGACGGCGTTCGCGGCGGGAGAACTGTCGACGCTGCTGAAGGACCCGGACGCGAACTGGCAGCCGCAGGATTGGCTGCCGAATCCCGAGTCGCCGGATTTCTTGGATCAGGTGCGAGCGCGCGAGGGGCGAGGGAACGCGCGCGAGGGCGCGGTTTATCCGCGGGGCGTTCGAACGAGGAAGCGCGCGCGGGACGCGAGACGCGAGACGCGCGAGGAAGGGGGATAGGGGGGGGGGAGGACGCGATGCGCGGCGAGACGAGCGAGCGCGCGGTGACTGACGAGCGCGCGAACGCGTCGCGATCGTGATAGGTGGCGGAGATTCGTAAACGCGCGGCGAACATCCCCGACGATCTCTTCGTCGTGCTCGTCGGCGATATGATCACCGAAGAGGCGTTGCCGACGTACATGAACATGTTGAACACGCTCGAAGGGACGAAGGATAACTCTGGCGCGGATGCTCACCCGTGGGCGGTGTGGACGCGCAAGTGGACGGCGGAGGAAAACCGTCACGGCGACCTCATGAACAAGTACTTGTGGATGACGGGTAAGGTGAACATGAAGCCGGTCGAGACCACGATCCAGAAGCTCATCGGTAGTGGCATGAACCCAAAGACGGACAACAACCCGTACCTCGGTTTCGTGTACACGTCTTTCCAAGAGCGCGCGACGAAAATTTCCCACGGGAACACGGCGCGCTTGGCCAAGGAGGCGGGCGACCCGGAGTTCGCGAAGATGTGCGGCATCATCGCCGCCGACGAAGGCCGCCACGAGATCGCGTACCAGCGCATCATTGATGAAGTGTTGGAACGCGATCCCGATGGTGCCGTGCTCGCGTACGCGGACATGATGGAGAAGCAAATCACCATGCCCGCGCACATGATGTGCGACGGCCAACACAAGGCGCGAACCGGCCGCGACCTCTTCGCCGATTTCGCCGCCGTCGCGGAGCGCACGGGCGTGTACACCGGCCACGATTACGCCGATATCATGGATCACCTCAACAAACGTTGGGACATCGCCAACATCACGGGTTTGGGTGGCGAGGCGGCCGCCGCGCAAGAGTACTTGATGAAGCAACCCGCTCGCATCCGCAAGCTCGTCGCTTTCGCCGAGAAGAAGGCGGCGAAGAAGCCTCCGGCCAAGGAAACCTTCTCCTGGATTTACGATCGTCCCGTCGACATTAACTAAACAACCACCACCGTAGCGCGAGAAAGGCAAAATATCGCCGCCGCTTTTAGCTCTTGCCGTTGCGGGTGTTGCTCGTTGCTCGACGATTCACGCTCAAATGTAAAAAGATTCAGATTCAATTCCCTACGCGATTCCCTACGGCGCTTGATGGATGTGTATTATTATTATTGCACGCATCATTTCTCGAACCACACGTCGAGTTCGAAGCTAGAAACGACTCTGCGACTCGATCGTTCGTCGCGCATCCTTAGTTTTCGCGCGTCGGCAAGACCGCCTCGATGGCCGTCCACACCTCGCTCATGTCCTTTGCCGCGTCGATTTTCGCGACGACGGGAGAGTAGTGCGCCAAAATGGGCTTCGTTTGCGAGTGGTACGCTTCGAGGCGCGTCACGAGCGCTTCTTTCGTGTCATCGCTACGCTGCTCAAGCTGCTCGCCAGTCTCGTCATCAAACATGCGCTTCGGCTTGGCTTGCTTACCCGGGCACGCCTTCAGGCTCTTCGGCGGGTTGAACGTGGCGTGATACGAGCGACCGCTCGCCTTGTGCACCCATCGCCCGCAGATGCGCTTCTCCAAAAGCGAGTCCGGGACCTCGAGCGAAATGACGACGTCCACCTTTTCGCCGCGCTTCGCCAGCATCTCATCCAGCTTCTTCGCCTGTTCGATCGTGCGCGGGAACCCATCCAAAATGAAACCACGCGCGCAATCTTTCTGCGCGATTCGATCGCGAATGATCGCCACGACGATGTCGTCCGTCACCAATCCGCCGCTGTCCATCGCCGCCTTGGCCCGTTTCCCGACTTCCGTCCCCGCCGCCACCGCCGCGCGGAGCATGTCCCCCGTCGCGAGCTGCGGCACGCCGAGCTTTGCCGTGATCTTCGGCGCTTGCGTCCC